>Ga0134121_10000187_pt1 | contig 73662 bp, 52 predicted proteins | sample KB301_FD_96463 | JGI IMG/M metagenome (GOLD analysis project Ga0134121, IMG submission 96463) | Terrestrial soil microbial communities without Nitrogen fertilizer from Kellogg Biological Station, Michigan, USA - KB3-0-1 | ecosystem: Environmental > Terrestrial > Soil > Unclassified ...
CGCGAAGATCGCGTCGCTGCCGTCACCGGTGTACGGGTTGACCGAGATCGTCCCGCCCACGATGCTGGTGCAGCTGAAGTCGGTGCTGCAGCGCGCGCGCGCCGAGTAGTTCGCGCTCGACTCGGGAGCGTCGAGGTAGAACGACTTCGGTCCGAACGGCTGCTTCACGACACCGTCCCTCGAGAACTCGTACTCGGCGACGCCGCCGACGCACAGGCCCGGGATGGTCGAGTCGATGGCGCTGATGCGGATCGACTGACCCGCGAACGGGAACGAGGTCACCCCGTCGAGCAGGGCGCCGTTCACGTCCGTGATCTTGAGGACCACGTTGGTCCCGCCGTCCCCGACCGCCTCGTTGCAGTTGGCGGCGGCGTTGGCCGGGCATGTCGCACCGGGGCTTGGAGCCAGGTCGGGCTGCGGCGTGAACTGCCGGGTGATCGTGCCGGTGACGCGGATGTCGTCCAGCCACCAGCCGTCGTCCTGCTGCGTCGTGTCCCAGCCGGGACCGTTCTCGTAGTACGACGAATCGCTCAAGTCGAACGTCCAGGACATCCCGATCCAGCGCAGCCGGACACGCTGACCGAGGAAGCCGGAGAGGTTGAACCTGGTCTGCACCCAGACGCCGACGCCGGTCGGATCCACTTCGCCCGGGCCCGTGCAGTCGACCGTCGCCGTGGCCGTCGTGCCGATGGTCGAGCCGCAGTGCGACCAGGCGCCGAGCGGGTAGCAGGTGGTCTCGTGCACGCCGCGCGGGTTGGGAGGGGCCGTGCCCGTGTCGGTCGGGGTGAACTCGCAGTAGTAGCCGCCGTAGACCGAGAAGGCGTTCGGCTTGTGGTCGTAGACGTTCTGGAACGGCACCAGCTTGTTCCAGAAGCCCCAGTTGTCGACGTTCGGGTCCGTGTCGTTGTCCACCTGGATTTGCACGTCGCCGCAGTCCACGCACAGGGCCCCGACGCTGTTGACGCCGTTGTTGTCCATCAGCCGGGCGATGTGGAAGAAGGACAGCTCCAGATCTCCCGGCCGTGGGAACAGCGCCAGGTTGAGCGGCGCCGACTGGAAGGCCTGCAGGGCGCGGAAGTGCGTCGTATCCCCCGCCAGGTTGTCGGCCGCGTTGAAGTGCGCCCCCATGTGCATTGAATTGCCGCCGCTGTGGGACTTCTGTCCGCCGGTCGGCGTGGCGTACGAACAGCCGCCGACGCACGAGCCGGTCTCGAGGTTCGGGCAGTGCGTCGAGCCCACCGGGCAGTGCACGTGCCAGTCCATCGGGAAGTCCGGATCGAGCTGGCAGTGGACGTTGGCCCCGCCGTACGAGTCGTAGCCGCCGCACGAGGTCGCCGCCACCGTGCCGATGGCCACGCCGGTGGCATCGCCGCGCAGGTAGCTGCCGGTGTAGCAGACGGCCGGCGCGCCGCCGCAGTCCGCGTCCGTCTGACAGGTCGTCAGCGGCGCGTTGCTGCAGGCTCCGCGGAAGATGCCCGGTGCCGTGGCCTGGAGGAACGTGTCCTTCACGGTGAAGTTGGTGTCACCGTTCTTGTCCACGTCGAAGTTCTCGACCAGGGTTCCATCGTCGGACGTCCCCGCCACGCCATCGTTCCCGAGCGTGAAGACCTGCACCCCGCCATTCGGAGCATCCAGATCGGCCAGCAGGCTGAAGCAGGTCGGCGCGGCGACCCCCAATGTTTCGTTCGACACCACCGTGAGGCAGAGATTGACCGTCGGGACAGGCTGCGGCGGCCCGGTGAAGGCGAGCGAGTTGCTGGCGATGAACTGGAAGCCCGGGTTGGCCGGGTTGAAGTCACCGAGCACGCGCGTGACGAGGTTGTTCCACTGACCCGCCGCCTGCGGCGGCGTATTGCCCGGGTCGGCCGGAACGAGCAGCGACGGCTTGGTGATGCAGGCCACGTCCGTGTCGGACGAGGTCATGACCACCGTGGCGTCGGTCATGCTCGGACCGAGGTTCCGGAGCGTCAGGCGGACGCGGCCGGTCTCGCCAGTGTCCGGGAAGGCGTCGTGATCACCGTCGGTGTCCTGGTACTCCGCCGCCAGGACCGCGAGCGTCGCCAGCGGCTGCGTGCGGCAGAGGATGTTGCCGTTGAACGTGACCACGTCGTCCGGCAGACCGTCCTGCGCGTCGTCCAGGGAGCCGGCCGGGTCGCAGGCGTCGCCGATGCCGTCGCGATCGCCGTCGCGCTGGCGGTCGGTGCCGGCGATGATGGCCGGGTTGAAGACGGTGGCGCAGCTGTCGCCGAGGTCGGTCACACCGTCCGCGTCGTAGTCGTCGTTTCTGGCCGAGCAGGAGCCGGTGTTCGACACGTAGAAGCTGCAGACGTTGCCGAGACCGAAGTTGTTCGGAGTGCAGGCCTCGTCCGCCGCGTTCGGCAACGTGCACGCAACACCGTTGGCACGGCAGACCGCGATCTCCGTCGCGTTGGCGCAGTCGCCGTCGCAGGCGTTGCCGAGCCCATCATGATCGCTGTCGGCCTGGTTGTCCGGACCGCCGCCCGGACCGTTCTGCGAAAGAACGCAGTTGTCGAGCGCGTCCACCACACCGTCCGCGTCGCGGTCGATGTCGCGGAAGCAGTCGGCGTGCGTCACGCAGGACTGGCCCACCGACGGCACCGGCGCGGTGTAGGCGCCGTTGTTGGTGCAGATGCCGGACAAACAGGTCCTGATGCAGTCCGCGTTGCTGGCGCAGGCGTTGCCCACGGCCGACGGCGGCGCCGTGCAGGTGCCGAAACAGGTGCCCACGAAAGTGACGCCGGAGGTCTTCAGCGTGTCGCACAGGTCGCCGCGACCGTCGAATTCGATGTCCGACTGGTTCGGGTTGCGGACGTCCGGACAATTGTCCGCTTCGTTCGGGAGACCGTCCCCGTCGATGTCGTCGAACTCGCAGGCGTCGCCGATGCCGTCGGCATTGGTGTCGTCCTGGCCCGCGTTCGCGACCTTCGGGCAGTTGTCGCACAGGTCGCCGCGACCGTCGCCGTCCACGTCCTCCTGGAGGGGGTTGTAGATCCGGGGGCACTTGTCGATGGCGTCCGGAACACTGTCGCCGTCGATGTTGTTGAAGCTGTCCTCGCCCGCCTGGCCGTCCACGTCCGCGTCGCACAGCGGGTCGTGGTAGTAGACCGCGAACGTCCCGTCCGAGCCCGGAACCGTGAACACGTGGTTGACGTCGTTCGTGGTCGTCGAGAAGATGACCGTGCCGCGGTACAGGCCCGGGCTTCCCGCAACCGCGCCCAGCGTGAACAGCTTGCCGTTCGGGAAATGCACCTGGCCGCCCGCCGCGGACACCGGCACCGAGTCGGTGTCCGTGGTGATCTGGACCTGCACGCTCGGGAACGCGGCCGTGCACACTCCGCCGGTCCCGCACTGCGCGTTGGTCGTGCACGCGCCGGCCAGGGGCACCGAGTTGCCGGCGCCGATGGAGCGGCACTTCGCGTCGAACACGGTGATCTCCATCCCCTCGTCGCACTCGTAGAGGCTGGTCCGGTCCGCCGTCAGCGTGGCGCACTGTCCGCCCGCCGCCTGCCCGATGCCGCCGAAGCGGCTGCATGCCGGCGGGGCGCCCAGGGCCGCCTCGTCCTGCGGGTGGTGCTCCTTCCACTCGAACACCGCGTCGTCGATCGACTTGCCGTAGTCGGTCACGCCCGAGGCGCTCTCGATCGCCCAGAAGCCGATGCCGATCTGCCAGCGGTTGCCGGCCTTCCCGGGCAGGAAGAAGAAGAAGTTCTCGGGTGGGCCGTTGTCGATCAGGCTGGCGAACCCGCCCTCGTAACCGATCAGGGTCGCGTCCCAGTTGCGGACCGGGCCGTTGACCGTGTTGACCGCCGCCGTGCAGACGCCGCCGCCGGCCACGCACGGGTCGCCGGCACCCGCGCCCGGGTCGCAGGTGGTCTTCGCCTGCGTGCCGCCGTCACAGACGCCGATCGCCGCGGCGCCCGGCACCGGGTAGGGCAGAAAGTCCGGGATGGCGGTGGGGATCGGGCTGCTGCTGTTCGGGTTGACGTTCTGCGTCCGGCCGGTGAAACCGGTCTCGTCGCCGTCCAGGTCCGGCGAGTTGTTCGGGTTCGTGAACGGGCCGAAGGTGCGCTGGAACGGCGCCGACGTCGCCGGGTCGATCCCCTGGCCGCCGCCGAAGTATTCGCCGTGGTCGCGGAACATCCCGTACGGCCAGCCGCCGGTCCGGCGGGTGTAGTACGCATCCATCTGCTGTCCCAGCAGGCTGTTGGCAGCGTCGTTGTCCACATCGTTGTCGATGTTGACGCCGCCGCCCTGGTACGCGTCGTTCAACTGGATGTTCTCGTTGAAGGCGAAACGCTGGAACTCGACCGTCCAGGCGAACCCGCGCGCGTCGTTGGTCTGGTTGACCTTCGCGATGATGGGCGACTCGAGGATGTCCTCGAGGATCTCGACCTTCTGCGGCGTGGCCGGATCGCCCGGCATCGAGGCGTTGTCGCACGCCGTGGACGCGCCGCTCGGGGTGGCCACGTCGCCGTCGCCGGTGTGCCAGATGCCGAACTTCCCCAGGCCGCCTGCCGTCTGGAACCCGCACAGGCCGGAGGTCTTGTACTCCCACAGCGGGTTGACGTTCACGCCCGCCGCGTTGCTGGCCGGGTGACGGAACGGCACCCATCCTCCGTTGTTGTTGTCGAAGCTCCACGGCACGCGGTCGAGTGCCGGGTTCGGCACGTTGCCGCTCAAAATCCCCTTGTCCAGCACGGCGTTCCCGATCCCGTCGACGTTCGGAAGGATGTTGCGCTCGGTCGCGTTGAAGGAGCCGTTGTTGTCGAGATCCTCGCCGAGCTGGTTGCTCCAGGTCCCGGCGGGAGCGGTCGACGTGGTCCCCGTGAACAGGCTCGAGAACGTCACGTCCTCGCGGGTCACGATGAAGCCCAGGAACGGGTCCAGCGTGTCCGCCGGATCGACGACCAGGTTGCGGTTGATGTCGCGCACCTGGCGTCCGCCCACGGGGAAGTCCGTCGAGTAGAAGAACGTCTCGCGGTCCGAGTTGATCGCGTGGTGGAAGGTGTACGTCTGCCGCGAGATCCTCTGGCCGCGCACCAGCGAATCCAGCGTCAGCGTCATGTCCACGACGCGGTCCGCCACGCTCAGCGCGTTGGCGGCCGTCGGGTCCACGAACACGTGGAAGAACACGCTGTTGATGCCGCTCGCGGGGAAGGTCCCCATGTTCTTGGGGGAGTCCAGCACGCGGATCGCCCCCGCGCCCGCGCCCGACGGGGTCAGCGTCGCCGTCAGGTCGGCGTAGTTGTTCGCCCGCGAACGGTTCTGCAGCGCGACGCCGTAGGTCACCACCTCACCCGCGTCGAAGTTGTCGTCCTGGTCGCAACCGCCGTTCACCACGAACTGGTTGCCGACGGCGTTGCCTCCCGCCGTGGTGAACGCCGCGTTGATCAGGTCCGGCGAGCAGAGCACCGTGGCCTTCGACGAGACGGCCGCCTGGCCCGCCCGCGCTTAGGTGGCGACGATCGTCGAGCCGGTGTCCGACTCGAGGATGCCGTTGTTCGCCACCGCCGGGCCGGTCAGCCGGACCGGGATCGCCGCCGAGGTGAACTGGCCGGCCACCGCACCCGCCGTGTACGTGAACGACGTCTCGCTGTCGGTCACCGCACCCGCCGCGCTCAGCACCTGGTAGGTCGTGCTCGCCTGCACGTTCCCGGCATTCGCCGAGCCGGTCGTGTCGAAGACCGCCAGGCGCGCGTTCGAGTTGCAGCCGTACCGCGCCGCGTCCCACGACAGCGACGAGGCCGGGAACGACTGCGGGCCGGCCGCCGGAGCCGCCTCGGCCAGGAACACCGGGCCCGAAACCACCAGCGAGTACGGCTGGCCGGGCTGGTCCAGCAGCCCGTTGCCGTTGTTGTCCTCGCCCACATCCAGCCGGCCATTGTTGTTGTCGTCCTCGTTCTGGTCCGCATCCTGCGCCACCGTCAGGGTCGGGATGGTGATCTGGCCGGGAGTCGCGCCCCCGAGCCCGCGCTTCACGGTGATGCGCCACAGGCCCGGGTAGAGCTTCGAGTCGTCGAACAGGAAGTCGGCGTTCGGGTCGCCCGTCAGGTGGATCGCTTCGACGTTGTTCCGCTTCTCGTGCTTCTCCACCGGCGTGGTGGAGCTGCGGCCCAGCGACCACTGGTCGAAGATGGCGTTGTTGCGGCCGCCGTCGTAACGGTTGCCGTCGTAGTAGATGTTGTCGCTGACGGTGCTGAGGTCGCCGTCGGGGCCCGGGCTTTCGACGACCATGTCGAGGTCGTTGATCAGCGGTCCTCCGCTGCCGGCCGGGCTGGGCAGATCCGGCCACGCGAGGCCGATGCGCAGCTGACCGATGGTGATGGCCGTCGCCCCCGCATCGGCCGCCGGGGCGACCTTGAGGATGGTGTTCGGGCTCGCCACGCGGAAGGTGTGCGTGACCGAAGTCTGCGTCGTGTTGTTGATGAGCGGCTCGCCGGTGGCCAGCCGATCCCAGACCAGGAGACCCGCCGCCGGGTGCTCACGCGGCAGGAGCGACGCGGGGTGCAGCACGAAGCTGTCGGCCCAGTTCGACAGCGGCAGGACATCGGTCAGGACCGGACGCCCGTACCCCTGCTCGCTGTTGCACATGATGTCGACCTGCACCGAACCCTGGATGCCGCCGACCGTTCCGAGGTCGAGGCAGCGGGTGCGCCGCAGGTCCCGCTCGTTGTTGTCCTGACCCTGCGTCCCGAGGCCCCCCTCTGCGAAATCGGACGAGGCGACCAGCGCCGCCTTGACCACGGTCCCCGAGAGGCTCGAGACACGGTTGGCGGTGACGCGATCGCCGGTCGGATAGAAGCCCTGGGCGAAGTAGTCGCGGATGATCGCGCCCGCGCCGGTCAGGTACGCGGCCGAGTACGACGACCCGAAGTTCCCCTCGTCAAGCTGCGCCTCGACCGGGGCCAGGTTGTCGTTGTCGCTGCTGCGCAGCACCGCCACGCCGGCGGTGTACGGCGTGCCGATCAGGTCGAACGCCGGCGCGATCCCCAGAGGCGCCATGCGCAGCGACTCGTACGTCGCCGGGCCGCGCGAGGTGAAGTTGTTGACCGTCTGCTCGCAGTCGGTGGTGCCGAAGAAGGTGAAGCAGTCATCGGTCGAGGAGCCGACCGAGAAGACGTTCTTCGCCGTCGAGGGCGGGGAGATCTGGATCGGGATCGGGAAGTTCGGGTTTTCGTCCAGCGGCGTGGCGTTGAAGATGTCCGGGATGAGCCGGATCATCAGGCCGAGGCGGCTCGTGCCGAGGAGGCCGCCGTTGTTTCCGACCGGGACGAACACCATGTAGTCGCGGTTGTTGTAGAGGAAGGTGTCCACCTGGTTCGACTCGGCCGGGTACGTCCCGTTGGTCGCCAGGAACTGCAGGGTCGAGAAGTTGTTCGGCGCGCCGAACGCCATCACGTGGAGGTGGACGTCCGTCGCCGATCCGCCCTGGGCGGGATTGATCGCCGCGTTCAGACGGTCCAGCAGGAACCCCGGGCTGACGTTGCCGCCGTGCTCCACAAGCGAGTTGATGGTGCACTGTGCGACGGTGCCGGCGTCCTGGATGATGATGCGGGACCCCTTGGCCATCCCGTCCATGTTCTCGTTGCGCGGCTGCGTCGGCCCGCCAATGTTCGCGCGGGTCGCGCCCACCCCGCAGAAGCTCGGGTAGGCGGCGATCGCCGACGCCACAATGTTGCCGTGGGTCCCGGCGCCCGACAGCTGCGAGTCGCACGACGTTCCCGAGTCGACGATGTTCTGGATCGCATGGATCTTACGGTGCGTCGGGCCGAAGGGCCGGTTGATCAACGTGATCTGTGTGCAGGTCTGCGAGAAGCTGGGCGTGTCGACGCTGATCCCGTTGTCCGTGATGGCGACGATCTGCGGGGGCACGGCGTCGGTGCCATTGTTGATGCGCTCGCCGTCGCCGTTGGTGTCGATGCCGCCGCCGTCCACACCGGCGTTGTCGAACGGCCGGATGAAGTTGGCATCCTCGGCCGAGCCCGCCTGGATGGTCGGGACGTTCTCGTCGTTCAGGAGCATGTGCTCGCGGTCGTCATCGATGGCCAGCACCTCGTCGAGGCGCGCCAGCTTGTCGAGGGAGGCGTAGTGCACCCTGGCGTGCAGGTAGCCCGCCGTCTCCGTCTCGGTCACTTCGGACACGCCCGGCAAGGCCGCGATTCTCTTCGCCAGCTCCGTCGTGGAGGTCCCGGGGATCAGCGCGACCCACACCCGCAGGTTCGGGTCGCCGGCGCGGCGCTTCTCGATCACCGGGCGCGCGCCGAGGTCGGACGCCAGCTTTTCCGCCGGCTGCATGGCGCGGACCCGGTCGATCACGGGGCTCTGTTTCAGGAGATGCATGTTCCTGGCGTCCACGTTCAGAAGCAGCGTGCGGCGCGGCAGTTCCGACAGCGTCGTGCCGATCTCCGACACCAGGGCCATGACCGCGTCGAGACCCTGCTGGTCGATCGCCGCCTGGCTGAGACGCACGTAGTTGAGACCCGGACGGGCGGCGTAGTTCTGCCCGACCGACATCTCGGACCGGCCCCACCGCAGGCCCGGCTTCAGGCCCTGCAGCACCGCGTCATCGTCCGGGTTCCAGGCCACGTCGCCGAGCGGCGAGGCCAGGGTCTCGGCCGCCGCCGGGCCGTTCAGGCGTCGGGGCTGGAGTGCCCCTCCGAACGGCGAAAACTCAGGCGGCGGCAGGGTCGCCTCCGGCAGGGCCACGGTGGACAGTCGCCGGGCCTCGTCCTGCGCGTGCCGCAACTCATACGCATCCTCGCCGAAATCACTGCGTTGGACCTTGCCGGCCCAGAGCACCACGGCGGGAGAGGCCAGAAGCAGCGAGAGGCCGAAGGCAACGAGGATGCGGTTGCGCTTCGCTCCGGGCGTGGCGAGTGCGTTCATGGGTGTCCTCCTCGGTGGGCAGGTTGCGCTGGATGCAGGCGCATGGCCGATCCCCTCTCGGTGCCGACAGCACCTCCCAACGGGAGCCGTTGTCGGTCCTACCGGGCCGTTTCACGGGCAGCGAAAAACGGATGTCGGCGGCGATACACCCGGGCCCTCACGGGCCGGGAAGAGCGATGCGGCCCATATACCGTCAAGGGTCGAATGTGTCAACGAAACGTGGGCGCGTCAGTCGAAGACGACCCGCACGAAATGGCGCTTCCCCACCTTGAAGAGGTGGGCGGCGGCCGGGCGGGCGGCCAGGGTCGCGGCCGGGTCTGAGACCCGCTCGCCGTCGAGGCTCACCCCCCCCTGCTCGATGAGCCGGCGCGCCTCCCCGTTCGACTTCGCGAGCCCGGCGGCGACGAGCAGCTTCGGGATCCACAACGGCTCGACCGCCGCGGGCATCCGCACCTCGCGGACCTCGTCCGGGGTCTCCTTGCGCGCGAAGATGCGGTCGAACTCCGCCGCCGCCTCGTCCGCCGCCGCCTGGCCGTGGAAGTCGGCGACGATGCGGCGGGCGAGATCGGCCTTCGCCTGCTTGGGATGGGCCCGGCCCGAGGCGACGTCCTGCTTCAGCGAGTCGATCTCGCGCAGCGTCAGGTCGGTGCACAGCGTGTAGTAGCGCCACATCATGTCGTCCGACAGCGACATGGTCTTGCCGAAGATCTCGCGCGGCGCGTCGGCGATGCCGATGGCGTTGCCGAGCGACTTCGACATCTTCTCCACCCCGTCGGTCCCCTCGAGCAGCGGCAGCGTCAGGACGACTTGAGGCTCCTGGCCGTACTCCCGCATGAGGTCGCGGCCGACCAGCAGGTTGAAGGTCTGGTCGGTGCCGCCCATCTCGACATCCGCCTCGAGCGCCACCGAGTCGTAGCCCTGCGCCAGCGGGTACATGAACTCGTGCAGCCCGATGGGCTGCCCGGCCTTGTAGCGCTTCTGGAAGTCGTCGCGCTCCAGGAGGCGCGCCACGGTGTACTTGCCGGCGAGGGTGATGAACCCGGCGGCCCCGAGCTTCGAGAGCCACGCGCTGTTGAAGCGGACGACGGTCTTCTTCGGATGGAGGATCTTGAAGACCTGCTTCTTGTAGGTCGCCGCGTTCGCCTTGACCTGCTCGCGCGTCAGCGCCGGCCGCGTCTTCGACTGCCCCGTCGGGTCGCCGATCATCCCGGTGAAGTCGCCGATGACGAAGACGACGCGGTGCCCGAGATCCTGGAAATGCTTCATCTTGCGGAGCACGACCGTGTGCCCGAGGTGCAGGTCGGGCGCCGACGGATCGAAGCCCACCTTGATGGTCAGCGGCATGCCCCTGGCGCGCGAACGCTCCAGCTTCTTCGCCAGATCCTCGACCTGGATGATCTGCACCGCTCCCTTCTTCAGGATCTCGATCTGATCCGGGACGGGCGCGAACTCGACGCGGGAAACGGTTTTCGGCGACATGGAGGCGGAATCCTACCGCACGCCGCCTCAGGGACGGGCCGCGAGGATGGTGCGAATCTCTTCGGGGGACAGGCCGGTCGCGGTGGCGAGGCGGGGGATCGGCCAGCCGCGGTGCTGCTTCACGAAGTCTTCGAGGTCGGCGCGGCTGGGCGCGTCGTCGACGTAGAACAACCGCTTCATGAGCGTGTCGATCTCGCCCCGCTGCCCGGCCGGATCCTTCTTGCCGGCGAGCAGGTCGAAGATCACCAAGGTGCTGCCGGTGCGCGCGAACCCCGACATCGGCTGCATGCCGATCGGCGTCCCTCCCATGGTCGGCGGCGGGATCGCCGTCGCCCGAAGCTGCCGCATCTCTTCGAGGCTGCGATAGATGGTCAGCGACAGGCGGTCCCCGCCTTCGCTCTCCAGCCGCTCGACGTAGACCGTCTCCAGCCGCCCGAACAGGATCGGCGCGTCGTCGCGCGCGTAGCCCATCCCTTCGAGCGTCAGCACGTTCGGCTCGATCCCCGACGAGGCGGATCGCAGATCGAGCCGCAGCCGCAAGGTACGCCCTTCGTAGACCCCGCGCGCTTCGTTCACCACGTCGCGCGGCACCGCGCCCAAAGGCCCGGCGGCGGCCGCGGCGAGGACGAGGAAGGTGAGGCAGGCGGGAGCGTGGACTGCGAAGCGCGCCGGCCGTCGGCGGACAGGGAACATGCTTCCGATTGTAATAGGATGCCGCTCCATGCCCGAAACGACCGCGGCGTTCCCGCTCGTGTCGGTCCTTCCGTTCGCCGGGCTCCTGCTCTCGATCGCCCTGCTGCCGGCGCGCGCCCCGCATTTCTGGCACCGGCACTACCACCAGGTCGTGCTCGGCTGGGCCGCGGCCTTCGCCCTCCCCTTTCTGCTCGTGCGACCCGGAGCGGCGCTCCACGACCTGCTGCACGCGCTGCTGACCGAGTACCTGCCGTTCGTGGTGCTGCTCGGGGCGCTCTTCGTCATCGCCGGCGGCATCGTGGTGCGCGGGCGCCTGGGCGGAACCCCCCTCCACAACACGCTGCTGCTCGCGTTCGGGACCGCCATCGCCTCGCTCATCGGCACGACCGGGGCGGCGATGGTCCTCGTCCGGCCGCTCCTGCGGGCCAATGCCGCGCGCGCCTCGCGCGCGCACGTGGTCGTGTTCTTCATCTTCCTGGTCGCGAATATCGGCGGCTGCCTGACGCCTCTCGGCGACCCGCCGCTGTTCCTCGGGTTCCTGCAGGGAGTGCCGTTCTTCTGGACGCTGCGGCTGCTGCCTCATCTGATGCTGGCGGCGACGACGCTCCTGGCGATCTTCTTCGTCCTCGACAGCGTGATCGCGCGCCGGGAGGCCCGGCATCCGAGCCGGGCCCCATGGGCCGGCGATCTCTCCGCCGCGGTCCCGCCCGCCGACTCGCGGCCGGGCGTGGACGGCGCGGGCAACCTCGTCCTGCTCGCGGCCCTGCTCGGGATGGTGCTCCTGTCCGGCGTCTGGCATCCGGGGCACCTCGATCTTTTCGGCGTGGCGCTGCCGCTCGAGAGTCTCGTGCGCGACGGGGCGCTCATCGTCCTGGCGACCCTGTCGCTGCGGCTGACACCCGAACGGCTGCGGCTCGCCAATGCCTTCACCTGGGAGCCGATCCGGGAGGTGGCGTGGCTGTTCGCCGGCATCTTCGTGACCATCATCCCGGCCATCGCCATCCTGCGTTCGGGAAGCGGCCCCGTGTCGTCGCTCCTGCAGGGCCTGACGGAGCCCTGGCACCTGTACTGGGCGACGGGACTCCTGTCGTCGGTGCTCGACAACGCGCCGACCTACCTGACCTTCGTGAATGCGCTGCTCGGCCGTCTCGGACCGGGGCTCGAGCCCGCCGCGGGCATGGCGCGACTCACGACCGATGGCGCCGCCCTGCTCGAAGCGGTCTCGGCGGGCGCGGTCTTCATGGGGGCGATGACCTACATCGGCAACGCCCCGAACCTCATGGTGCGGGCGATCGCCGAGGAGGCGGGGGTGACGATGCCTTCCTTCGGACGATTCGTCCTGCGCTACGCGGTGCCGTTCCTCCTGCCCGCGCTGTGGCTCGTCCACCTGATCCTGTTTTAGCCTTTGGCTCTACATCAGCCCGCGCTCGCGCAGGCTCAGGTAGCCGCGGCGGCTGACGATCAGGTGGTCGTACAGGGAAATGCCCATGAGCTCGCCGGCGCGCTGCATGGTGCGGGTGAACTCGATGTCGTCGCGGCTGGCGTCGAGCGATCCGGAAGGGTGGTTGTGCGCCAGCACGAAGGCGAGCGCGCCGTGGATGATCGCCGGCTGCAGGACCTCGCGCGGGTGGGTGCGGGTGGTGTTGAGGCTGCCGATCGACACCGTCTCGCGCAGCAGCAGGCGGTTCTGGGCATCGAGATAGAGCGCGAGCAGGTGCTCCTTGCGCGCGGCCTTGAGATCGCGCACCAGATGGAACGCCTCGGCCGGGCTGCCGACGCGCGGTTCGTCCCCGGGAGGCGCCGTCAGCCGGCGCCCCAGCTCGATCGCCGCGAGGATCTGGCAGGCGCGCACCCGCCCGATGCCGGCGTTCGCGGCCAGCTCCTGGAGCCCCGTCGAGGCGAGACCGGGTGCGCCGTAGCGCGCCACCAGGTCCTCCGCCACCTTCAGGACATTGCGGCCGCGGATGCCGCTCCCGAGCACGGCGGCGAGCAGCTCGGCGTGGCTCATGCCGCGCGCGCCGAAGCGCGCCAGCTTGTCGCGCGGCCGCAGCACCAGCGGCGGCAGATCCGCCAGCGCCGGGGTCGGGCCGTTCTCCCCCCCGGCCACGGGTTCGAGCGGGTAGGCGGCGGCCTCGGAGGTCGATGCGGGTGCGGGAGCCGTTGCGGGCTCTGAGTCCTGAGGCATGCGAGCCCGTCCAGCAAGCGACGTGCCCGGGCTGTCCGCCGGGAAGAGGACCTAGCGCCGGCGCCGGCGGCGTCCGCCGGTGGACGGAGCACGTCCGGCGCCGATCACCCGGCGACCGCGGATCTGGAGCCGCCCGTCGAGGTGCAGCGCGATGGCGCGGCTGTAGAGGCGATGCTCCTGCGCGAGGATGCGCGCCGAGAGACGCTCCGCCGTGTCGTCATCGCGCACCTGGACCGGCGCCTGCAGGACGATCGGGCCCGCATCGAGGTCCTCGTCGACATAGTGCACGGTGCAGCCGCTGACGCGGACACCGTGCAAAAGAGCCGCCGCCTGGGCCCCGGTGCCCGGAAAGGCGGGCAGGAGCGACGGATGGATGTTCAGGATCCTTCCGCGGAAGCGGGCGATGAACCACGGCGACAGGAGGCGCATATAGCCGGCGAGGCAGACCAGCGCCACGCCGCGCTGCTCCAGCTCCGACGCCATGCGCCGGTCGTGCGCTTCGCGCGTGGCGCTGTCGCGGTGGTCGATGACGACCACCTCGACGCCGCGCCGGCGCGCCGCCGCGATCCCGGCGGCCTCCGGCACGTTGCAGACGACGACCGCGACCTCGGCGCGCAGGGCGCCGGTGCGGACGCGGTCGAGGATGGCGAGCAGGTTCGACCCGCGCCCCGAGATCAGCACACCGATCCGCCGGGACGGGCCCGCCTTCGGGCGCCGGGCGGGCGGCATCCTCAGATCAATCCGCGCACGAGGTAGAAGCCGGCGGCGACGCTGCAGGCGAGGAGGGTCAGGGCGAGGTAGGCAGCGGCCCGCTTGCCGCGGCGGCGCGCCACCTGGACGATCGTCAGCGTCAAAAGAAGCACGGCGCTCACCACGAAGAGCACCGCCATGGCGCTCAGGAACGTGGCGTAGAGGTCCATCCTTCCTCCGTCGCGGCGGCGGCGCGCCCGTAGATCACCTTGCGGTTCCCCGGCACGATCTCGCCGATGCGCCAGTGCCGCTCGCCGACGCGGCCGAGGTGCAGGAGCACCTCCGCCTCGCGGTGCGCCGGCACGACCAGCACCATGCCGATGCCGACGTTGAAGGTGCGCAGCATCTCCTCGTCGGCGATACCCCCGTCGCGCTGCAGCAGGCGGAAGATCGGCGGCACCGGCCACGAGCCGAGATCGATGCGCGCCGCCGTGCCCTTCGGCAGGATGCGCGGGAGGTTGTCGGTGAAGCCGCCGCCGGTGATGTGGGCCAGGCCGAACAGCGCCCCGGTCGGCACGAGATCACGCAGGATGGGGAGATACGACCGGTGCACGGCGAGCAGTTCCTCGCCGATGCTCCGCCCCAGCTCCGGCACCACCGTCTGCGGCTTGAGCCCGCGCCGCTCGAAGAAGACCTTGCGGGCGAGCGAGTAGCCGTTGGTGTGCAACCCCGACGACGGCAGCCCGATCAGCACGTCGCCGGGCGAGATGCGCGACCCGTCGATGAGGTGCGCCCGATCGACGGCGCCGACGATGAACCCGGCCAGGTCGTACTCCCCCGGCTTGTAGAGATCGGGCATCTCGGCCGTCTCGCCGCCGAGCAGCGCGCAGCCGTTCTCGCGGCAGGCCTTCGCCATCCCCGAGGCGAGATCGACCAGCACCTGCGGGACCACCTTCCCCATGGCGATGTAGTCGAGGAAGAACAGCGGCACCGCCCCCTGCACCAGGATGTCGTTGACGCAGTGGTTCACCAGGTCCTGGCCGACCGTCGTGTTGTCGCCCAGGCGCATGGCGATCTTGATCTTCGTGCCGACGCCGTCGGTGCTGCTGACCAGGACCGGCCGCTTCCAGGCGCCCGCGTCGAGCAGGTCGAACAGGCCGCCGAACGAGCCGATCTCGCCGAGCACGCCGCGCCGGTGGGTGCCCCGCGCGACGCCCTTGATGCGCTCGATCGCCTTCATCTTGGCGTCGATGTTCACGCCGGCGTCGCGGTAGGTCAGGCCGCGCACGGGAGCCGCCACGGCCGGCGGGCGAGCCTTGGCCTTCGCGGCGCGCGAAGTGGGCTTCGGCCGCGCCGTTTTTTCGGGCGTGGGACTTCGACGCGAGCGGGGCATCGGAAGGGGGCGGATTATAGCGTTCGGCCGCGCCGGGGTGTCAACCGGAAGCGGACACGGCCGCGGGGTCGCCGGCCGGAGGCGCACCCTCGATCTCCTGGATCCGTCGCCGTCCCTCCTCGACCGCCTCGCTGAACGAGGCCAAGAGCGCCAGCCGGCCCGGCTCTTCGAGCCAGCCGGCGTCCCGGATCACCTCCATCGGCTGCCGGTTGAGCCCGCCCAGGAGCACGAAGATCCCCGCCCCGTGGAGCCGGGCGATGGCCGACTCGAGGTTGACCAGCCCGGTTGCGTCCATCACGGGCACGGCGCGCAGGTCGAAGACCACGACCTTGACGTTCTTGCGCAGCGTCCGCAGGGTGCTCATCGCCTTGGACGCGGCGCCGAAAAACAGCGGCCCGGCCACCTCGTAGACCACGAGGTTTCTCGGCAGGCCGTGGACGAACTCGGGGTGGGCCTCCGACAGCAGATCGGTGCGGGAGCTCTCCGCCATCCGGTCCATGAAGAGGAAGGCGGCCAGAACCACCCCGACGCTGACCGCGATCACCATGTCGAACAGCACCGTCAGCGCGAAGCAGGTCAGGAGAACAAAGACGTCGCCACGCGGCGCCACGCGCAGCACGTGCGCCACGTGCCGGAACTCCCCCATGTTCCAGGCCACCACGAGGAGTGTCGCCGCCAGGGCCGCCATCGGCAGGTGGCCGAGCAGAGGCGCCAGCAGGAGCACCGCCGCCAGCACGAACAGCGCGTGGAAAGCCGCGGCCAGGGGACTCCGGGCGCCGAACCTCACGTTCGTGGCGGTGCGGGCGATGGCCCCCGTGGCGGCGATGCCGCCGAAGAACGGGGCGGTCAGGTTGGCCAGCCCCTGTCCGATGAGCTCGGCATCGGAGTCGTGCTTGTCCCCCGTCATGCCGTCGGCCACCGTCGCGGACAGGAGCGACTCGATGGCGCCGAGAACGGCGATGGCGAACGCCGGCCCCGCCAGCGTCCGGACGATGTCCCACTTCAGGTGAAAGGGCGCCCCGTCGGCCCCGGGGAAGGACCAGGGCCAGGCGGGCAAAGGCGGCAGGCGCGGAATGCCCCCCAGGGCGTCCGCGGTCGCGGCCGGGAAACGGCTGAGGATGGTCTCCACCCGGAAGCCCGGAAGGACCCGCGCCGCCGCCCAGCATCCGGCCGTCACGACGACGAGCGCCAGGAGCGGGGCCGGCACCCTGCGGGTGACGCGCGGCCAGAGCAGGAGAATCGCCATGGTGGCGACGCCGGCGGCGAGGTCCGGCCAGCGCAGGGTCGGGAGCGCCCGCGCCAGCACGGCGATGCGCTCGAGGTAGTGCTCCGGCATCGCGGCGACCCGCAGTCCGAGAAAATCCCGCAGCTGCAGCGTGCCGATGACCACGGCGATGCCGGCGGTGAACCCGGCGGTGACCGGGTACGGGACGAACTCGATCATCCGCCCGAGCCGCGCGATCCCCATGGCGATGAGGATGAGCCCGGCCAGGAGCGTGGCGAGCATCAGGCCGCCGAGACCGTAGCGCGCGGCGATCGGGGCCAGCACCACGACGAAGGCCGCGGTGGGCCCGGTCACCTGCACGCGCGAGCCGCCGAGCAGCGCCGCCACCAGCCCGGCGACGATCGCCGTGTCGAGCCCGTGCTGCGGCGGCACGCCCGAGGCAATGGCCAGCGCCATCGACAGGGGCAGCGCGACCACACCGACGACGGCGCCCGCCCCGAGATCGGCGCGCAGGTCGCGCAGGCCGTAGCCGGAGGCGAAGGTCTCGCGCAGGACGCGTCCGGGCCTCAGCGCCGCGTTGGTGACGGCGCGTTTCAGTCGCCGGTGCATCGGGGGCTCCTCATGCCGGACCGGGAGATTACAATGCCGCGCCCCGGCCCCGCAGTCCCGAGGGTCTTCCTCACGGAGGTCCCGCACCCCCGGCCGGCGAGGAGGATCGTTGCTCAGCAAGCTGCAGCGGGATCTCATCCGGCGCATGCAGGAGTCGCGCACCTACCTGCGCGCTTACGAAGACGTCGAGTTCCTGAAGCAGGAGGACCTGCGGCCGGTGCGCCTGCAGCTCGAGCTCCTCAAGCCGGAGCTGGGCCTGCGCGAGCAGGGCATCCACTCGACCATCGTGGTGTTCGGCAGCACCCGCACGGTGACCCGCCGCGAGTCGTCGCGCCACGTGCGCGCCCTCGAGGCGGAGCTCCGGAAGACGCCGCGCAGCGCCGTGCTGAAGAAGCGGCTGGCGATCGCCCGGCAGATCGTCGCCAACTCGCGCTTCTACGACGAGGCGCGCAAGTTCGGGCGGCTGGTCTCCTCGACCTGCCAGCGCGGCGGCCGCTGCGACTACGTCATCGTCACCGGCGGCGGCCCCGGCATCATGGAGGCGGCGAACCGCGGCGCGCACGACGTCGGCGCCAAGACGGTCGGGCTCAACATCACGCTGCCGCACGAGCAGTACCCGAACCCGTACATCACCCCGTCGCTGTCGTTCCAGTTCCACTACTTCGCCCTGCGCAAGATGCACTTCATGATGCGCGCCAAGGCCATGGTGATCTTCCCCGGCGGCTACGGCACGCTCGACGAGCTGTTCGAGGCGCTGACCCTGGTGCAGACCGGCAAGGTCGGGTCGCTCCCGGTCATCCTGTTCAACAGGAAGTGGTGGACGACGCTGATCAACTTCGACTTCCTGCGCGACCAGGGAGTCATCGCTCCGGCCGACCTCGACCTCTTCCGCTTCGCGGAGACGGCCGAGGAGGCGTGGCTCAAGATCCAGGAGTACTACCGCGAGAAGACCGGCGTCATCATCGCGCCCGGACGCACTCCGAAGCCGGGACGCGCCGCGAAGCGGCAGGTCAAGGTGGCGCGGCGCCGCCGCACCGGCCGCACGAAGGGAACGCAGGCATGAGGCACCGGCTGGCCGCCCTGCTGGCCGGCCTGCTCGTCTGCGGCGGTGTGTCGGGCGCGAAGGCCGCCGAGGCGCAGGCGATCTCCGGGTGGGAGACGGCGTACGAGAAGAGCGGCTTCCTCGAGACGCCACGCTACCGGGAGACCATCGACTACCTGAAGCGCCTCGAGAAGGCCTCTCCGTGGATCCGGGTGACCTCCTTCGGGAAAAGCGGCGAGGGGCGCGACCTGGTGCTGGTCATCGCCTCGAAGGACAAGGCGTTCGATCCTGCGGCGGCGCGCAAGACCGGCAGGGCGATCCTCCTGCTCCAGGCCGGCATCCACGCCGGCGAAATCGACGGCAAGGACGCCGGGATGATGCTGCTCCGCGACATGGCGGTCACGAAAGCGCGCGCCGCCCTGCTCGACAACGCCATCCTCCTGTTCATGCCGATGTACAACGTCGACGGGCACGAGCGCTTCGGTCCATACAACCGCGCCAACCAGGACGGCCCGAAGGAGATGGGCTGGCGCACCACGGCAAGAAACCTCAACCTGAACCGCGACTACATGAAGGCGGACACCCCCGAGGCGCGCGCGTGGCTCAGGCTCTACACGACGTGGTGGCCGGATCTTCTGATCGACGCACACGTCACGGACGGCGCCGACTACCAGCCGGTCGTGACCTGGGCCATCGAGTCGGGCCCGAACGTGCCGAAGCCGCTCGCCGACTGGGTGAAGGAGGCGGTGATCGGCCGCGCCGTGCCGGCGGTGGCGGCGGGCGGCACCGCCATCTCGCCGTACATCGAGCTCAAGGACGGCAACGATCCGACCGCGGGGCTGGTGGCGAACGTCTCCACGCCGCGCTTCTCGACCGGCTACACGGTGCTGCAGAACCGGCCGTCGTTCCTCATCGAGACCCACATGCTGAAGAACTACAAGGCGCGCGTGGACGCGACCTACGCCACGGTCGCGGCGCTCATGGACGAATGCGGGCGCAGCCGTGACGCCCTGCATGCCGCCATCCGCGCCTCGGAGGAGGCCGCCGCCCGGCCCGGGAAAACCGGCCTCGCCTTCAGGACGACCGATGCGACGCGGCAGGTCGCGTTCCACGGCGTGTCGTACACGCGCCAGCCGAGCGCCATTTCCGGGGCGATGAGCATCCAGTACGGCAGGGAGCCGCTCGAGCTGACGGTGCCGATCCAGGATCAGTTCGAGACGACGATCGAGGTGGAGCGGCCGCGCGCCTACCTCGTGCCGCAGCAATGGACCGACGAGATCGAGATTCTCCGGCTGCACGGGCTGCGTCTCGAGCGCCTGACCGCGCCGCTGACGGCACCGGTCGAGGGCTACCAGCTCTCCGATCCGAAGTGGCAGCAGGCACCCTTCGAAGGACGGCACCAGGTGACCTGCAAGGCGGATCGTCTCAGGAGCGTGGCGCGCACCTTCCCGGCGGGCACGGTCGTGGTGCCGATGGACCAGCCCGGGTCGGCCGTGGCGGCGCACCTGCTGGAGCCGCTCGGCCCGGACTCGTTCGTGTCGTGGGGCTTCTTCGACGCCGTCTTCGAGCAGAAGGAATATGCCGAGCCGTACGTCGTCGAGGCGATGGCCCGATCGATGATGGAGAAGGACCCGGCGCTGCGCGCCGAGTTCGAGCGTGCCCTCGCCGATCCGGCGTTCGCCGGGGATCCGCGCAAGCGGCTGGATTTCTTTTTCCGGCGCAGCCCCTGGTGGGAGAACCCCGGGCTCTATCCCGTGGGGCTGGTCACCGACGCTTCGACGACGCTTCTGACCCGCCCCGGCCGCTGAGCGGCCTGCCCGGGGTCAGTCGCGCAGGAAGTGGCAGGTGTAGCCGCCGGGATTCTTCTGCAGATAGTCCTGGTGATAGTCCTCGGCCTTCCACCAGTCCGAGGCCTTGGTGATCTCGGTGACGATCGGCCGCGGCCACTTGCCGGAGGCGTTGACGCGCTCCTTCACCGCCTCGGCCGTCTTCCGCTGCTCGTCGCTGGTGTAGAAGATCGCCGAGCGGTACGACGTGCCGGTGTCGTTCCCCTGGCGGTTCAGCGTGGTCGGGTCGTGCATGCGGAAGAACCAGCCGAGCAGGTCCTCGAAGGACAGCCGGTCCGGGTCGAAGACGATGCGCACCGCCTCGGCGTGCCCGGTCGTCCCGGCGTGCACCTGCTCGTACACCGGGTTCTTCGTCGTGCCTCCCGTGTAGCCGACCTCCGTCTCGATGACGCCGGGGATGTCGCGGATGATCTCCTCCATCCCCCAGAAGCAGCCTCCCGCCAGGATCGCGGTCTCCCGCTTGCCGGAATCCTTGCCGGTCTTCTGCGACGCGGCGGCGACACCCGCGCGATCTCCGGCCGTCATGGTCGATGAGCCACCCGGGGCGCCGGCAGGGGCCGCCTTGCCGAAGAGAGGGAGGTACCGCCCGTACCCCTCCTCCTCGAGCTTGCTCACCGGGATGAAGCGCAGCGACGCCGAGTTCATGCAGTAGCGCATCCCGGTGGGCGCCGGGCCGTCGTCGAAGAGATGCCCCAGGTGCGAATCGCCGTGCTTCGAGCGGACCTCCGTCCGCTCCATGAACAGCTTGTTGTCCGTCTGGGTGCTGATGTTCTCCGGCGCCAGGGGCTTCGTGAAGGAAGGCCAGCCGGTCCCCGACTCGAACTTGTCGGTCGAGGAGAACAGGGGCTCTCCGGAGACCACGTCCACGTAGATCCCCGGCTCGTGGTTGTCCCAGTATTCGTTGCGGAACGACGGCTCGGTGCCCTCCTTCTGGGTCACCTGGAACTGCAGCGGCGTCAGCTTTTGGCGCAGCTCCTCTTCCGTCGGCTTCTTGTAATCACCCATTGCGCTCTCCTTGAAGGGGGCCGCGCCCGCAGACGTGTCGGCGGTCCCGCCCGCTCCCCCGTCCGCCAGCCCGGGGGTCGCCTCGCAGGAGGCCGCCTTGCACCCCACCAGGGCAAGGAAGGGCAGCAGCACCAGCAACCAGGCGAAATGTCGGAACGGGCGGAGCGGGCTCATCGAAGGCCTCCATTTCATCACACCCTTCGATGCGGGAAAACCCGCCGGGATTCAGGAGGTCAGACGGTCAGGACGACCCGGCCCAGAACTCCTTTGTCCTGAAGGAGCCGGTGCGTTGCCGCGGCCTCGGAGAGGGGCGACACCTGCGACACGACCGGTTTCAGCGTCCCCGCCTGCACCAGGTCGAACACCTCGCGCAGCTCGGACGTCGAGGTCGCAAAAGAGCCGATGATCTCCAGTTCCTTGAGGATGATGAGCCCGGGGTTGATCTCCACGGTCCGGGTTTCGAGGTTGCCGACGACGACCAGGCGCCCCGCCGGTGCGAGCGAGCGCAGCGACTGGTCGAAGGTCAAAGCCCCGGTGATCTCGAGCACCACGTCGGCACCGCGCCCGCCGGTCTTGCGCCGCGCCTCGCGCGCGAACTGGAGGTCGGGGGCGACGATCACCTCTTCGGCTCCCGCCTCCCGCAGCCGCGCGGCCTTGCCCTCGGATGACGTGACGGCGATCGGCCGCGCGCCGAGGTGCCTGACCACCTGGATGGCGTGCAGCCCGACCCCTCCCGAGGCGCCGGTGATCAGCACCTGCTCGCCCGGCTGGACCCGGCCGCGCGTGCGCGACACGTGCAGCGCCGTGCCGAGCGTGCAGGCGCAGATCGCCGCCTCCTCGGATCTCAACCCCGCCGGGATGGGGGCGAGCGCCTGCTCCGGCGCCACGACCCACTGGGCGTAGCCGCCGGGGATCTCCTCGCCGAAGAACACCCCCTCCTTGCACAGGCTGCCGCGATCGCGCGCGCACAGGTCGCACTTGCCGCACGGCGCCCGCTGGATGGTGGCGACACGCGCTCCGGCCACGACCCCGCGCACCTCGGGACCGACGGCGAAGACGGTTCCGGCGATCTCGTGCCCCGGGATCGACGGGAGCCTGGTGCGCGGCAGGTTTCCGGTGCGGTTGATGAGGTCGTGGTAACAGACGCCGACCGCCTCGACGCGGATCAGCACTTCCCCCGGGCGCAGGCGATCGGGTGAGGGGGCCGGCACCTCCTCGACGGCGAGGTTCTCGGGGGGACCGAACTGCCGCAGGACGACAGCCCGCATGGTCGGCATCATCGTCGTTTCCTCCTGGCGGAGCAGGGACCGCCTGGTTCGACTGCGCACAACATCATCCCGCGAGCCGGTGTCTCAGCCCGTGCGGATCGAGACGCTCGATGGCGTCCTTCTCGGCGTCGGTCGGCTCGGCGGTGATGGCTGCCGCGTCCGCGTCAGGGAGCGCGAACCCGGTGCGCGAGCGCAGGGTCCCGGCGTCCGTTCCGGCATGGCGCGAGTCGACCCGCAGCCGCCCCGCCTCGAGACGCAGCAGCGCGAGGTCGCTGACGACCCAGGTCTCCCGGTTCCTGTCCGACGGGACCGACGAGGCGAAGTCCACCCGCTCGACGAGGACCCGCGGGGCGTGCCGCGGCACCAGCACCACCACCTTGCGCACGAAGGGACGGATCGACGTCGATCCGGCCGGTCCGGGCAGTTTCACCTTGGGGCGCAGCGGGTCGCCGATGCAGGAGAGGTTCAGGCGCGAGGCGGCGTCCACCTGGGCGGCCCCGAAGAACATGACGTCGATGCGGCCGCGGCGCGCCATGTCGAAGAAGTCGCTGACCACCAGGCGCGCCGACGCGCTCTCCAACAGGCGCGGGTCGACCGACGTCGGCAGCGCCGTCGTGACCTCGGGATCGACGGCGCCGACGCAGTTGATGTAGGTCAGACCCGGCGCGTGCGTGGCGCGCGCCACCGCCACGGCCAGCATCGGCAGCGCCGAGGCGAGCCCGGTGACCACCACGTCGCCGTCCTGGATGCGCCGCGCCATGCCGACGATCAGCCGATCGGCCGGCTGCGTGCCGGAGGGGGAGGTCACGACGGCCGGCGCCACGGCGTCCGGGGCGGCCGGCGCTGCGGCATGCGCCAGCCGCACGGCGTGCTCGGCCCGATCCCGGATGAGGGCTTCGAGGTGCTCCGCGAAGCGGCCGGCCCGCGCCGCCTCCTCCCAGGCGCGCAGCCCCGCCACATCGTGACGGTAGTGACCGTGGCAGCCGCCGGGATACGCGCCGCCGCGCGCCTCGACGACGGCGTGGACGCGGGTCTTCGGGATGCTCGCGTGCGGAATGCGATCGACCACGCGCTCGACGGTCGCGATCACCTTCTCTCCCGCGCGGGCGAGCAGATCGTCGAAGTAGGGATCGGCCAGGGACAGGTTGCCGTGCCGGTCCGCCTCCTGGGCGTGCAGCAGGACGTAGTCCGGCCGGATCGCCGGCGCGATGGCGGACGGCGCGCCGGACGTTTCCACCTGCGCCCGCGCGGGCGGCCAGACGCGCTCGTAGTCGGTCCCCTCCCCGCCCGGGGCGGGCAGGTACTCGACGCCGGCCGCGGCGGCCCGCAGGCCCTGGACGATCTCGAAGACGTCCCGCTCCCGCCAGGCGATCGTTCCGGACTCGACGGCGCGCCGCACGTTCGGCGCCACCACGAAGCCCTCTTCGTACTGGAAGCCGATGAAGCCGAACTCGGCCGACTCGACGACCCCGGCCCCGACCAGGAGGTCGAGCGGCAGCGGAGCCGGCGGCACCACGACGCGCAGGCGCCTCCTCCCCTGGCGCACCAGCTCCGCGGCGAGGGCGAGCGGCGGCCTCTGCATGTCGAAGCCACCGAAGCTGAGAAACGCCCCGTCGGGGATGAGAGCGATCGCGTCGCGCAGGTTCAGGAATCGGGGCACGCTCATGGACGTCGGTCTCCTGGAATCCATCTCACAGCCGCGGACGGAACTTGTAGCCGTAGACGATGAGGCCGTGCTCCTCGGCGTCGCGCACCTTGCGCGTCACCATCTCGAGCGGGGTCCCTTGCGGCAGCGCCTCGTCTCCCACGTCGGTGAGCTGGGCCGCGACGAGCGGCCCTTCCTCGAGGCGCACCAGCGCCACGGTGTAGGGGGCGAGCGTCGCATGGCCGCGCGGCGCCTGCGTGACGCGCGTCGAGGCGTACAGTGTCGCCCGGCCCGAGAAGCGCAGGGGCTCGAGGGCGCCGCGCCCGCAGGAGCACACCGTGCGCGGCGGGAAATGCTTCGCGTCGCACGTTTGGCAGCGGGTTCCTTCGAGCCGGTAGTACGGCGCCTGCAGCCGGTGGAACCGGGGCAGCTCCATCAGTTCGCTCCGCGCGAGGCGCGCATCAGACGGCCTCCAGGATGTGGGTCAGCGCCACCGAGCCCGATCCGCCGACGCTCTGCACCATGCCGAGCCGGGCGTTTTCGACCTGCGCCTCACCGGCCGCGCCGCGCAGCTGCAGGACCGCCTCGACGAACTGGTACGTCCCGCTGGCGCCGACCGGGTGGCCGCGCCCCTTGAGACCGCCGAGCGTGCAGATCGGCAGGTCGCCGCCCGCGTCGAAGCGTCCTTCCTTCGCGAGATCGACCGCCCGGAACCGATCGGCGAACCCGATCGCCTCGAGGCTGAGGGCCGTGACGATGGTGAACGCGTCGTGCGGCTCGTAGAAGTCGAGATCCTTGAGCGACACCCCGGCCTGCTGCAGCGCCTTGCGCGCCGAACCGCCGACCGACTCCCACACCAGCGGGTCGCGCCGCGCCCCGAGCGCCACCGTGTCGGTGACCGAGGCGCTGGAGGCGATGCGCACGGCCCGGGGCCGGCGCGCCTCCGAGCCGCGCGAGCGGCAGGCGTCGAGCGGGGCCAGCACGACGGCGGCCGCGCCGTCGCAGATGCCGGCCGAGTCGAGGACCGTGATCGGCTCGGCCACGGCCGGCGACCGGACGAAATCCTCGGTCGTGATCTCGTGGCGGAAGAAGGCGTTCGGATTCTTCGCGGCGTTTTTGTGGGCCAGCACCGCAAACGGCGCGAAGGCCTCGCGATGGACACGCCGCTCGTCGAGATAGCGACGCATCAGGAGCGCGTTCAGCGCCACGAAGGAGGCCCCGTGCGCCGCTTCGTAGTCGGCGTCGGCGGCGGTCGCGAGGGCCGCGGTGACGCCGTCGGTGACCTTGTCGGTCATCTTCTCGACCCCGATGACGAGGACCCGCTCCGCGAGCCCGCCCGCGATCGCCTGGGAGCCCGCGCGCACCGCCGCGCCACCGGAGGCGCACGCGGCTTCGATCTTCACGGCCTCCGCCGGCAGGAGTCCCGCAGCATCGGCGACGAGCGTGGCGAGGTTCTCCTGCCCGCACAGGAGTCCCGAGGCCATATTGCCGACGTAGATCGCATCGACGCGGTCGATCCCGGCCTCCGCGAGGGCGGCCCGCCCGGCCTCCGCGGCGAGATCGCGGATCGACCGGCCCCAGTGCTCCGCCACCGGTGTCTGCCCGATTCCGAGGACTCCGACCTCGCGGCTCACAGGGTGCGCACCGCGCCGGCGCGGCGCAGGTAGGCGCCGTAGTCGGCGATCGCACGGCGCCGGTCGAGATGCTTTTCGAGGAGCGGCGCCCGGCCGCGCGCCTCTTCGATCCTTTCCGTGACGGTGAAGGAGAAGGCGTCGCTGCCGGCGCCGCTGCCGTAGGAGCAGAGGAAGATGCGATCGCCCGCCCGGGCGCGGTCGAGCGCCGCCGCGAGTCCGAGCAGGGACGCCCCGGAGTAGGTGTTGCCGATGCGATCGACGACCGCCGTCGGCCCCACCTGCGCCTCGGTGAAGCCCAGCGCCTTCGCCGCCTTGCGCACGAACTTCGGGTTCGGCTGGTGGAAGACCGCGAAGCGGTAGTCCGCAGGCGCGCGGCCGAGCGTCTCGAGCAGGCGCCGCGAGGCCGCTTCGACGTGCTGGAAATACGCCGGCTCCCCGGTGAAGCGGTGGCCGTGCTCCGGGTAATGGAGGTGCTGGCGCCGGAAGAAATCCGGCGTGTCGGTGACGTACGAGCAGGAGCCGTCGATGCGCGCCAGGGCGCTTTCCACGGGGCCGACGATGACGGCGCCACCTCCGGCCGCCGCGGTGTATTCGAGGTGATCCCCGGGCTTTCCCTGCGCCGCGTCCATGCCGATGGCGAGCGCCGCCTCGGCGAGCCCCGATCCGACGAAGGCCATCGCCGCCCGCATGGCCTCGGTTCCCGCCTTGCACGCGAACTCGAAATCCGCGGCGGAGGTCCACGGCACGGCGCCGATCGCCTCGGCCACGACGGTGCCCGACGGCTTCACCGCGTACGGCTTCGACTCGCTGCCGACGAAAACCGCGCCGAGGCGGGACGGCTCGACCGTTCCGGCGGCGCGGGCCAGCGCATGGCGCGCCGCCTCGATGGCCATCGTGATGGTGTCCTCGTCGAGCCCCGGGACGGATTTCTCCTTCACCGGCAGCCGTCCCTCGCCGGCGCGGCCCCATGCCGCGGCGAGCACCTTGGCCGGCACGCGTCCCTCCGGAACGTACGCGCCGTAGCCGAGGATCCCGACCGGCGTTTTCATCGACTTCTCCGGAGGGTTCATGCGTGCCTCCGTGCCGGCCGGCCCGCGCGGCCGCGCCCGGCGCGCGGCTCGCCGGACAGAAGCCCGCGCAGGAAGAATTCCGTCATCGACGTGGCCAGCGTCTCCTCGTCGAGACGGCCTCCCGAGCGGAACCAGCGCGACGTCCAGTTCACCATGCCGAGGAGCGCGAACGCCGCAACCGTCGAGTCGACCGGGCGCGCCACCTTGCGCATCACCAGCTCGCGGATGGTCTTCTCGAGGAAGCGGATGTAGCGCTTCTTGCGCGCGTCGAGCCGGGCGCGGGCAGCCGCCGGCAGCGCCAGTCCTTCGTGCAGGATGACGGTGACCTCCTTGGGTCGATCGCGCAGCACGAGCAGGAGATGCCCGTGGAGCGTCTGCCGCAAACGCTCGAGCGGGTCGGCGAGGTCGGCGGTGCGCGCCAGCACGCGCTCCTCGAACAGGTCCATGCCGTACGTCATGATCGCGGCGAGGAGCTCTTCCTTCCCCGCGATGTGGTGGTACAGGCCGGCCTTGGTCATCCCCACGGCGGCCGCGACGTCGCCCATCGAGGTGGCCTCGTAGCCGCGCTCGCAGAAGACGCGCGCCGCCACCTCCAGGATCTGTCCCTGGCGGGTGGCGTGATCGAGGCGCGCGGCTCGGGTCATCGGTTCCGGGTCGGCGAGAAACCTACCGACCGGTCGGTTAGTACAGCGAAGCCGCCGCGCTGTCAACAGGGGGGACCGCATGGTGGAGCGACGCACGAAGGGCGGAGCGGGAACCTCTCGTAAACTCCGCAGCCATGGAACCGGGCGGTGCCCCGCCGGAGATCTCCCCTCGCGCGACGGCGGGGCTCAGGAAGAGCCTTTCGTTCCGCGACGTCTTCCTCTTCCTCGTCACCGCCGGCGTCAACCTGCAATGGGTCGCCACGGCGGCCGCCGCCGGACCCAGCGTCATGGTGGTCTGGTTCATCGGACTCTTCGCCATGACGGTGCCGCTCTCGTGGTGCACCATCCGGCTCGCCGCGCAGCATCCCGACGAGGGCGGCCTGTACGTCTGGAGCCGCAAGGCCTTCGGCGAAGCGGGCGGCTTCCTCTGCGGCTGGATCTACTGGATGACCAACCTGCCGTACTTTCCCGGCGTCCTGTACTTCGCCGCCGGCAACGGCCTGTTCCTCATGGGGGACCGCTTCCGGCACCTGTCCTCGGACCGCGGCTACTTCATCGTCTTCTCGCTCTGCGCGCTGGCCCTCGCCACCTGGATGAATCTCGTCGGGCTGTCGGTGGCGAAGCGGCTCAACAACCTCGGCGCGCACGCCCGCTGGGTCGGCGGGCTGCTCCTCATCGGGCTCGGCGCCGCGGCCTACGCGCGCTTCGGCTCGCAGACCCCGTTCGATCGGGCGCACCTCACGCCCGCGCTCGACTTGCAGGGGCTGGTCTTCTGGAGCACCATCGCGTTCGCTTTGACCGGGCTCGAATCGGTCTCCTTCATGGGGGACGAGATTCACGACGCGCGCCGCGTCGTGCCGCGCGCCATCGCCGCGGCGGTGCCGATCATCTTCATCATTTATTACCTCGGGACGGCGGCGGTCCTCGTGGCCCTCCCTCTCGGTGAGGTGAGCGGGCTGCAGGGCGTCATCGAGGCGGTCGCGGCGATCGAGACGCGCCTCGGACTGCACGGCGTCACGCGCCTGATGGCGGGCATCCTGCTCGTGCACTCGCTCGGCAGCGTCGGCGCCTGGCTCGGAGCGGTGGCGCGCATCCCCTACGTCGCCGGCATCGATCGCTTCCTGCCGAAGGGATTCGCCACCCTCCATCCGCGCTGGGGGACGCCGCACGTCGCCCTGCTCACACAGGCCGTCGTCACCGTCGTCTTCATCCTCATCGGCCAGGCGGGAACGAGCGTCGCCGGAGCGTACGAGGTGCTGGTCGGGATGATGGTGGTGATCTACATGCTGCCGTTTCTCTTTCTCTATGGAGCGGCGCTGCGGCTGCCGCTCGACGACAGTCCCTTCAGGCGCGCCGTGACGCGCGGACTGGCGCTTCTCGGGATCCTCACGGTGACGGCGGCGATCGGCCTCGCGATGGTGCCGGCGGCGCACGAGCCGAACAAGGCTCTGGCCGTTTTGAAGATCGCCGGCTCGACGGCCGTGATGGTCGGAAGCGGCGTCCTGGTCTATCTGTTCAGGCGCCCGCGGAGCCTTCGATCGCCCGGCGCCGGCGCGTGACGTACTCGGTCAGCTCCTCGTCGATCGCCGGGTCCAGGGTCGGCTCGCGGTACGACGCGAGGAGGCTCTTCCACCGCGGCGTGGCGCGGACGGAGGCGTCCATGCTCCCCTTCTTGACCCACGCATCCCACGCTTCGGTGTCGGCGAGGGTCGGGAAGTAGAACTCGCTCTTGAAGTGCCGGCGCGTGTGCGCCTCGCCCAGGAAATGCCCGCCGACCGGCACGTGGGCGATGACGTCGAGCGCCAGGCGGTCGTCGTCCACGAGCAGCCCCGCGAAGAAGCGTCCGCTCATCTCGAGCGCCTCCGCGTCGAGGACGAGCGACTCGAACGAGGCGATGAGCCCGCCGTCGAGCCAGCCCGCCGCGTGCAGCACGTAGTGGACCCGGCCGAGCAGGAGCGGCCACAGCATGTTCATCTTCTCCTGCCCCGCCTGGTGATCGGCGACCTTGGAGTTCGTCAGGATGCCGCCGCCACGGCACGGCAGCCTGTAGCGGCGCGCCATCTGCGCCGACGACAGGATGCCGAGCGCCGCCTCCGGACGTCCGAAGCCCGGGGCGCCGGTGCGCATCTCGAGCCCGGTCAGAAACGACCCGTACATGACCGGCGCGCCGGGTCGCACGAGCTGCGTGAGCACGACCGCGGCCAGCGCCTCGGCGTTCTGCTGCGCCACGGCGGCGGCGAGCGTGACCGGGCTCGTCGCCCCGGCCATGATGAACGGCGTGATGACGTTCACCTGCCCGGCCTCGGCGTATTCGAGCAACCCCTCGAGCATCGGCGTGTCGTAGCGCAGGGGGGAATTCGAGTTGATGATGCCCACGAGCGTGATGCGGTCGCGGATCGCGTCGCGCGGCTCGGCTCCGGAAGCCTTCGATCCGCGCCCGGCTGCGCGGTCGAGCCCGCGGAAGAGGATCCCCATCAGGTTCACGTGGTCCCGCGCCCGCACCGTGCTCCAGGCGTCGCCGATCATCCCCTTGCGGCTGAGGCGGATCTGGTGGTGCAGGATGTCGAGGTGGCGGCTCTCGACCGACAGGTCCTTACAGGCGACCTCCGGCGTGCCGTGGTGCAGCACGTCGATCGTCTCGGCCAGCCGCACCAGATCGTTCTGATCGGGCAGCGTGCCGTCGCGCCGGCCGCGCTCGGCATCGGCGACGAAGGGAGGGCCGCTGACCGGGGCGAACACGATGGTGTCGTCGCCGATGGTGACGTTCCACTCGGGGTCGCGCGCCTCGAGCAGGAACTGGGACGGGGCCTTCGCCGCCGTCTCGATGACGAAATCGGGATCCAGGAAGACCCGCTGCTCGCCGTCGTCCACCCGCTGCCCGGCGCGGCGGAAGAGATCGAGCGCGCGCTCCTCTTCGAAAACGATCCCCTGGTCGCGCAGGAGCCGCATCGAAGCGTCGTGCACCCGCTCCTCCGCTTCGGGCGGGAGGAGGTCGAGAGGCTTCAGCGGATTCCTGAGTCCACGCACGGTTCACCTCGGAAAAACGCCATGGACGCCGCGCGCGACAACAGTTTTCGCCGCGCGTCCCGATCCCGGGAAACGGCTGCGGCGGGAGCGTAACACAGCGCGCACGCGGCTCCCGAAACGACTCTTGACCACGCGGAAAGCGGGACCTATATCTGGGACGTCGTTCCCCCGTTGTCCGTTGGGAGCCACAAGACCGAGGTCGTCTTTGCCGATGCCACGCTTCCGCCACGTCCGTCTGTCGCGGCCCGTCCGGGCGCCGCACGCGATTGCGCTCGCCGCGATCGCGCTGCTCGCGTTCGGCGCGCTCGCGTCGCCGCTGCGGGCCCAGGCCGATGACGCGCCGCGGCTGGTGCGCGCCGAGCCGGGCGGCTTCGTCGTGACGACCGGGACGGCGGAGGTGGCCCTCGACCTCTACGGCGAGAACCTGTGGGACGCCGATCGCCTCTGGACCGAGCGTAATCTCAGGGTTTACGCGCGCCATGCCTCCGGCGACGAGCCCTGGCTCCGCATCTTCACCGGATCGGGCGACATCGGCTCGGGCGCGCCCGAAGACGCGACCGAGGCGCTGCCGCACGGCCGGGCGGTCGAGACGGCCCCCGACCATTACCGCTTCCTGCTGCCGGCCTCCCTGTGGCTCGATCGCAAGGGCGTTCTGGAGTTCAAGATCGTCAGGGGGAACTGGCGCCGCGGCGGCGACAGCCGCTGGCGCTTCCAGGAGCTGCAGGCTTCGAACGTGCTGCGGTTGCCGGTGGCCGAGCCGCCGCACCGCGCCCCGGAGCTGCGCGAGGTCTCACCCGCCGTGCTGCCGGCGCGGCACGATGGCGGCGCCCCGCCGACCCTCTGGGTGCGGGCGTCCGACCTCACCCTCGAACCCGAGGTGCGCATCGGCGGGACGTCGTGTCCCGTATTGCGGGTGGACGTGTCGCTCGATTTCATCGAGTGCGCCGTGCCCGGGGAGATTCTCGACCGCCCCGAGACCTATGACGTGACCGTGCGGACGGCGGCCGGAGCGTCAGCACACGGGCTCAGCCTGTCCGTCGTGGCGCCGCCCGCCATCGCCGCGGTTTTGCCCGAAGCGCTGCCGGCGAAGGGGCCGGACGCGCTGGTCGTCGTGCGCTTCTCGGGCTCGGAGCCCGACAGCGCCAGGATGAGGCGCATCGATCGGGGAGGCTGGACGACCGTGGCGCTGCGGCACATCGAGCCGGGCGCGGCGCGTCTCGAGCTGCCGGCCGCCCTGCGCGGCTTCGCGGGAGAGATCGAAGTCGAGCTGGGGAACCTCGCGGGGTCCGCCCGGGCCAGCCTCGCGTTGTGCGCCGACGAAGGACCGAATCCTTCCGCCTGCTCGCGCGGGATCGGTTCCGCCGCGGCGGCCTCCGACGTGGCCGTTCTCCTGCCTCAGGGCGACGCGATGGTTCCGACCGCCGGCCGATCCGGCCGGTAGGTGCTCGTCGGATCGACCCCGGCGCCGCGCGTCGCCGGCACCCGCACCGCCGTGGTCGCCTCCACCGCGTTCCCCGCCGCATCGACCACCCGGTAGACAAGCGTGTAGGTCCGTCCCGGACCACCCTGGATGCGCTCGGCACGCAGCCAGAGGTCGGCATCGGCGGTCTGCAGGGACGCATCGAAGATGTCCCCGGTCGTCGCGCCGTCCCCGGGTCCCGGAGCATCGTCCGGCTCGCTGCTCGAAACGCTCACGAGCGTCACGGCCGGCGCCGGGTCGCACGCGTCGAGGGCGCTCCAGGCGATCCGCACATGGACACGCTTGTGGTTCGGCGGCCAGAGGAGATTCGGCGTTGCCGTGACCACCAGGCCCGGCGCGACCGAGTCCTTCACTTCGACTGCGACTGAAGCGCTGCCGGTCTCACCGAAGCGGTCGGTCACCATCAGTCCCACCGTCTGCGGGCCGAACGGCAGCACCGCCGTCAGGACCGCACCCGTCCCCAGCGGCCTCTCGTGCGCGCCACCCGGGTCGAGTGTCCAGTCGTAGCGGACGATCTCCGGCGCATCGGGGTCGACCGAGCCGCTGCCGTCGAGGCGAACCTCTCCCGCGGCCGGCCGGTCGCACTCGACGGACAGAGGCGCCGGGACGACGGCCCGGGGCGGATGGTTGATGACCAGCCGGCTCTCCCCCGCCGGGGTGAAGCGCGTTTCTTCCGCAACCTCCGGGGTGTGGCCGTCGCTGACGGTCAGGACGGCACGGTGATTCGCCCCCGCGGCCAGCGCGATTTTGGTCTCCCGCGGCAGGCCCGGCCCGAACGGCGTGGTCAGAACGAGCCGGCTGGCGCGGGTCAGCCGGCCGAGCAGGAGATCCGGCGTCAGGGAGTCGAGGGTGAGATTCGACCCGCCGGTCGTCTGCAACAGGCCGCGCAGGCAGACGACGTCCCCCGGCGCCGCCCAGGAGAGATCGAGCACGGTATCGAACGATCCGGCCGGCGCCTCGCAAGGACCGCGCGCCAGGAGAAAATCCGCAGCGCCGTCGGCGCAGCCGAGATTGCCGTCCAGATCGAAGAGGATGGGCACTCCGGTCGAGGCGAAGGCGAACGCGATTCCCTCACCGGGCCGCCCGTCCGGCAGGAAGCCACCATCGCAGGTGAAGACCCCGGCGGGATCCACGAGCACGATCTCCTCCACCGGCTCTTCGTAAAGGTCGAGGCGTCCCTGGATCGCTTCTCCCTGGGGGTCTTTGGCCAGGGCCCGCAGGAAGATCGTCCCCGCGACCGCATCGACCCCTTCGATCCGCACCACCGGCTGGCAGGCGTCCCCCGCGCCGTCGTGGTTGGCGTCTTCCTGGAGGGGGTTGGCGGCGCCCGGGCAGTTGTCGCAGGCGTCGCCGCGGCCATCGGCGTCGGCATCCGACTGCGACACGTCGGGCACCGCCGGGCACAGGTCGCACGCGTCGCCCCGCCCGTCGCCGTCGGAATCCCCCTGACCCTCGTTGATCGCGCCGGGGCAGTTGTCGCAGGCGTCGCCGCGGCCGTCGCCGTCCGCATCGAGCTGGTCGGGATTGAAGCGGACCGCGCAGTTGTCCGCCCCGGCGCAGAAGCCGTCGCCGTCGACGTCGTTCATCGGGTCGATCGGACAGCGATCGCACGCGTCGCCGAGGCCGTCGCGGTCAAAGTCGCCCTGGCCCGGGTCGAAATCGACAGGACAGTCGTCGGGCGGGCAGAGATTCGAGAGCCTGTCAGGGTCGCCGAATCCGTCGTGGTCCGAGTCGACGCAGGCCTCGCACAAAGGCGACGTGCAGGCGAGACTCGCCGGCAGGGTCGCGATGAAGGCTTCGTTGTCCCCATGCGGATTCACGCCATTGCCGACGATGGCGCGGCCGTCGGGCGTCATGCCGGTCACCTCGAGCAGGTTCCAGCCGTCCAGGCCGGTGGCGCTGAACAGCCGGAGCAGCGGCGCGAGGGGCACCATGCCGAGCGACGGCGTCCAGAAGAAGGCGGTGTGCCCCGCCTGTGTTTCCGAGCGACCGGCGATGCGCTCACCGTCGTCCGAGACCACCTGCGCCCAGCTCAGAAACGTCCCGCCCAGCAGCTCGCCGAGCGGCTCGAGCCCGGTGTCGGCGGTCCAGCGGAACGCCATCAGCCCTTCCGCGGTGCGCCCGAACCCCACGATGAACCGGCCGTTGCGGGAGATCGACTCGGCCGAGCTCTCGACCGTGCCGCCGGGAAAATCGCCGAGACCGACCATCCCCGTGGCGGCGGTCCAGCGCCAGCCCTCGATTCCCTGCGCCGAGTTGCCGTGGCCCACGATCACCGTGCCGTCCCCCGACATCGCGAGGGCATTGCTGGCCAGGGGACCCCCCGGAAGATCGCCGAGCGACTGCATGCCGGTGGCCTGGGTCCAGCGATAGGCCACCACACTCGCCGCGTCGAAGCTCTGGCCGATGAGGACGCTCCCGTCCGAGGACACGTCGCTGGCGGTGCTGCTCTCGATCCCGCCGGGCAGATCGCCCAGGGGAACGAGGCCGGTGGCGTCGGAAAAGCGATAGCCGGCGAAACGGGTGAACCCACCCGCCTGCTGGGAGGCCGCCTGCCGCATCACGGCGAGCACCGACCCGTCGTCGGACGCGGCGGAGGCGAAGTCGCCGAACGGCCCGAAGTCCGCGGGCCCCAGGCTCGTCGGTCCACCCGGCAGGATCCAGCGGCATGCCTCCCGCCCGCTGGCCCCGCCGGCCTGACCGACCACCACCCGCCCATCGGCGGACAGGCCGGCGGCCTGACTGGAGAAGAGACCGCCGGGAAGATCGCCGAGGCCGCGGAAGGTCGCTGAGTCAGCGGCGGCCATCAAGCCGGCGCCCGGGTCGCTTCGATCCCCCGGGCTTGGAAGGGCCGCCCCCGATCCGGCGAACAGGAACAGCCCTGCGGCGATCCAGACAGGTCCCGGCTGTCGGCGCATCGTTCCTTCCCCCTGGCGAACGGCCCGGAGCGTACGGCCAGAAACGCCGGCGCGCATCAAGAGGTTGGGTTCTCCCGCTGCCGGCGCGGAGACTTCACCGCGAGGCGCTGGCCGCGGGACGCTTGCCGGTATGATGCCGGCCAATCACAAACGACAAGGAGGTCGGCGCATGTCGCAGGAAACCAAGCCCCCCCAGCAGGGGATGATCCAGATCAGCACGGGGGACGAGATGTCCCGCGGGCGCTACAGCAACAACATGCTCATCCTGCACAGCCGCGAGGAGTTCATCATGGACTGGCTGCTCAACTCCCCCGCCGGCACGCACCTCGTTTCGCGCATCGTGGTCAGCCCCGGTCACCTCAAGAGGATCATCGGGGCGCTGGTGGACAACCTGCGCAAGTACGAGGAGAAGTTCGGACCCATCACCCTTCCCGAGCCCAAGGACCAGGCCTTCCACTGAGGCCGAAAACGATCCCCGCCGGGCGAAAAGACTTGTCAGCCGGCGACTCTCACGTATCATTTCCGCTTTCCGGCAACAGCGGGTGGAGGGCCCGTCTCACGCCTCGGGGGGAGCATGGTCGTCACATCCCTGTCGAGAGCAACGCCTGGCTCCGTTGCGCCGTCCCGGCGCGGCGGCGCGCGGCTTTGGGTGTCACTCGCGGCGGCCTGCGCCCTCGTCTGCCTGGCCTCGCGTTCTGCGATCGCCGCCACCCCGACTGACTCCCGTCCCCACGCCGAGGCGAAGCCCGCCTCCGACGCCGGCCCGGCCGTCGAAGCGACGATGTCGGAGGCCGACAAGGCGGCCGAGGACATGGCGCGCACGCGCGCTGACCTTCTGGCCAGGCACCAGGGGGCGGACGAAACCCGCCTGACGCAGCTGATGGGTCCGCCTTCGGAGAAAGGCACGAAAGAGTCCGGGCTCACGCTGACCTGGCGCGGTCCGGTGGGCGACGGCGAGCCCGCGTGCCGCCTCTCCGCCATGCTCGTCGACGGCGGGCTTGCGAACCTCGAGCTCTCCGGGACCCCGTCCTGGGATCGCAAGACCTGTCGCAAGTTCCTGCGGCCGCTCCTGCAGGCGATGCCCTGGAAGTCCATCGAGCATCCCGCCGCGAATACCGACGGAGCCGCCGCCGGGACCGTCCTCGCCAACGAGATGATCGTCCAGATGGTCAGGGAAGGACTGCCGTCGCAGGCCATCCTCGCCCGCATCCGCACCCAGCCCTGCAAGTTCGACGTCTCTGCCGAAGGGACCGGCGCCCTGAGGCGCAGCAACGTCCCCGAACCCCTCATCCACGCGATGACCGAGCGGACCTGCGGCTAGAAGCCTGCCGACCCCGGACGCCTTCGGGTCAGCGCGGAAGGTAAGGGGTCAGGAGCAGGAGTCCGACCCCGATCACCACGAACGAAGTCAGGTCGAGCAGGATCCCCGCGGGAATCATCCGGCGCAGCGGCAGCAGGCCTGTGCCGAAGACGATGGCGTTGGGCGGAGTCGACACCGGGAAGATGAAGCCGCTGGTGGCCGCGAGACCGACGCCGAGGGCGGGGCGCACCGGGTCGAAGCCGGCCGCCTGGGCCGCCGCGATCACCATCGGCACGAGCAGCGTCGCCGCGGCGGTGTTGGAGGCGAACTCGCTGACGACGATGGTCAGCGCGATGGACGCGAACAGCAGTCCCTCGGGCGTGCGGGCGAAGGCGCTGCCGGAGAGGCCCGCGCCGACCCAGCGGGCGATGCCGGTGGTCTCCGCCAGCGTGCCGAGGGACAGCCCGCCGCCGAAGAGCAGGATGATCCCCCAGTTCACCTGGCGTCCCTCGTCCCAGGAGAGCGCGAAACGGCGTTTCCTCCAGGACACCGGTGCGACGAACAGGAGGGCCGCCGCCAGGAGCGCCACCGCGGCCTCGGGGAGCACCGCGCCGAGACGCTGGGCGCGCGGATCAGAGGGGCCGAGCACCGCCGACACGACCGCCGGCAGCAGCCATAGGAATCCCGCCAGAGCGAAGGCGGCGATGGTGAAGCGCGCCCCGCGCCGGGTCTCCGGGTCGCCCGCCGCCGCGCGTGAATCGGGGGCCGGCCCGGGCGCTTGCTGCGTCGCGGTCAGGCCGCGCTGCGTCACGCGCACCCAGAGAAGCGAAGCGGCGAACAGCACGAGGGCGATCGGCGCACCGCAGACGAGCCAGGCGGCGAAGCCGACCTTCACTCCCGTCATCCGCTCGATCATCCCGGCGGTGAGGAGGTTCGGCGGCGTTCCGACCAGGGTCGCCATCCCGCCGATGGACGCCCCGTAGGCGACCATCAGCAGCAGCGCCGCCGACAAGGGGGTCGCCACCGGCCGCGCGCGCGCTTCGGCCACGGGGGTCCCCGCGAGGCCGACGGCGATCGGCGTCATGAAGGCGGCGGTGGCGGTGTTCGACATCCAGCACGACACCAGCGCCGAAGCGGCGCCGATGCCGGTGACGCGCCGCCAGGCGCCGCCTCCCTTGCCGAGCAGGAGCGCCGCGACGCGCCGGTCGAGCCCGTACTTCGCGAACGCTTCCCCGAGCAGGAACGACCCGACGAACAGGAAGATGACCGGGTCGGAGTACGGCTGGAAGACCTCGCGCGCCGGCGCCACCCCGGCGACGATCGCCAGGCCCGACACGAGCAAGGCCGTCGCCGGCAGCGGGATCGCCTCGGTCACCCAGAACGAGATGGCGAGCACGAGCAGCGCCAGCAGGCGCCGTGCCGGCTCCGGGTGCCCGCCAGGATGCAGCGCGTAGACGGCGATCGCGAGGATCGGTCCGGCGAGAAGTCCTACCGTGCGGAAGCGCTCTTCGAAGCGGCCCGACGCCTCGAGCGGCGCTTCGGGTCGACTCATCCGTTCAGGATCGGCCGAAGTGCGAAAGGATCCGGTCGGCGACCTTCGGTCCGGTGAAGCCGAACTCCTCCTGCAGGATCTTCCACGGGGCGGAGGAGCCGTAGCGATCGATGCCGATGAGGAGCGCGTCCGTGCCGGCAATGCGCTCCCAGCCGTTGAGCGATGCCGCCTCGATGACCACGATGCGGGAGCCCTCGGGGATGACCGAGTTCCGGTATGACTCAGGCTCCTTCGAGAACAGCTGCGGGGAAGCCATCGACACGACGCGCGACGCGACGCCCTGCTCCTTGAGGATCTTCTGCGCGTCGATCGCCGAGCCCACCTCGCTGCCGCTGGCGATGAGCACGAGGTCGCCGCCGCCGTCCGAGAGGACGTAGCCGCCTTTCAGCATCAGCGCCGGGTCGAAGCCGGCGGGCCGCTCGAGCACCGGTACGTCCTGCCGCGTCAGCACGAGCGCCGTCGGACCCTTGCGGCGCTGCAGCGCCATGGTCCACGCCGCGGCGGTCTCCGGACCGTCGGCCGGCCGGACGACGATGAGGTTGAGCACCGTGCGCAGCGACGCGAGCTGCTCGATCGGCTGGTGCGTCGGCCCGTCCTCGCCGAGGAAGATGCTGTCGTGCGTGAAGACGTAGACGACTTGCTGCTCCATCAGCGCCGCCAGGCGCATCGGCGGCCGCATGTAGTCGGAGAAGATGAGGAAAGTCGCCCCGTATGGAATGACGCCCCCTTCGAGCGCCAGGCCGTTGAGCATCGAGCCCATGGCGTGCTCGCGCACGCCGAAGTGGAAGTTGCGCCCCGAGAACTGCTCCGGTGCGATCGCCGGGCTCCCCTTGAGCCAGGTCTTGGTCGAGGGCTCGAGGTCGGCGCTGCCGCCCGCGAGGGCCGGCACGATCTCCGCCGCGCGCTGGATGATCTTCCCCGAGAGATTGCGGGTGGCGTCCGGCTTCGCGGGCGTCGGCAGCGCGCCGAGAAGCTGCGGCAGGAGGTCTTTCGGCACCTGCCGCTCCAGGATCGCGTCCCATTCCTTCGCGCCGTCCACGTCGCCCTTCTTCCAGTCGGCGAGGCGCTTCTCCCATTCGAGCCGGGCGGTCTTCCCGAAAGCGGCGCGCGCCTGGTAGGGCTTGCGCGCCTGGTCCGGGACGAGGAACGTCGGCTCCAGCGGCCAGCCGAGGTTTTTCTTGGTGGCCGCCGTCTCCTCGGGACCGAGGGGCGAGCCATGCGCCTCGGCGGTGTCCTGCTTCTCGGGAGCGCCGTGGCCGATGTGGGTGCGGCAGACGACGATTCCCGGCCGTGATCGCTCGCGCGACGCCTCGTCGAGGGCGGCGTGCACCGCCTTGAGATCGTGACCGTCGATGTGCCAGACGCGGAAGCCATACGCCTCGAACCGCTTGCCGACGTCCTCGGAGAACGCCAGGCCGGTCGAGCCTTCGATGGTGATGTGATTGTCGTCGTAGAGCAGCGTCAGGTTCGAGAGCTTGAGGTGCCCGGCGACCGAGGCCGCCTCCGACCCGACCCCTTCCATCATGTCGCCGTCGGAGCACAGGGCCCAGACGCGGTGGTCGATGAGACGCCGGTCGGAGGTGTTGAAGCGCGCGGCCAGCCGCTTCGCGCCGATGGCCATCCCGACGCTGTTGCCGAGTCCCTGGCCGAGCGGGCCGGTGGTCGTCTCGACCCCCGGGGCGAAGTGGTACTCGGGATGCCCCGGCGTCTTACTCCCCCACTGGCGGAAGCGCTTCAGCTCGTCGAGCGGCAGGTCGTAGCCCGACAGGTGCAGCAGTCCATAGAGGAGCATCGAGCCGTGGCCGGCCGACAGCACGAAGCGATCGCGGTCGGGCCAGTCGGGGCGCTCCGGGTCGAAGCGGAGGAATTTTGTCCAGAGCGTGTAGGCGACCTCGGCCATCCCGAGCGGCATGCCGGGGTGCCCCGACTTCGCCTTCTCGACGGCGTCGACCGCCAGCATCTTGAGCGTGGTGATGGAGAGTCGGTCCTGGTCCCAGGACCCGAACGGATCGGCCATTGATGTCTCTCCCTAGCGGGACTGAGGAGGGACGCCGACACGCACCGCCGCCTCCTCGGGGATGGGGACCGGATACTCGTTGGTGTAGCAGGCGGTGCAGAACCCCTTCGCCCCACCCGCCGCCCGCGCCATGCCCTCGAGCGACAGGTAGCCGAGGGAATCGGCCTCGATGAAGCGGCGGATCTCCTCGACCGTGTGGTTCGCGGCGATGAGCTCCTTGCGGCGCGGGGTGTCCACGCCGTAGTAGCAGGGGCCGACGGTCGGGGCGCAGGAGATCCGCATGTGGACCTCGCGCGCGCCGGCCCCGCGCACCATGGCGACGATCTTGCGGCTCGTCGTCCCCCGCACGATCGAGTCGTCGATGAGCACGACGCGGCGTCCCTCCAGGAGCCGCCGCACCGGGTTGAGCTTCAGCTTGACGCCGAAGTGCCGGATCGCCTGGCGCGGCTCGATGAAGGTGCGGCCGATGTAATGGTTGCGCACGAAGCCGAACTCGAGCGGCAGCTTCGACGCCTCGGCGAAGCCGAGCGCGGCGTAGACGCCGGAGTCCGGGATCGGCACCACGACGTCCGCCTCGACCGGCTGCTCGCGCGCCAGCTCGCGGCCGAACGCCTTGCGCACCTCGTGCACGCTGCGGCCGAAGACGAACGAGTCGGGGCGCGAGAAGTAGACGTGCTCGAAGATGCACGCTGCCTGCGGGGCGGCCGGGAACGGCCGGTACGACTTCACCCCCTGGGCGCTGATGACCACCATCTCGCCGGGATCGACCTCGCGCACGAAGGTGCCGTCGATGAGGTCGAGGGCGCACGATTCGCTGGTCAGCACGTGGGCGCTGCCGGCCTGCCCGAGGGCCATCGGCCGGAAGCCGCGCGGGTCGCGCACGCCGATGATCCGGTCCGGCGTGATGAAGATCAGCGAGTAGGCCCCCTGCACCTGCTTGAGCGCGTGGACGATGGCCGCCTCGAGATCGGCCTGCGGCGCCTTGGCGATGAGGTGCAGGATCACTTCGGTGTCCGACGAGGACCGGAAAATCGATCCCTGCGCCTCGAGGTCGTGGCGGAGCTGGTCGGCGTTGACCAGGTTGCCGTTGTGCCCGATGGCGATCTCCCCCTTGTGGGAGTCGATGCGGAACGGCTGCGCATTGAGGATCGCGCTCTTCCCCGCCGTCGAGTAGCGCACGTGGCCGATGGCGTGCCGCCCCTTCAGGCGCAGGAGGTTCTTGCGCTTGAAGACCCGGCCGACCTGCCCCATCCCCTTCTCCTCGAAGAGGCGCTCGCCGTTGCTCGAGACGATGCCGGCCGACTCCTGCCCGCGGTGCTGCAGTGCGTGCAGACCGAGGTAGACGAGGTTGGCCGCCTCGGGGTGCCCGAAGACGCCGAAGACGCCGCATTCGTCGTGGAAGCGGTCGTCTTCCGCCGCGGTCAGGCCCACCCGTGGTAAGGGAGTCGAAGAGGGCTTCTGCTTCATTGGATCCATGCACCGGCCCGCATGAGGGAGCGACATTATAACCTCCGCGTCAAGCTGGCCGATCTGCCCTGAGGCCGGCGCCGATTCCCCGGGGCCACGCGGCTAGCGCCAGTCGTCCACGAGCCAGCGGGATCCTTTCTTCACCAGCGTCAGGGTGCGCGGCGTTCCGTCGAGCGGCCCGGGGCGGCCGGAGACCACGTCCACCAGGCTCACCTTCGCCACCGCCCCGGTCGTGCCGGACGGATCGAGGGACTGGATGCGGAAGGCGGCGTGGCGCTTGCCTTCCGCCGGGGTGAACAGACCCTCCAGGCCCGACCCTTTCGCCTCGACCTTCTTCAGGAAGGAATCGGTGAAGAGCGTGCGCGCCGTCGCCAGGTCCCGCTGGCGCCAGGAGCGCAGCAGCATGCGCAGGGTGGTGACCCCGGGCACGGCGTCCTTCATCCTGAGGTTCTCCGAGCCGGTCTTCGTGAGCGAGCCGACACGCCAGGGTCCGGTCGGGTCGCGCTGCAGGCGGGCGGTCTCGCTGCGCTGCTCCACCGCTTCCCCCTGGTCTTCCCACAGGGTCCTGATGCCGGCGTTGACGCTCATGGCCCCTGGCTTCGGCGCGGGTTCCTTGTAATCCCAGGCTGCCAGCCGTACGCCCTTGCGGCCGTTGTAGTTGACCGAGTCGTGGTCGTAGGCGGCCTTCGCCTGCGGCGTGAGGATCGACTTCAGCTCGCGGATGGTGCGGTAGTCCCGCGAGGCCATGAAGAAGGCCAGCGCCCCCGACGGCGTCTCGCCCGGGTCGGTGGCGGGTGGCACCAGCTCTCCCTGCGGACCTTCGGGTGCTCCCGTTTCGCCGGGAGGCGGTTGCGTCGGCGGGGCGGCCGGGTTGTCCGGCGGCACGGGCGGCGGAGTCTGCGCCCCGGCCGGAGCCAGGCCAAGCAGGATCCCGAACCCCAGGACGAAGAGCAGGGAACGGCGGCGCGGTGCAGAGGACGGTCGCTGACGCTGCGCGATGGTCATGGGTCTCATTGTCTCTCGGAGGAGACGAAGGGACGAAGGCGCTTCTCGACCGCCGTCCGCATCTCTCCGGGGAAGCACAGCCTGTGGATCTGTCTCGGCTCGTTGCGGATCGAATCGATGAGCGGAGAGATGGTCCGCTCCGACATGTAGCCGGCGATGGCGCCGCCCCGCGACAGGCCGATGTCCTCGGGCGCGCGCCCGAGCCGGTCGGAGTAGGCGAGGTCACGGTACGGCAGGTCGGTGGCGTCGTCCTCGAGCAGGTAGTAGCGCGGGTCGAGGCGTCGCGCGCGGAACAGCTCCTCGAGATCGCTCAGCGCCGCGCCCCAGGCGCGGTTGCCGGTGTCCGGGCGCAGGCGCACGGTCTTGAACAGCCGGCGCCGCGTGATCCGGTCGCACAGGTCGCGCAGGATCGGATCGATGCGCCCGGCGGGAGCCGCGGCCCACTCCTGGAAGGCGGACAGGAACAGCCAGTCGTCGAGGCGCAGATAGTCCTCGGTGGACAGGTCGCCGCCGGTCTCGATGAGACGGCGGATCGGCGCCGGGCACGGCTCCGGCACCCGCCCTCCGTCGCGCGACGCGTCCACCAGCCGCTGCAGGGCCGTGCGGATCATCTGCTCGGCCGCGCGCGCGGTCTTGTGGTAGTAGACCTGCTGGTACATGAGGTAGCGGGCGATGACGAACTGCTCCGCCGCGTGATAGCCCTTGGCGGCGTTGAGCGCCAGGCGCAGGTCACCGTCCCGCCCGCGGCGCGCCAATCTCAGGTTGATCAGGATCCACTCGAGATCGTACTGGCCGTAAGCCACGCCGGTCATCAACGAGTCGCGCAGCAGGTAGTCGAGCCGGTCGGCGTCGAGCTGCGACGACACGAGATCGCTCACGAAGGCCGGCCGGTACGATCGGTCGTACACGCGCAGCACCTCTTCGGTCATGCCGGCGCGCCGCAGCAGCCGCGCCACCTCGCCCCCTTTCTGGCGGATCACCAGCTTCGTCCATTCCTCGTGGCGGCGGTCGTTGAAGACGCGCTCGTAGAGGTGCGAGAAGGGACCGTGGCCGAGATCGTGCAAAAGCGCCGCGACGATGGCGACGAGCCGCGCCCGCTCCTTCTGCTTCGGCCGGAAGGAGAGCTGGCCGTTGCGGTCGAGGGAGTCGAACATCCGCTTCGCCATCCAGGCGACGCCGACCGAATGGGTGAAGCGCGTGTGCTCGGCTCCGTGGAAGGTCAGGAAGAGCGCGCCGAGCTGGCGGATGCGCCGCAGCCGCTGGAACTCGCGCGTGTTGACGAGGTCGACGACCAGGCGTTCGCGGACAGAGTCGAACCCGATCGACCCGTGCACCGGGTCGCGCAGGTACTTTTCAGGCATCGGGGCCCGCGGGCATGCGGCGGAGTATAAGAGAACTCCCCCGCCGCCGGACCCGCCTCACGTCATGCGGCGGCGCCGCCGATCGGCGGCCGCGCGGGCCGGGAGCCTAGGGACAGGCGGCGGACTGCTCGACGCGCCGGAAGCCGATGGTGCCGCGCCCCCACGACGTGTCGAACCCGTCGAAACCCTCGAAGCGGGCGAGATAGAAGAACCCGTGGCCGGCCGCCGGCGGCCCGCCGCCGTCGGCGACGACGCCTCCGGGTCCATCGGCCATGAGACACACGGTCGGTCCCAGCTCGACGTTCCCCGAGGAGTGGTGCAGCGAGCCCAGGTCTCCGCGGATGACGTCCACCGGTCCGAGCCCCGGCGGCGCATAGGCGCGCAGCGTTCCGTCCGCGGCCCACCACAGCGCGTAGGTGCGCGCCCACCAGAGGCTCGCGAAGTTCTGCTCGAAGGCCAGGAGACCGCGGCCGTCCCACGTCAGATCCGTGAAGTCCGCCGACACCGGAAATCCGGTGTCGGCGAGATCGGCGATCTGCTGCGAACCGCCCGCCGGTCCCGGCTCGACGAAATAGAAATTGCCGCCGGCGTCCACGCCGACGAAGCCCGCCGGCACGGAGGCGAAGCCGGTGAAGCGCGCCGGCAGGCTTCGCTGCCACAGCACCTGATGGGTCGCGGGATTGATGGCGAACAGGATCGGCGGGCTCGGATAGGCGCCGTAGAGAATGCCGTCCTTCCAGGCGATCGCTTCGAGCGCCAGCGGCCCCGGCAGCACCACCGGGCTCGACCACGAATCGAGCACACCGCCGACCTCGTTGAGGTGGTACAGGCGCGGACCGAAGGTGTCGGCGAGCGCGGCGAAGAACCCGTCGCCGTCGGTCGCGAGCGCCCGGACGTTTCCGTTGCCGGGCGAGCGGAAGCTGGCGGTGACGGTCTCCGTCGGAGGATCGAGCAGCTGGATCTCGTGGTGCAGGTTGTCGGCGATGGCGACCAGGTCGCCGTAGGACGCGATCCCCGCCGTCTGCACGAAGAGCATCAGGCGCGCATCGGCGGCGGGATCGAGAAAACCCGGCGCGGGCCCCGGATTGACGGTGAGCGTGAACGGCTTCGTGTCGGCGACGCTGCCGGAGACGACGAGCCGCGCGATCGCGGGCCCCGAAGCCACCGGCGTCAGGCCGAGCTCGTTTTCCGTCGTGACCTGCAGGCTTCCCGGCACGCAGGTCAAGGTGCCGGGGCTCACGGTGAGCGTCAGGCCCCAGCCGGTGCCGCCGAGCTCCGGCTGCGCCCCGAAATCCAGAGCGGCGGCGGCACGCCAGGCGCAGTCCTGCGGCATCTGCAGCGTGGCGCGAAAGACGAGCCTTTCCCCGGTACGCACCGTGGACGGCACGGCCGCCACCGAGACGAACGACTGCGCCGCGGCGGGGACCTCCGCCTGCCCGGCCCAGGCCGGCAGGAGGGCTCCCATGAATAAGAGGATGCGAGGCCGCATGGACCCTCCCTGCTTACGCCGACAACCCCCTGCCGTCAAGTGTTTGGCGGGGTCTCTGGACTCCGCGGCCGCCGTCGGCCATATTAGTCGTGATGCAAGGTCCTCCCGTTCCCCGCGGAATGGCCCGAAGTTTCATTCCTGCAACCGCCGCGCTCCTGATCCTGGCCGGTTGCGGCGGCGGCCAGGTCGCTCGTCTCGCCGCCGAGCCCGCGGAGCGGCTCGATCGCCCCGCGCCCGCAACACCTGTGGAGGTCCGCGCCAGCGTCGCGTTCGCCGAAGAGACGGTCCGCGAAGAAGGTGTGGACGACCCGGCGCCGGCTCCGCAGCGCGGCCGGAGGGATCCGGAGAAGGCCCGCCAGGAGTCGCGCCCCGTCGGGAAGCAGCCGCCCGCCGTCTCCGCCACCCACGGCCCCGCCGCCCCGCAGGAAGAAGAAGACGACGCCCCGGTGCGTCACAAGCTGCAGCGCGGGCAGACCCTCTATTCGGTGGCGCGGCTGTACGGCGTCGAGGTGAGCGCGCTCATGAAGGCCAACGGCATCGGCAACGCGCACAAGGTCGCCGCCGGCACGGTCCTCCTGATCCCGCTGCCGAAGCCGGCGCACCGCAGCCCCGCGGTCACCACCGCGTCGGTCGTGCCGCTCCCCGGCCCCCAGGAAGAAGACGCGGACGAGAAGACTCCTTCCGACCGCAGCCGCGGGAAGAAAGAGGACGACACCAGGGACGACGGGGATCGAAAGGACGGCAGGAATGGCGCGCGCCCCGCCGCGGCCCCGGCGCTCGCCTGGCCGATCCAGGGACTGATCACCGCCCCGTACGGACGCCGCGGGAAATCCGATCACCACGAAGGGATCGACATCGACGGCGAGACCGGGGACCCGATCCACGCCGCCGCCTCCGGCACCGTCGTCTTCGCGGGCCTGCACGGCGACTACGGCCGCACGGTGGTCATCGACCACGGCGACGGCCTGCGGACCGTCTACGCGCACGCGAGCAACCTCGAGGTGCAGGAGGGGGATCCCGTCCGGGTCGGCGACACCATCGCCGAGGTGGGTCACTCCGGGAACGCCCGCGGCAGCCACCTGCACTTCGAGGTGCGCCGCGACGGCCGCCCGGTCAACCCCATGCCGTTCCTGCGCTCGCCGGATCTCCTGACGGCGTCCGTCGTGCCGACCCCGGCGACGCACGGCAAGAGCGCCAGGAAGAAAGCTGCGCCCCGCCACTAGTCCCCGGGCCGCGTCGCAGGCGATCCCCGTGACGCGCGACGTCCCCCTTCCCCGTTCGCCGCTCCTGTGCGAGGATAGGCGCTCCCATGCGACCCGAAGAGGAGATCTTCGCCGCGGTCGAGCGCGGCAACACCGCCCGCGTCGACGCGCTGCTCGAAGCTGACGCCAACCTGGTCCACGCGCGCAACGAGCGCGGCGACTCGCTGCTCCTGACCGCCGTCTACACCGGGCGCAAGGACCTGCTCGAGCGGTTGCTTTCGCGCGGCGCCGGAGTCAGCCTGCACGAGGCGGCGGCGCTGGGCCACGTCGATCGGGCCCGCCAGCACCTCGATGCCGATCCGCGCAGCGTCTCCGCCCACAGCCACGACGGCTGGACCGCGCTGCACCTCGCCGCCTTCTTCGGGCACCGCGATCTGGCCGCGCTCCTGCTCGATCGCGGCGCCGACGTCAACGCCCGATCGACGAGCGAGCGCTTCGCGAAATCCAACACGCCGCTGCACGCCGCGGCCGCCAACAAGCAGGTGGAGGTGGCGCGCCTGCTCGTCGAGCGCGGAGCCGACGTCAACGCGAAGGACGGCAGCGGCTTCACGCCGCTGGCGCTTGCCGCCAACAGCAAGAGCGACCTCCTGATGCTGCTCCTGCTCGAGCAGGGGGCGCGGGCCGAATAGCCGCTTTTCCACCCAGGGAGATCCCGATGCACGCAGGCCGTCGTCGTCTCCACCGTCCCCTGTCGGTCGCGGCCGCGGCCGCTCTCGCTCCGGTTCTCCTGGTCGCGCTCACAGCGATCGTCTCTCCCTCGCCGGCCTGGGCGCACGCCGGCGGCCACGCGCTGGCCGAGGATCCCCCGGCTTCCGACCAGGACAAGGAAACGCCGGCCGCACCGCCCGAGCCGCCGCCCCCGCCGTTCAAGCTGGAGAAGGTGAGCGAGCATGGCTGGTGCCTCTTCGGCGTCGGCGGCAACGTCGGCATCCTCGCGAACGACGCGGGGGTGCTCGTGGTGGACGATCAGTACGAGAACGTCGCTCCCGGCATCGTCGAGCAGATCCGCAGCATCAGCGACAAGCCGATCCGCTGGCTGGTCAACACCCACTACCACGGCGATCACACCGGCGGGAACGCCGTCTTCAAGCCGCTCACCGAGATCGTCGCGCACGACACGGTACGGTCGCGCCTGCTCGACTACCCGCGCGTGGTGGTGGACACCTTCCCCGCCCGCATGCAGGCCATCCACGTCGAGGTCATGACGCTCGCGGACGAGAAGGACCCGTACCGCGATGCGCTGATGCACGACCTCGACCTGATGAAGTTCCTCTATGACCTGTCGAAGGCGTTCGACCCGCTGAAGGCGGCTCCTCCCGGGATCACCTACAAGGACGGCCTGACGCTGTGGCTCGGCGACCAGCCGGTCGAGATCGCCCACTACGCTCCCGGGCACACGGACGGCGATTCGGTCGTCTATTTCCCGAAGGAGAAGGTCGTCCACATGGGGGACCTGCTGTTCAACGGCCTGGTGCCGTTCATCGACATGCCCGGCGGCGGCAGCGCCCGCGGCTACCTGACGAACCTGAACAAGGTGCTCGACCGCCTTCCCGCCGACACGAAGGTCATCCCCGGTCACGGCCCCGTGACCGACGTCGCCGGCCTGCGGCACGCGCGTGATTTCATGCGCGACATGCAGAGCGAGGTGACGAAGGCGATCCAGCGCGGGCTGACGCGCCAGCAGGCGGCGCGCAGCATCAAGCTGGCCACCTACACCGACATCAAGCCGGCCTTCCGCACGGTCGCCAACGACGTCCTCGCCTTCTACGACGAGATGCGCTCGAAGAAGAAGTAGAGCCGCCCCGAAGAATCCCATGGGCACGAGCGGCACCGAAACAGGCCGGACGGACGGCGGCGCGAGGCAGGACGCGCCGCCTGCCGGCGGCGGATCGGCGCGCCGGGGTCGGAGCGTCTTCGGCGACTTCCGCCCGCACGAGCTGCCGCGCTCGATCAAGACCGACGTCCGCTCGCTCTACCGCTTCTATCTCGACGAGGAACGCCGCGCCGAGATCGAGAAGATGCGCGCGCCCAAGCGGGTGCTCGCCCTGCCGTTGTGGCTCCTGCGCAGCCTCCTCCTGAAGCTGACGCCGCAGCGACGCACGCTGCTCATCCTGGCGCTCATCGTCGCGTTCATCGGCCGCTTCCGTTTCAACTTCCAGGAAGTGGTGGTGTCGTTCGACGGAAGTCCGTGGGCGTTTCTCATGGTCCTCTTCGTGCTGGCGCTCGAGCTGAAGGACAAGCTCCTCGCCAGGGACGAGATCGCCGTGGCGCGCCAGGTGCAGCTCGCCATCCTCCCGTCGAGCGATCCGCCGTGGCCCGGCTACGCGCTCTGGAGCCACACCCGCCCCGCGAACGACGTCGGCGGCGATCTCATCGACTACATCGAGGAACCCTCGCCCCGCACCCTCGGCGTCGCGCTCGGTGATGTCGCCGGCAAGGGCCTGGGTGCCGCCCTCCTGATGGCGAAGCTGCAGGCCAGCCTGCGCGCCACCGCGCCCGGCGCGCCCGATCTGGGGTCGCTCGGCGACCGGCTCAACGGCATCCTGTGCCGCGACGGACTCGACAACCGCTTCGCGACCCTCTTCTACCTGGAAGCGCCGGCCGGCGGCGGCGCCGTCCGGTTCCTCAACGCCGGGCACAATCCGCCGCTCGTGGTGCGCGCCGCCTCCGTCGAGCTCGTGGAGCAGGCGTCGCGCCCGCTGGGGATGTTCCGCGACTCGACTTACACGGAAGGACGGCTCGATCTCAACCCGGGCGACCTGCTCGTCGTCTACTCCGACGGCCTGGTCGAGGCGCGCGATCTCGCCGACCGCGAGTTCGGCCTGGAGCGCCTCAAGACCCTCGTCATGAGCCTGCGCGATCGCCCCCCCGTCGAAGCCGGCCGGGTGATCCTCGAGGCGGTGGACCGCTTCCTCGGCGACGACAAGCCGCAGGACGACCTCTCCCTCATCCTCATCCAGCGCTCACCCGCGGCCTGAAGGGGGTCCGCGGGGTGACCTGGGTCACCCTGGTCGGCGCGGAATCCGGTGGCGGGCAGGGCCGGTTGGTCGTACCTTCGCCGCGAAACTCTGCCGGGATGCAACCGGAAACCAACACGGAGAGCAATCGATGACGCGCAGCGAACGAGCCCCCGCCCGTCGTGCCCTGATTGCAGCCGCCCTGGCCCTCGTGGTCCCCCTCGTCAGCAGACCGGTTCTTCCGGTCACCCCCGGTGTGGACATCGCCGCACCGCGGGTGGCCATCGCGACCGTGAACGGCACGGTGCTGCAATTCATGCCGTCGCGCCTGGTCGTCGAGGACGCGGACTTCGTCCGCTGGAACTGGACGGGAGGTTCGCACACCACCACGAGCGGCTCGGGCTGCGTCTCGGACGGGCTGTGGGTCTCGCCGCTCAACTCCGTCACCACGACCTTCACCCGCACGTTCGACGACGGTCCTGGCATTTATCCTTTCTACTGCTCGCCGCACTGCGGCTTGGGGATGACCGGGCAGGTGGTCATCACCCCGCCGATCCCGCTGACCGTCACCGCCAGCAGCCAGGCGATCCAGCTCGACTGGACCGGAGCCACGGGTCAGTTCCGCGTCTACCGCAGCACGAGCCCCCTGTTCACCAGCGCCACGACGACGGTCCTGACGCCCCCAGCCGGCCAGGCGACGACGACCTTCCTCGACCAGACCGTCGGCACACCGCCCGCCGGCACCGTCGCCTACTACCTCGTCATGAACTTCTTCTAAGGGCACAACCATGCGAGGGATGGAGGCGTTCCGTTTCCCTCGAAGTGGGCGAGTGCAGTAGCATTCGCTCCGATATGGACGACTTCCTCACGATCATCACCCCCGACGGCGGGACGCAGAAGTACGACCTGGGTCCGGCTCCCAACCTCAAGATCGGCCGCTCCTCGACGAGCGACCTGGTCCTGCAGGACCTCAACGTGTCGCGCATGCACGCCGAGCTGGTGCGGCGGCCGGAGGGGTACTTCGTCCTCGATGCCGGCGGGAAGAACGGCACCTTCGTCAACGACAAGCGGATCGACGAGCCGACGATGCTGCAGCCGGGCGATCGCGTCCGGCTCGGCACGACCACCCTCGTCTTCAACGGCCACCCGAAGAGCAACGTCGAGTTCACCGACCAGCCGCTGCCGGCCGGGCCCGGCACCATCCATCTCAGCGCCGACGACCTGCGCACGCCGAACATCGCCGAGATGTCGGTCATCGTCGGCGGCACGCCGGCGCCCATCCGCACCACCGGACCGGGATCGTCCCCCTCCGGGGCGCAGGCGCTGTCGATCATCTTCGAGGCGGATAAAGAGCTGGTCTTCCACCGCCCGCTCGACGAGCTGCTGGAAAAGATCATGGACCTCGCGAAGCGCGCCGTCCGCTTCGAGCGCGGCCTGCTGATGCTGCTCGAGGGCGGGACGCTGCGCACGCACGTCGTGCGCGTTCCGGACGCCGAGACCGGCAAGCCCATCGCCATCAGCCGCACCATCACCGACCGGGTGATCAAGTCGCAGGAGTCGATCCTCACCTCCGACGCGCTGTTCGACGAGCGCTTCAAGGCGGGCCAGAGCGTCGAGATCCAGCAGATCCGCTCGCTCATGTGCGCCCCGCTCTGGGACAACCGCGAGGTCATCGGGCTCATCTACCTCGACAGCCGTCAGAAGGCGGGGCTGTTCACGCTCGACGATCTGAAGCTCCTGACGCATCTCGCCAACGTCGCCGCGGTGAAGATCGAGAACGCGCGGCTCTTCGAGCAGGCGGTCGCCGCCGAGCGCATGGAGCAGGAGATCCAGAAGGCGGCGGAGATCCAGAACCACCTCCTCCCCGCGGAGGGTCCGCCCATCCCCGGGTACGAAGTCTTCGGCACGAGCCTGATGTGCCGGGCCGTCGGCGGCGACTACTACGACTACGTGGCGCTCGGGGACGGGCGCTACGGGCTGGGCCTGGGGGACGTGGCGGGGAAGGGACTGCCGGCGGCGCTCTTGATGGCCTCCTTCCAGGCCAGCCTGCGGGCGTTGTCGGAGATGGGGCTGCCTCCCGACGACACCATCCGCCGGCTCAACCGCCTGCTCTGTCGCAGCATCCCGGAGAACCGCTTCGTCACCTTCTTCTACGCCATCCTCGATCCGGCGACCCACGAGTTCACCTACGTCAACGCCGGCCAGAACCCGCCCTACATCGTGCGCGCCGCCGGCGGGACGGAGCGGCTCGACCAGAGCGGGCCGCCGCTGGCCCTGCTCGACGACGCCACTTACGTCGCGCACAACACGCGTCTCGAGCCCGGCGACGTGCTCGTCTGCTACAGCGACGGCATCAGCGAGGCGCGCGGCCCGTCCGAGGAGGAGTTCGGGGAGATCCGGCTGACGGACGCGGTTGCGAAGGACGCGGAGCGTGGGGCGCCGGAGCTGGTGCGCCTGGTGACCGAGGCCCTGCTGGCGCACTGCGCCGGGCGGGCCTACCAGGACGACGTGACCATCGTCGTCCTGAAGCGCAAGTCGTGACCGCCGTCCGCGCCCCGGGCGCCGCGATGAACGTCCTGCTCCTCGGGGTCGGCGCCGTCGGCAGCGTGCTGGCGCGCCACCTGGCGGCGCACCGCTCGGTCGGCCGCCTCACCCTCGCCGACCAGGACACCACGCGCGCCGCGCGGCTGCGCGACGAGCTCGTGGCGGCCGGCCCCGGACACCCCGATCGCCTGCGGGTCGAAGCCGTGGACGCCTCCGACCCTCTGGCCCTGGCGCGCGCCTGCCACGACCAGGGGCTGGTGATCTGCGCCGTCGTGCCGCGCTTCAACGGTGCGGTGATGGACGCGGCGCTGCGAGCCGGGGCCCACTACCTCGACCTGGCCGCGGGGGAAGACGATCAGTTCGTCCGCCACGAGGCGTGGAAGCAGGCCGGGCTCGTCGCCGTCAACGGCATGGGAGAGGACCCGGGGATCAGCAACGTGCTGGCGCGGGTCGGCGCCGACCGCCTCGACACGGTCGAGACGGTGCGCGTGCGCGACGGCGAGTTCTCCGAGGCGGAGAACATGCCGCTGGCGTGCCTGTTCTCCACCGAGACCTTCATCGAGGAGGCGACCTCTCCCGCGCTGGAGTTCTTCGCCGGGCGTTATCGCGAGCACCCGGCGTGGTCCGGACGCGAGGTGTACCCCTTCCCCGACCCGGTCGGCCCGCAGCCGGTCTACAACATGAGCCACGAGGAGGTGGACACGCTTCCCCGCTTCCTCGGCAAGGGCGTGCAGAACGTCGACTTCAAGCTGGCGGTGCCGGACGGCATGCGCGAAGCGCTCGACTTCCTGCACCGCATCGGCATGACGCGGCGCGACGAGGTGCCGGTCGGCCGCGCGCTGGTGCGCCCGCTCCAGGTCCTCTCTGCCGTCCTGCCGCAGCCCGCCGACCTGGGCGGACGGATCCAGGGAGCCGCCATCGTCCTCGTCGAGGTCGAGGGACGCAAGGGTCCGGCCCGGATGCGTCACGTCCTGCACATCGCCATGACGCATGACGAAGCCTTCCGGCGGATGCGCGCCACCGCGACCGCCTTCCTGACCGGCACGGGCGCCGCTGCCGGCGCGCTCGCCATCACGACAGGCCAGGTTGCCACCCCCGGAGTCCTGGCGCCGGAGCAGCTCGAGCCCGCGCCGATCCTGGCGCTTCTTTCCGAGCTGGGACTCGACGTCCGGGACACGTCGCAGACGCTCCCCTGACCCGCCGTCTCGTTCGAGGTGCCGGCGACCGCGAGCTGCGCCGCCGCGCCCGTCGTGCGAAGACCGACACGCTCGACCGGGTCGCCGCGGACGTCGTCGCTTGCGAGCGCTGCCCGCGTCTGCGACGGTACTGCCTGGCGATCGCGCGCGACAAGGTACGCCGCCATCGTGACGAGGTGTACTGGGGACGTCCCGTGCCCGGCTTCGGCGACAGGAGTGCGCGGCTGCTGCTCGTCGGGCTCGCCCCCGCTGCGCACGGCGGCAACCGCACCGGCCGGGTCTTCACGGGGGACGCGAGCGGCGACTGGCTCTTCGGCGCGCTGCACGAATTCGGCTTCGCGAGCCAGGGCACCTCGACCGGACGGGACGACGGCCTGCGCCTGACCGACTGCTATGTCACCGCCTCGGCGCGCTGCGCCCCGCCCGACAACAAGCCGACCCTCGAGGAGCTGCGCCGCTGCCGGGAGTACCTGGTGCGCGAGCTCGCACTCCTGCGTCGCGTGCGCGTCGTGGTCCCGCTCGGCCGCGTCGGCTTCGAGTCGTACCTCAAGGCGGCCGGACACTGGGAGCGCATGACGCCCCGGGAGCGGCCGGTCTTCGGGCACGGCGCCGAGAGCGTGCTGCCGGACGGGACGATCCTCGTCGCGTCCTTCCACCCGAGTCGCCAGAACACGCAGACGGGGAAGCTGACGCGCGCGATGTGGCGCGACATCTTCCGCCGCGCCCGCAAGCACCTCGGTTAGTCGAGCGCGACGTTCCGCAGCCGCAGCGCGTTGGCGATCACCGAGACCGAGCTGAGGGACATGGCCGCACCGGCGATCATCGGACTCAGGACCAGGCCGAAGGCGGGGTAGAGCGCCCCCGCCGCGATCGGCACGCCGAGCAGGTTGTAGACGAAGGCGAAGAGCAGGTTCTGGCGGATGTTCGAGAGCGTCGCGCGGCTCAGGCGCCGGGCGCGCAGGAGAGCCTGCACGTCCCCGGTCACGAGCGTGATCCCCGCGGTCTCCATCGCCAGGTCGGTGCCCGTGCCCATGGCGACGCCGACGTCCGCCTCCGCCAGAGCAGGACCGTCGTTGATCCCGTCCCCCGCCATGGCCACGCGCCGGCCCTGATTCCGCCAGCGCCGCACGGCCCGGGCCTTGTCCTCCGGGAGGAGGCCGGCCTCGACGGTCTCGATGCCGAGATGGCGCGCAACCGCGTGAGCGGTCGGGCGAGCGTCTCCCGTCAACATGACCACCTGCACGCCGTCGGCCTCGAGGGCCCGCACCGTCTGCGCACTGTCCCGGCGCGGCGGATCGGTGAACGCCAGGAGTCCGGCCGCGCGGCCCCCCGTGCCGAGGAAGACCACCGTCTCCCCCTCCGAGCGCAGGGCGGCGGCACTCCCCGCGAGCGCCTCGCCGACGTGGATTCCCTGCTCGTGCAGGAACGCTTCGGTGCCGAGAACGGCCCGCGTCCCGTCGATCTCGCCGACCACGCCGCGTCCCGCGTGCAGCGACAGATGCCGTGCAGCGACGGCCCGGAGGCCGCGCTCCTCCGCCGCCTGGAGCACCGCCGCGGCGAGCGGGTGCTCGCTCCCCTGCTCGAGCGCCGCCGCCAGGCGCAGCAGCGCCGCGTCGTCGGTCCCCGGGCCGGGTGCGCCGGTTGCATCGTGCAAGGGCTCGACACGGGTCAGGCGCGGCTTCCCTTCGGTCAACGTGCCCGTCTTGTCCACGAGCAGCAGATCGATGCGGCCGAAGAGCTCGAGCGCCGCGGCGTCCCGCACCAGGACGCCGGCGCGCGCGCCGCGCCCGGTCGCGACGAGGATCGACATCGGCGTGGCGAGGCCGAGCGCGCAAGGACAGGCGATGATGAGGACCGCGATGGCGGCGACGACCGCGTGCGCCAGCCGCGGCTCCGGTCCCAGCGTGGCCCAGAGGATCGCCGCGAGGAGCGCCACCGCCGCGACCGACGGGACGAACCAGGCCGAAACCCGGTCGGCCAGCCGCTGGATCGGCGCGCGGCTGCGCTGCGCCTCGACGACGCGCGCGACGATCCGCTGCAGCAAGGTGCCGGCGCCCACCGCCGTCACCTGAAACAGGAACGTCCCGCCCTGGTTCAGCGTCCCGGCGGAGACGCGCCCGCCGGGGCCCTTCTCGACCGGCAGCGGCTCACCGGTCAGCATCGACTCGTCCACGACGCCGTGCCCGGAGGTCACCAGGCCGTCGGCCGGGACGCGCTCCCCCGGCCGCACCCGCAGCGTGTCTCTCTCCTGCACCGCGTCGAGCGGCACGTCCTCCTCGGCGCCGCCGTCGCGCACGCGGCGCGCGCTCTTCGGGGCGAGCGACAGCAGCCCGCGCAGCGCCGAACCGGTGGCGCGCCGCGCGCGCAGCTCGAGCACCTGGCCGAGCAGGACGAGGGTCACGATCACCGCCGCCGATTCGAAGTAGACGTCGACCGCGCCGCCGTGACCGTGGAACGCCCGCGGCAGCCACGCGGGGACGACGGTCGCGACCAGGCTGTATCCGAACGCGGCGCCCGTGCCGAGGGCGATGAGGGTGAACATGTTCGGCGTGCCGCGCCGCAGCCCGTCCCAGCCGCGCACGAAGAACGGCGCCCCGCACCAGAGAACGACCGGCGCCGCCAGCGCCGCCTGCAGCAGAGGGGCTCCCCCGCCCGTCCACATCCCGAGCATCGCGATGAGGAAGAGCGGAGCGGTCAGCACCGCGGCAACGAGGAGCCGCCGGGTCATGTCGGCGAGCTCCGGATCGGGTCGGTCCTCGAGCGTCACCACCACCGGTTCGAGCGCCATGCCGCAGATGGGGCACGCCCCCGGGCCGCGCCGGCGGATCTCCGGGTGCATCGGGCAGGTGTACTCCTCCGCGTCCTGCCCGCGGGACGGCGGACGCGTGGAACGTGCCGGCGTGTGGTGAGCCGCGTGGCCGCGCGCCCCGCTCGACAGGACCGCTTCGGGATCGCGCTGGAACGTCTCGCGGCAGCCGTCGCAGCAGAAGTGGTACGTGCGGCCGCCGTGCAGGGCGCTCCCGCCCGCCGCGCGCGCCGGGTCGACGGTCATCCCGCACACCGGGTCGATGGCGCTCCGGCTGCCCGCCTCGTCCCCGCGGGTGTCCCGATTCTCCGCCGTCATGGCGCTCATGGTATCGTCGCCGCTTCCGAAACGAGCGGCCGCGCCCGGCGCGGCATGGAGAGCCGATGATGGAACAGACGCGGCGCATCACCGTTCCCGAGGCGCGCGAGATCCTCGAGCGTGATCCGAAGGCGATCTATCTCGACGTCCGCACCGAGGAGGAGTTCGCCGACGGCCACCCGGCGCGGGCCCTCAACATCCCGGTCGGTCTCTTGAACCAGGCGACGCGCATGCTCGAGCCGAATCCCGATTTCACGCGCGTCACGGCGGGCGTCCTGCCGCGCGACACGCCGATCCTCGTCGGCTGCCGGACGGCGCCGCGCGCCGAGATGGCGGCGCAGCTGCTCGCGGCCGAAGGCTTCGCCGACGTGCGCGTCGTCTTCGGCGGCTACGCCGGCATGAGGGGCCCCGCCGGCAACCAGATGGCGGTCGGCTGGTCCCAGACCGACTACCCCCTCACCCGCGAACCGGCGCCCGGAGAGGGCTACCAGGATCTGAAGAAGAAGGCAGGCGTCGCGTGAACGTGCGCCGGACGAGCAGGCCGCGACCGCTCGCGGTCGCGGCCATCGTCGGACTCGCGCTCGCTGCGACCCTCGTGGCCCGCAGCACCGACGCGGCCGGAAGCGCCGCCGTCGCCTCGAGCGCGGGCGGTCGCGCGCCGACCGCCTCCACGCTGGCTCCGATCCGGCCGGAAGCGATCCGCGCGCACATGCGCTTCCTCTCCGACGGACAGCTCGAAGGGCGCGCGCCCGACAGCCGGGGCTATGCGCTGGCCGCGACGTACGTGGCGGCGCAACTCGAGGCCCTGGGCCTGCAGCCGGCCGCGGCGGGCGGCTCGTATCTGCAGAAGGTGCCCATGCGCAAGGCGACGCTCGACGAGGAGCGCTCTTCCTTCGTCCTGATCCGCGACGGCAAGGAGGAACGGCTCGACCTGCCGGGCGAATGCTTCCTCCTGCCCGACCGCGCGCGGACCGAGACCACGGTCGAAGGTCCGGTCGTCTTCGCCGGCTTCGGGATCACCGCCCCGGAGCTGCAGCACGACGACTATGCCGGCATCGACGCGAAGGGCAAGATCGTCGCGACCGTCTGGGGCGCGCCGTCGCGATTCGAGGCGACCGAACGCGCCCACTTCTCCAGCAACCAGCTCAAGCAGGAGAATGCCGCCGCGCACGGAGCCATCGGCTACATCGCCATCATGACCCCGGACGATCTGAAGCGCTACCGCTGGGACTGGCTGCTGCCGCAGGCGCGCGCCGGCACGATGGGCTGGCTCGACGACAACGGCACGCCGAACGACGCGGTCCCCGCGATCCGCGGCATCGGTCGCCTCAACGATGCCGGCGGCCAGCGCCTGCTGCGCGGCGCCCCGAAGTCCGCGGACGCGATCTTCGCCGCGGTGCGCGAAGGCAAGCCGCCGGTCTTCGACCTTCCCGTCAAGGCGCGCCTCAGCACCGTGTCGAAGCACAGCGGCTTCGACGGCAGCAACATCGTCGGCCTTCTCCCCGGCAGCGACGCGCGCCTGCGAGACGAGCAGGTGGTCGTCTCGGCCCATCTCGACCACCTCGGTCTCTGCCCGCCCGTCGCGGGGGACTCCGTCTGCCACGGCGCGTACGACAACGCCTCGGGGGTGGCGGTGCTCCTCGAGCTGGCGCGCGTCTTCGCGGCGCAGCACCCGGCCCCGCGCCGGTCGCTCCTCTTCGCGGTCGTCACCGGCGAGGAGAAAGGGCTGCTCGGATCCGACTACCTGGCGCGGCACCCGGTCGGCCCGGGGACCGTCGTCGCCGACGTCAACATCGACGGCGCGCCCGGCCTCCTGTATCCGCTCGCCGACATCGTTGCGCTCGGCGCCGAGCACTCGTCGCTGCAGCAGCCCGTCGAAGAAGCGGCGCGCGCGGTCGGCTACGCCGTCAGCCCCGACCCGATGCCCGAGGAGTCGGGCTTCATCCGCAGCGACCAGTACTCGTTCGTGAGGCAGGGCGTGCCGTCGGTGTTCCTCGGCGACGGCGGGAAGAGCAGCGCCCCGGACATCGACGGCCTGGCGCTGACCCGGAAATGGGCGACGACGCTCTACCACACGCCGGGCGACAGCATGGCGCAGAAGTTCGACTTCGACTCGGCGGCGAAAGGCGCCCGCTTCTGTGCCCTCGTCACCGAAAAGATCGCGCAGGCCCCGGCCCGTCCGACCTGGAACCGCGGCGATTTCTTCGGCGTCAAGTACGGCCGCTGACGGCATCGGCGGCGCCCTGTGCTGACGACCGCGGGGCACGTCACCCAGATCGTCCTGCTGGCGCTGTTCCTGCTTCTCATCGGGCGGCCCCGCCGTCGCGCCGATCGGGACGTCGTCGACGCCGCGGGACGGGGGCGCCCGTTCGCCGTGGCGCTCGCCCTCCTGGCCGCGGTGGCGCTCCTCGGCCACCTCGAGTACTTCACGAAGAAGCACCTCAACACCCATGAGTTCCTGCACTACTTCCTGAATACCAGGTACTTCGCCGAGACCGGGTACTCCGGCCTGTACGAGGCGATCGTGGTCGCCGACTGGGAGGACGATCGCCCGTCGTACGACCCGTCGAGCGGCGTCCGGTCGCTCACGACCTACCAGCTCGAGACGCGCGCCTCGATCCTCGAGCGCGCGGAGGAGATCAAGGCCCGCTTTCCCCCCGGCCGCTGGCGCGCCTTCAAGCACGACGTCGCCTGGTTCCGGGCGGAGGACGGCGTCCTGTGGCGCATGGGCGAATCGCTGCGGGACCACGGGTACAACGGCTCGCCGCTGGTGACCGCCGTGCTCGGCGGGATCGCGAGCCAGCCCTTTCTCCCCACGGGCGGCTTCATCCCGATGGCCTGCTGGTTCGACATCGCTCTCGTCCTCGCCGCCGGGATCCTGCTGGCGCGCCGGGTCGACGGCGCCACCGGGGCGCTCTTCGTCTTCCTGTGGGCCGTCAATCCGTTCAACGATCATGCCTACACCGGCGGCGCGTACCTGCGATCGCTGCACCTCCTGGCGCTGCTCGCCGCCGTGATCCTGTTCACGCATCGCCGCTATGTCCTGAGCGGGGCGCTGTTCTCGGTGTCGGCTTTGCTGCGCGTTTTCCCGGGTTTTCTGCTCGCGGGACTCCTGGTGCACGACCTCCTGCGCCGAGAGCGGCGCGACCTGCTGCGGCGGCACGCGCCGCTCTACGCTTCGGCGGCGGCCACTTCACTCGTGCTCTTCGCGATGACCTCCTTCCTGTCCACGCCGGAGCATCGCAACCCGTGGTTGGGCTTCGCGGAGAAGATGTCGCTCCACAGCCAGCGGCTGTCGCCGAATCTCCTGGGGTTGCCGTATCTCTTCTTCTACGACAGCGAGCACAACGTCCCGGCGATCGTCCATGCCCGCGAGCAGGGGCAGATGCTCAACTGGGGCGTGGAGGCCGGAAAGACCTTCGCGGCACGCCGTTCCTTCTATCTCGCGGCCGCGGCGGCCTTCGGCGCGGCGTGTCTCCTGGTACTCCGGCGGGGTTCGCCCCAAGACGGCCTGTTCGCGGGATTCGTGGCCATCTTCGCGCTCCTGCACCTGGCGCACTACGACTACGCGATGCTCTCCCTCGTGCCGTTTCTCGCGCCCTGGCGCCGCCGGCCGATCGTCGCGGTGTCGCTTCTCTGGGTCGCCGCGGCGGCGGCGTGCCTCTTCCCGCGCCTGGCGTCGGTCCTCGACTATCGCTTCTTCGTCCTCAGCGCGATCCTCGCCCTGTTCTTCGCGCTGGTGCTGGCGCTGCGGGCGAACGAGGAGTGGCGCCCGGCGCCGGCCGTCGTCCCTCCGGAGCGCAAGCGCCGCCGCTGATTCTCAGCCGGACCCTGGGAACCTAGACGCGAGGTCGGGCGATGCGGTCGAAGACGCGGCCGCAGCGGCGGCGGCGCGATCGAGCCAGGCCGCCTTGCGGGCGATGGCGATGCCGGCGGCCAGATCGTAGACGAGGTGCACCGCCATCGCCGGCACGAGCGACCCGGTGACGGCGACGAGGGCGTGCATCACGAGGGCGAAGCCGAGGATGACGGTCGCGCTCTTCCAGCCCTGCAGCGAGTGCGCGATGGCGAAGGCGGCGGAGCACACCAGCACAGCGACGATCGCCTGTCCCGACCACCAGGTCAAAATGGCGACGCCGACGCCACGATAGGCGATCTCCTCGGCCACGGCGGCCGCCAGCGCCGCCAGGACGAACCCGCAATACTCGAGGGGACTGCGCGGAGCGATGCGGTAGACGACGAGCTTCTTGCTTTCCTCTTCGGTGCGCCAGGCCCTCGCCAGCGCGCGCAGCCCGAAGCAGATGGCCAGGGCGACCGCCGCCGCCGCGAACGCGCGCGGCCCGGCCGGGGCGAAGAACCGGAACCCGAAGCTGCGCCCCGCCAGCCAGGCGAGCAGGAGCAGCAGGGCCTGCGTGAAGAGGGTGTTGGCCCAGATCGCCAGGCGCTCGCTTCGGGCTCCCGGGCCAGGGCGTTCGAGCGCCGGCCGCATCCGCCGGCGGCTGCGCACCGCTCCCCAGGGAAGCAATCCCAGCAGGAAGGCCAGGAAGACGAGCGACGGCCCGCCCGGCATCAGGCCGCGACCGCCTCGGGCAGAGGCTCAGGCGCGCGACGCGGCCGGAGCGGGACGATCGCCAGGAGGATCGTCAACGCCTGCGGGATGGCGATGAGCAGCGCCAGCGCTCGCGGATCGATCGGCCAGTCGATCGCCCAGCCGATGTTGAGGCCCGCCCAGGCGAGCAGCGCCGCCGCCAGTCTCCGGCCTGTCATCTCTTCGCGCGCGGCGACGAGGGTGAGGAGCCACAGCGCCGGAAAGGGCGCGTACGCCTGGGGCAGGAAGGGACTGCGCAGCGTGGCCAGGATCAGGATCGAAAGCCACACGAGCGGCTTCTCCGCGGGCGAGAGCGTGCGCCGTGCCACGAGAACGATCACGACGAGGGCGACGATCATGTACAGGGTCCCCACCGTCCTCATGGCGGCGAACGACGCGGGGAACCCGAACAGGCCGAGCTTGGACACCAGCCCCGGGATGGAAAAGTTGATCGCCACCGCCGCCGGGTTGCGGAACGCCGGAAAGGACTCCCCGCTCATCAGCCGCGGCAGGTGTTCGAGGAAGGCGTCGTAGGGCCCGCGACCGAACGCCAGGAACGCCGCGACGACGAAGGCAACACCGAACGCCGCCGTCACCAGCACGTCGCGCCATCGCCGCTGCGCCAGGAGGAAGACACCCAGCAGTCCCGGGTACAGCTTGCTCGCGGTGGCGAACGCCAGGAGCGCTCCGCCGGCCGCGGTCTTCCGGCCTTCGAGCAGGACCATCGCCAGCATCGAGCCGGCGAGGATCATGCCCTGCACGTTCCCCTTCTGCAGGAAGCTCTGGGTCGGCAGCGCCAGGACGACGAGCGGAGCGAGGAGGATCGCGCGCGTCGCCTGGGGCGCGGGGAGCGCGCGGGCCACGACAACCAGCGCCGCGACGATCACGGTGATGTCGAGCGCGAACCAGAGCAGGCGCAGCCGGTCGAACTCGGGCTCGGGAGGGAGGTCCTCGCCCGACGACCAGGACAGGGCCCGCGGCAGGAGCAGGAACGGCGGCGGGTACTCGTAGACGTCCACCTTGAACGGTCCGAGCATCCGCGGCCGGCGCGGCGCCGACGGCGGATCGCTCGGAAGCGAATAGAGCGAGTCGTCGTAGACGTTCGCCCCGGTTCCGGCGACGCGCGCCGCGACCGCGTAGGCGGTCAGGCAGGAGTGCCGCACCTCCCAGTCGCTGTTCGGCACGGCCGAAAAGCCCGTGCGCGTCGGATCGACGGCGAAGACCGCGAGCCGCGCCAGGACAACGATCGCGAGCACCGCGGCCGCGCCGCCCGCGAGTCGCAGCGCCCCGGGAGCGGCGGCGGGATCGAGCGCGATCGGCGGCCGCCGCTCGCAGAGAATCGCCACCAGGGCCGCGAAGACGACGGCGGCGACCCAGGCCGCGGTGGCCGGCGCGAAGGCCCGCACCGCGACGAAGGTGGCGATCCCCGTCGTGAGCCCGAGCGACGCGGCGATGCCGCGCCGCATCAGTGACCCTTGAGCCAGAAGGCCACGCCGCCGTGCCCGGAGCAGGCCCCCTGCGACTCGGCGCTCTTGCTGTAGCTGCCGTCCTTGCAGCGGGCGGTGGCCCCTTTCGGCGGCTTGCCGAACCAGGTCTTCACGCCGTCGTGCCCGGAGCAGGCTCCCTTCTTGTTCTCCGCCGTGGACCAGGTCCCGTCCTTGCAGAGGCCGGTCGCCTCGGAAGGCATCGGGCCGGCCTCGGTCGCCTTGGCGGACGCCGCCGGCTTGGCCGCATCTGCCGCGAGCGCCAGGGTCGGCCCCGCCTCGCGGAGCACGGCGGCCGCGCCGAGCACGCCGGCCAGGCCGAGACAGAGCAGGAACGCTGAACGGCATGTTCGTGTCATCGCAGGTCCTCCCGAATGCCCACCCGACGGACCCGCGCATGATACGCCGCCAGGGCGTCCCCCGCCCCGGGCGGTCCCCCGGTCCATCGCACCCCGATTCGTCCGCGCGAAGCGACACTTGTAGACTGCCATGCGGCGCCGCCTCGAGCGGAACCAGCGCGAAGACCCGTCAATCGTCGTGGCACGCATTCTGCTGGGCGCGCCTTTCAAAACGCGACAATTCCTGCATGCGGGACAGTCCCGCGGGAGGCTTCATGTCATTCCTCGGTGACAGGACGTCGGTGGGTTGGATGGCAGCGCGCGGTTCCGTCCGGGCGCTGGTGGCCGTGGTGATGGTTTCGGCCCTGGCGGGGCTGGCGGGCTGCTCCAGCAACGCGCCCGGCTCGGCGCGCACGACCGAGGAGCTCCTCGGCCAGCTGCACGACGATCGCGAAGCGATCGATCACGCCTCGGACCAGATGATGCAGCGGATCGAGATCTTCAACTCGACCCGCAAGCCCGGCGAGGCGACCCTGCAGTTCGCCGAGCTCTTCGCCCAGGACCTGAACCCGGAGCAGAAGGACATCCTCAACAAGATGGTCGAGCAGGAGAAGGACGTCTCCTACAAGTCCCTCCTGACGAAGATCATCGACGACCGGAACACCATCCGCGACCTGCAGGACAAGATGGCGCACGCGGAGCAGTCGCTGCCGGACCAGTTCGTCATCGCGAAGCGAGGCGACAAGCACCGGACGCTGGCGCTCCGTTACCTGACGCAGGAGGCGAAGCTCGACGAAGCCAAGGCGCGCGAGGTGATGCGGCAGTCGGACCAGACCGACGAGCTGGTGCCGGGGAACAAGGTGTGGTTCTTCTACAACCCGAAGGACGACAGCTTCCGCACCTACGTCACCCGCGGCGAGGCGCTGCAGACCCCCGTCATGGTGCGCCGCGCCCAGAAGAAGGAGCTCCTCGCCGAGCGTGACGGCGCCCGCACCGAGCGGGACGCCGCGCAGCAGCAGGCCGCCCGGAAGGAGCAGGAGCGCGCCGCGATCGAGGCCGAGATGCACACCCGCGAGAACTCCGTCTACTACCACGCCGCCAGCAACACCAGCCTGAAGGAGAGCGGCGTCCTGAGCCCCATCACGAGCAAGATCCAGGACGTCAAGACCATCGGCTACGACCAGTCGGTCGACCTGCGCAGCACGACCACGATCGATCTGGTGCCGGAGCGCTACGGCCTGCAGCAGATCCGCTCGATCCGGGTGCTGCCGAACATCTACCAGGAAGGGCGCGACTACAGGGTGGAGACGACCGACGACTACAAGAGCGCCCGCGTCGTGCTGCTCGATCCGGAGGTCTTCAAGGGGAAGGAGCTCCTGCTCGCCGTCAGCCGCTGAGGCGGGACGGCGCGGACCCCGGCGGCGCCGCCGCCGGGGTCCCGTGCGTCAGTCGGCGGGTGGATAGGCCTTGTCGAGCAGGTCCAGGACGATCGGCCAGGCCTGCTCGTGCCGGCGCATCAGCTCGTCGTCCGGGAAACCGGCGTGCGTCAGCCGCAGCCGCGTGCCCCGCCCGTTGGGGACGAGGTTGACGGTGATCACCGTCTCCGCGCCGCGCGTGCCGCCCGCGGTGATCCAGGTCAGCTCCACCAGCCGGTCCGGATCCAGCTTGAGGAAGCGCCCGTAGTGCGGGTGGCGCTCCCCCTGCATCATCGTTTCGAAGAAGAACGGCTCGTCCACCATCGGCCGCATCATCACGGTCCCGGGCGCCGCGAACCAGCGTTCGAACTGCTCGGTCCAGGCGCGGAACAGCTCGTGGGGCGCCGCCGCCATCGCACGCTCGACCGTCAGCCGGTGCGGCCGCTCGGTCAGATCGGGAATCGTCATCGCCTGCATCCTCATGCCTCCGGGAGAGGGCGGTTCACATCGACGAGGATGATACCCCGCCGCGGATCGCGCCAATCAGGGTTGTCCCGACAGGATCGCGACGAGTTTTTCCGGCTCGTCCAACCGCAGGGTCCGGGTTAGTCTTGTCCCCGACCCACCATCGCATCGTCGCGACGGAGAGGCGCGGGAGATGGGACATGAAGATCGGCGTGCTCGGATCCGGAGAGGTCGCGAAGACCCTCGGGGCGGGGTTTCTCAAGAAGGGTCACGAGGTGATGATGGGCACGCGCGAGCCGGCGAAGCTGCGCGACTGGCAGGCGGGCCACCCGGCGGCGAAAACCGGCGGCTTCGACGAGGCGGCCCGCTTCGGCGAGGTCGTCGTACTCGCGGTGAAGGGAACCGCCGCCTCGAAGGCGCTGCGCGCCGCGGGGCCGGAGAATCTCCCGGGCAAGGTGGTCGTGGACGTCACCAATCCGATCCGCGATGACCGCCCGCCGACGAACGGCGTGCTCCCCTTCTTCACCACGCTCGACGAATCCCTCATGGAGCGGCTGCAGAAGGAGATCCCCGAGGCGCGCTTCGTCAAGGCCTTCAACTCGGTCGGCAGCGCCCTCATGGTGGACCCGAAGCTCAAGGGTGGCGCGCCGAGCATGTTCATCTGCGGCAACGACGACGGCGCCAAGACCACCGTCACGCGTCTCGTGCAGCAGTTCGGCTGGGAGACCGTGGACATGGGGAAGGCCGAGGCCGCGCGCGCCATCGAGCCGCTCTGCATGCTCTGGTGCATCCCGGGCTTCCTGCGCAGCGACTGGACGCACGCCTTCAAGCTGCTGCGGACCGAGTGATCAGAGTCCCTTGATCTCGACCGCGGGCTGGACCTGCTTCAGCTCCGCCAGGAACTGGTGGAACTGATCGAACGGGCCGGCCAGGGTGACCGATCCCGCCTGGTGGCGGATGACGATGCGCTGCCAGCGTCCGGGGAGGGCCCGCACCGAGAGAATCTCCCGGGCGTGCAGGCGGACGCGCTGCACCCAGGAGATGAACTCCACGTCGTCGTTCTCGTGCACCTCGATCTCCCGCACCGCCGTGCAGAGCCGGTAGCCGTTGACCACCAGGGCGAAGAGCCAGACCGCCGCGAAGACGGTCTCGAAGGCGGAGCCCTGATCGCCCGGCTGGCGCGCGGCCAGCACCCAGACGCCGAGACCGGCCAGCAGGATGAGGATCAGCGCCGAGAACGGCGCCGTCCAGGACATCGCGAGCCGATACCGGGCGATGGTCACGTGGCGCATTGTAGCGGGACTGTCGCCGGCCCCGCGCGGGCCGTCAGGCGAGCGCGCCGTGATGGGGCGGCCGCCCGCCGCGCGGAACCAGGGGGACGACGCGGTCGCGCGGCGGCAGCGCGTCGAGCAGCGCCAGGAGATCGCCCGGATCCACCGGTTTGACGAGGTGCCGGGCGAACCCCGCCTCTTCGCTGCGGTGCCGGTCGTGCTCCTGCCCCCAGCCGGTGACCGCGATCATCACCATGTCGCGTCCCCACGGCTGCTGGCGGATGCGGCGGCAGGCGTCGTAGCCGTTGAGCCGCGGCATGCCGATGTCGAGGAGCACCACGTCCGGGCGGACGCGCTCCGCCGCGGCGATGCCCTCTTCGCCGTCGAAGGCGATGTGGACCTCGTGCCCGACGAACCCGAGGAGCCGCGCCAGGCTCTCGGCGTTGTCCTTGAGATCGTCCACGATCAGCACCCGGCGCTTCGCCGGGATCGTGGCCGGCCGCAGGACGCTCGCGGGCCGGGGCTCCGCCGATGCGGCGGCCGCGGCCGCCCGCGGCAGGCGGACAACGAACGTGCTGCCGCGCGCCAGGCCGGCGCTGCGCGCCTCGATGCTCCCGCCGTGCAGCTCCACGAGGGAGCGCGCCAGCGCCAGCCCCACCCCCAGGCCGAGCCGGGACCGTTCGCGGGACGCCTCCCCCTGGGAGAACATGTCGAAGATGCGCGGCAGCATCTCCGGCGCGATGCCGACGCCGGTGTCCGACACGGCGACCACGACCTGCGTCCCGGAGATCTCGCACTGCACGCGGATGCGCCCTCCCTCCGGGGTGTAGCGCGCGGCGTTGTTGAGCAGGTTCAGGAACACCTGCGCCAGGCGCGCCGGATCGCCGTCCACCTGCACCGGCTCCTCCGGCAGGACCACCTCGAGCGCGTGCCGCGCTTCGGCGATGAGCGGCCGGCTGGTCTCGACCGCGTTCTGGAGGATCTCCCGCAGCGGCACCCTCGCGCGACGCAGATCGAACCGGTTGCGGCTGATGCGGCTGACGTCGAGCAGGTCGTCGAGCAGCCGCGCCATCTGCGCCACCTGCCGCTCGATCACCTCCCGTCCCCACGTCAGGTCGGGCTCGCGCGGCGCCTTCGCCTTGAAGATCTGCACCGCGTTGCGAATCGGCGCGAGCGGGTTGCGCAGCTCGTGGGCGAGGGTGGCCAGGAACTCGTCCTTGCAGCGGTCCGCGCTCTTCATCTCCGCCTCGTGGCGGAACCGGCCGATGAGGTCGGCGGTGTGCCGCGCCACCAGGTCGAGCAGACGCGCGTCCCGCTCCGACGCCAGGTGCGGTTGACGAAAGTGCGTCGAGAGCATCCCCAGGATGCTGCCGTCGGCGGCCTTCAGCGGCGTCGACTGCACCGCCCGGATGCCGGCCGCGAGCATGACGGCGCGGTGCGGCTCGAACTCCGGGTCCCCGCCGACGTCCTCGACGTGCAGCCGCTCCCCCTGCGCCAGCGCCCGCGCGCAGGCCGAGCCCTCGCCGACGGCGACGTCCGCGAAGTGGTCGAGGAACTCCGGTCTCAGGCCGCGCTGCGCCGCGATGCGCAGGTGCCCGGTCGCGGCATCGAGGATCTGCACGTTGCCGCAGTCGGCGCCGCTGATGGCGATGGCCCCTTCGAGGACGTCGTCGAGCGCCGCCTCGAGGCTCTTCGCCGACAGGAGCCGCGTGCTCAGCGCGTGCAGGTGGCGCATCGCCTCGAGCTCGGCGGCGAGCCGGCGGCCGCTCTCTGCCGCCGCGGCCAGCGCCTCCCGACGCTCGGTCACGTCGATGCCGGTCCCGACGTGCCCGAGGAAGCGGGATCGTTCCAGGCGGGGACGTCCGGACAGCTCGAACCAGCGGGTCGCGCCGTCCCGCCCGCGCAGCCGCGCCTCGTGCCGGAACGCGCCGCGCGTTGCGAGTGCCGTGCGCACGGCCGCGTCCCACCCGGCCCGATCCTCCGGATGGAGGAGGCGGTCCCACGCGTCATGCTCTGCGGAGCCCGGGTCGGCGCCGCTGCGGTACGGCGCATTGACCAGCACGCAACGGCCGGTCTCGTCGGTCATCCAGATCAGGACCGGCGCGGCGTCAGCCAGGGTGCGGAAGCGGGCTTCGCTCTCCTCGAAGCGCGCGCCGTGGCGTTCCGCCTCGCGGCGCGCCTCGTCGGCGCGGCGCCCCTCGCGGCGCATCGCCTCGCCGAAGCCGATGACGATCGCGGCGGTGATGCAATAGAGCGTCAGCGCCAGCAGACCGCCGGGAAGTCCCTGCGCCAGGGTGCCCCGCGGACTGACGAACAGCCAGGTCGCGGGCGCGTAGCCGAGGAGCGCGATGACGATCGCCGGACGCGCCCCGCCGACCCAGACCGCGAGCGCGATGGCGGCGTAGAGAGTCGAAAAAGGGTGCGCGTCCCCGATCCACGGATCGATGACGCCGCGCAGGAACAGGGCCGCGAACAGAGCGGCCAGCGAAGCCGTGTAAACGCTCATCCGGTCACGGGTCATGAGATCTCGCCCCGTTTCGACCCTGGCGCCCGACCGGGTCGATGCGTTGCCGACCGCGAATGCAGTTGATACGTTGCGAGGGATTATAGGAAGGGTCAGTCGGACAGGGTCGTCCGGAATTACACGTAGAAAATCAGATTCTCCGGATCGCGCCCTGCGCACGCGCCGCCGATGCGGAAATGACATTGCATCCGGACTCCTCGGTCCGGCGCCGCCGAGCGCCGCGACGCGCGCGTCCGCACGATGCGAAACGTTCCCGCATCTGAACGCCGTCCGAAAGCGGGACGCGGTGCGGCCTCCGCGTCGGGCATCACGCCGTGCTGCGCGTCACCGAAGTCTTGGAAACATCATCCCGCCGTCCTGCGTTGAGTGATGCTGTCATGACAAGAGCCGGCGTCGTCATGATCCTCGCGATCCTCGCGGCCTCGATCGCCTGCCAGGCCAGGCCCCAGGCGAACCTCGACGCCGTCGAAGTGCGCATGGTGGCACACGACACGACCTGGCAGGCGACTTATCTCCTCGCGGAGACGCACGGCGTCGCCGAGATCCCCACCGGACGCGAAGTGCACGTACCGGTCGGGGCCGAGGTCGTGCTGGCGCTCGCCAGCCGCGACTACATCAGTGATTTCACCCTGCCGGCGCTCGGGCTGCGCGATTTCGCCGCGCCCGGATTGCCTTCGGAGTTCCGCTTCGTCGCCGCGCGTCCGGGGCGCTATGCGCTGCGCGGCGACGAATTGTGCGGCCGGCCGCACGACGACCGCTCGCGCGGCTGGCTCGTCGTCGAGGATCCCGCTTCCTATCGCGCCTGGGTCGATCGGCGGACCCGGGCGGTGCTCGGTTGAGCCGCCGGAAAAGAGGCGGCGAAACGCGTCCCGCGCCGGGACCTCCCGCTCGACCGCCGGCCTCGCCCCGTCCGGGGCGGCGTCTCGCCGGAACCCTGGTCATGGCCGGTCTCCTGACGCTCGCGGTCGTCGTGGTGCTTCTGCGGGAGTACAACTGGCTCGGCGCCGCCGACCGGGACGACCGGCTGGTCAGTGCGGCCGCGGCCCAGGTGGGCCGAACGCGCGTTCTCATCCGCCTTCCCGAATTCGTTCTGGAGAACGCGCAGGGCGATTCGTCCGGACTTCTGGACCTGCGCGGGACGGTCTGGATCGCCGACTTCATCTTCACGCGCTGCGCCGGCACCTGCCCGATGATCACCGCCCGGATGGCCGGGCTCGCCGCAGCGTGCGCGTCCGACCCGGCCCTGAAGGACGTCCGCTTCGTCTCCATCAGCGTGGACCCGGAGTACGACCGCCCCGAGGTGCTTCGCGACTACGCCGAGCGCGTGCACGCCGATCCCGCGCGCTGGAGTTTCCTGACGGGCACGCGCGCCGCGGTGCGGGGTCTCGTGCGCGACGGCTTCAAGCTGCCGGTCGAAGACCAGGACGACAAGGCCATGCCCATCATGCACAGCCAGAGCTTCGTCCTCGTCGATCGGCAGGGTGGCGTGCGGAGCCTCGTCGATCCTCTCGGCGACCACGGGCTCGACGATGTGACGAAGGCGCTCCAGGCGATCGCCGCGGAGCCAAAGGTGGCCGACCTGCACTTCCCCGAGGATGCCGGCGATCCGCACTGGTACGAAGCGCGCCGCAACGAGCAGCAGGCGGCGGCGAACGGTCTGCGGGCGCCGCACGCCTTCCGGTTCACCGACCGGCTCGGGGCCGCGGGAATCCCGTTTCTCAACAAGGCCAGCGAGGACATCACCCGCTACTTCCGCCCGACCCACTACGACCACGGCACGGCGGTGGCGGCCGCCGACGTGGACGGCGATGGCCGCACGGACCTCTACTTCGTCAACCAGGCGGGACCGAACGGGCTCTACCGCAACCTCGGCGACGGGCGGTTCGAGGACATCACCGCGACCGCCGGTGTCGCGGTCGGCGACCGCGCCTGTGTCGGGGCGTCCTTCGCCGACATCGACGGCGACGGAGACCCCGACCTCTACGTCACCGCGGTCCGCGCCGGCAACCTGCTCTTCCGCAACGACGGGAGTGGACGCTTCACGGACATCACCACTTCAGCGGGCGTTGGCGGGCACGGCGAGCACGCCTCCGGGGCGGTCTTCTTCGACGCCGACGGCGACGGGGACCTCGATCTCTTCGTCACCAGCGTCGGACGCTACACCGGCGAGGAGCGGCGCGCCGACGGGCTGTGGGTCTCCTTCCCCGACTCGTTCGCCGGACACCTGCACCCGGACCGCGGCGAAGCCTCATTGTTCTTCCGCAACCTCGGGGAGGGACGCTTCGAGGACGGCGCGCAGGACTCCGGACTGAAGCACGCCGCCTGGTCGGGAGACGCCATCCCGTTCGACGACGACGCCGACGGCCGGACCGATCTCTACGTTCTCTCGATGCAGGGGCACGACGAGCTGTGGCGCAACCTCGGGGGCGGGCGCTTCGAGCGGCGCGGGCGGCAGGTCTTCCCCGCCACGCCGTGGGGTTCGATGGGGGCGGCGGTGCTCGACTGGAACGGCGACGGCCGGCTCGACCTGTTCGTGACCGACATGCACACCGACATGGCGGGCGAGCTGCGCCCGGAGGACGAGCGCCGCAAGCACGACTGGGCCGCCATGTTCCCGCCGCGCTTCCTCGGGACCGACGGCAACCACGTCCTCGGCAACGCGCTGTTCACCGCCGAGGGAGGCGATCGCTTCACAGAGCAGTCGGACGCGGCCAACGCCGAGACCGGCTGGCCGTGGGGTCCGAGCGCCGCGGATCTCAACGCCGACGGCTGGACCGACCTCTTCGTGGCCGCCGGCATGAACTTCCCGCACCGCTACCACGGCAACGACGTGCTGCTCAACGAGCAGGGACGCCGGTTCGTCAACGCGGAGTTCCTGCTCGGTGTCGAGCCGCGGGAGAGCCGCGTGCGACCGTGGTTCACGCTCGACTGCGACGGGGCGGATGCCGGGCACCCCATCTGCCGCGGCGAGTCGGTGGCGGCGATGTCGCTCGATGGACAGGCGACGGCGGTCGCGCCCGGGCGGGCCGCGCTGCACGGCCCGGTCACCGTCTGGGCCGCGCGCGCCAGCCGGTCGAGCGTCGTCTTCGATCTCGACGGCGACGGCGACCTCGACGTCGTCACCAATGACTACGGCGACGTGCCCCAGGTCCTGGTCAGCGACCTGGCGCAGCGCGGTCCCGTCCGCTTCGTGACGGTGCGCCTGCAGGGGCGCGGGGCGAACCGCGATGGGCTCGGTGCGGTCGTGGCGCTCCGAGCCTCCGGCCGCACGCAACGCCAGGCGCTGAACGGCAAGTCCGGGTACCTTTCGCAGAGCAGCCTGCCGCTCTATTTCGGCCTCGGCGAGGCGGCGAGCGCCGAGTCGGTCACCGTCACCTGGCCGGGGGGCCAGACGCAGACGGTGCGCGGCCCGATCCGCTCCGGCACGCACCTCGTCATCCGCCAGCCGTAAAGCTCGCCCGCCGTGCATCGGCCCGGCGCGCCGGTCGTCGCGGCGGCGCGCGACGTCAGGCGCGCACGGGCGGACGCAGGCGGGCGAGCAGCTGTTCCATCGCCACGGGCTCGATCGGCTTCACGAGGTGCGAGTCGAACCCGGCGTCGCGCGAGCGGCGGCGATCCTCCTCCTGGCCCCAGCCGGTCAGCGCCACCAGCACGACCTCCCGCCCCCAGGGCCGCTCGCGCAGCCGCCGCGCTGTGTCGTAGCCGCTCAGGCGCGGCATGCCGATGTCGAGGACGACGAGGTCGGGCCGGAAGGTCTCGGCCAGGTCGAGCGCCTCCACCCCGTCGTGCGCGGTCTGTGTCACGTTCCCCATGAAGTTGAGCATGGCGGCGAGGCTGACGGCGGCGTCGTGGTTGTCGTCCACGATGAGGACCCGCCGCGGCTTGACCGCCTCGACCGACGCGCCTCCCTGGCCGCGCGCCGCGGGCATTTCCGGCAGGGCGGGCAGCCGCACCACGAACTCGCTGCCGCGGCGTCCGTCGCTGCGCGCCTCGACGCTGCCGCCGTGTGTCTCGACCAGCCCCTTCACGAGCGACAGGCCGATGCCGAGCCCGCCCTGCGCCCCCTCGAGCGTCCGATCGACCTGCGTGAAGATGTCGAAGACCCTGGGGAGCATCTCCGGCGGGATGCCGATCCCGGTGTCGCGCACCCGGATGATCGCCTCGTCCCCCTGCCGGGCGACGACGAGCCCCACCTCGCCTCCCGGCTCGGTGTACTTGGCCGCGTTGTTCAAGAGGTTGCTGAACACCTGCGCCAGCCGGTTGACGTCGGCGACGACGCCGATCGGCTCGTCCGGCAGCGTCACGGTGAACGTGTGTCCCCGCCGCTCGATCTCGGGGCGGCTCGTCTCCACCGCCAGGCGCACCGCCTCGCCGAGCGCGATCGGCTCGCGCCGCAGCTCGACCTTGCCGCGGTTGATGCGGCTCATGTCCATGAGATCGTCGATGAGCCGCACCATGAGGGTGAGCTGGCGCTCCATCATGAGACGGGCCTCCTCGCGCGCCGCGGGGTCATGCTTCGCGAGCTTGAGGACGTGCAGGGCGCTGCGCAGAGGCGCCAAAGGGTTCCGCAGCTCGTGCGCCAGCACCGCCAGGAACTCGTTCTTGCGCCGGTCGGCCTCGGCGAGCGCCAGGCGGGCGAGGACGTGCCGCGAGATGTCGGTGAAGTAACAGACGACGCCGTGCCGGCCTTCCGGCAGGGCGATGCGGTCGATGCGCCACTCGTAGTACTCGCGCACCTTCCGATCGAGCCGCTCCTCGACGCGCTCGGCCTCGAAATAAGACTCCCCCGTGACCAGCGTGTGGCGGAAGCGCTCGACCACCTCGTCGGCGAACTCGCGCGGCCACAGCACCCGCATCACCTCGACGAAGTCGGCGCCGAGGAGGTCGCGGCCGAGCACGCCTTCGATGTCGCCGAAGGCCGGCCGCGCCTGGGGATTCACCTGCAGGATGCGCAGCCCGTCGTCGACGAGAAAGACACCGAGGGGGGCCGCGCTGAACAGGGCCTCGAAACGGTCGTGACTCTCCTGCAGCGCCTCGCCGGCCTCGCGGCGCATCCGCGCCATGGCCAGGTGCGCCGAGACCCGGGCCAGGAGCTCGCGGGCGCTGAACGGCTTGACGAGGTAGTCGTCGGCCCCCGCCTCCATGCCGGTGACCCGGCTCTCCTCGCCGGCGCGCGCCGACAGCATGATGACCGGGATGTCGCGCGTTTTTGCGTCGTCGCGCAGCCGCTTCAGCAGGCCGAACCCGTCGAGCCGCGGCATCATCACGTCGGTCAGGATGAGATCGGGCGCCGACCGGGCCACGGCGGCGCAGGCCGCTTCGCCGTCCGCCACCACTTCGAGGCGATAGCGCCCGTGGAGGAGCCGCGCCAGGTATTGCCGCATGTCGGCGTTGTCATCGGCCACGAGGACCCGCGGCCGCCCCGTTCCGGCGTCGCCGAAAGGCCGGTCTTCCGATGCGGACACGGCCGCGGCGCCGGGCTCGTCGTAGACGTCGAGCGGCGAGACCCAGCGCAGCGCCTCCTCGATGTAGCTGTTCGCGC
>Ga0134121_10000188_pt1 | contig 73644 bp, 128 predicted proteins | sample KB301_FD_96463 | JGI IMG/M metagenome (GOLD analysis project Ga0134121, IMG submission 96463) | Terrestrial soil microbial communities without Nitrogen fertilizer from Kellogg Biological Station, Michigan, USA - KB3-0-1 | ecosystem: Environmental > Terrestrial > Soil > Unclassified ...
CAAGTACTCGAAGACCACGTCGAAGAGTGCTTCAAAAACTGGCAACCCGTGGACAGCCTAAAAGCGGAGAACCCAATGGACGAACCCATTCCCGACCTTCTGATCAAAGTTGCCGATGTCCTCCACTTCCTCGGTCGCTACCGAGAAAGCAACGTGCTGATTCTGCTCTCGCGTTGGCTCCGAGCTCGCGGCATCGCTACGGACGAAACGCTTCAGCGCGCGGTGGAGGCGGCGGAGCGCGACATGCCGCCGTTCATTGTCGCCCCCCAAAGTATGGAAACCCCGGAGCGCAGCAAGTGAAGCCTGCGATCCACAAGGAGCGCATGGCTGAACTCCTGAATCTTTTTCGGCTTCTTCGGGACCTCCGCCGCGTCATCACGTCACTCATTTTCGCTCCTAGCCAATGGAAGCCGAGCAAATGAGACCGCTCGCGATGGTGCAAACGGTCGAGCAAAACGTGCGCGTGGTGCTGGTTTGGAGCTCGACCAGAAACCGCTACGTGAAGAGCGATCGGAGCGTGCTCTTCGCGCGGTGCCCCGTGTGCAAATCCAAAAAGATGGAGCCCTGCGTCGGGCCGCGCGGCTACCACGGCACGACACATTACAAGCGCCGCGCGAAGGCCAAGCGGTTCATTCGACGCGGCCCCCAAAGTCTCGAATCCCCGGAGCGCAGCAAATGATTCTGGCAGACGCGGGTTTGCGGGTTCGATTCCCGTTCGTGGTGGGTCTTGACTGGTACCCATCGCTCCTTTCTCCCGCGAAGAGCGCGAAGTCGCGTGCTCTCGCATCCCGAGCGGTCTTTGCGCCCGCCGGTTCTTTCGCTGCCGAGCGCAATTTTCGTTACGTGGAAGCAAACTTTTGAGGAGCGGTGAGCCGATGGCAGCACAAGACGACGCTGAGTTTTACAACGCCTCGCAGGAATCGCTGGAGAAGTTCCGCGAGGACTATCGCGAGCGCAAATCCGATCCGTTTCGGATGACGCTTGAGCAAGCGTACGCCGCGGGTTTTTCGGCGGGGCATCGACACGGGCGAGCAACCATGGTCGGCGCGTTGATTCGGTTCGCTGAGATTCAGGAGAAGGGCGAGCCGGTCGTAGAGCCGGTCGTCCAGCAGGAGCCGGCACGCTGATGTATCCGCTTACGTGTCAAAAGTGCGGCGTCGTCGACTGCAAGCGGCATCCGCTCCACATGATTTGGCTCCGGCTCCGGTGGCTTTTCTCGTGACCGTCACGAACGCCATGCGGGCCGATGCGGCTTTCGCTATCGAGCAGGGCTTGCGCGCGATCGCACGCTGTCCGACTCCGCTCCAAGTTTTCATCGATCACTTCGAGGGCTTGAAGCGCGCTTTCGCGGTCGAGCAGGGCGTGCGCGCCATTGCGCGCTATCGCATCCCGGTCTGCGGCGAGCACGGCTTCTACCGCTCTCGCTGCGAGCGGCTCGGTCTCTACCACGCCAACGGAAAAGTCACCCACGGGTGCATCAAAGAAAGAGGGACGTACTGATGAGACCAAGTGAAGTGCTTCTGGACGGCGGTGGCTATCCGCTTCCCGACACGCTCGGCCGCGCCGACTTCGAAATGGCCGCCGGCATGATCGTGCTGGCGTGCGCGCTCTACGACGACAAGTGGCAGCCGGTCTCGGGGCCACAAATCGCCTACGCGCTCGAGCAAAACATCCGCGCCGGCCGCATGCCGTGGGTCGCGCTCCAGAAAAACCCCACGGTCGCGGCTCCGTCGTTCCAGGCGCTTGCCGATCGCGGCTACGCGCGCTTCACGAAGTCGGATCGCGAGCGGAGCCCGATCGAGCTCACCGACAAGGCGCTCGACTTGATTCGGGCCAAATGGTTTCGGCCGGGCGGCATCGCAGCGGTGGTGAAGTCGTGAGCCAATCGGTAGCTGCCCACGTCATCACCATTCTCGTGCTCGAGAACGGTGCCGTAGAAGGCGATCTGGACGACGCCGTCTCGCTCTGGCCCGTCTGCGCGACGGAAGGCCAAGCGACCACCATCGACGGGCAAGCCCGCTCGATTTTGGATCAGGCGCTCAGGAGGATTCTGGTCGGGGACCTCGCCCCAGAAAGATTGCCGTCCCCGGAGCCCTCCGATGGATGAGATCACTCGAGACCAGGCGCGCGGTTACATCATGCAGAACCTGCTCGAGATCGCGCACAGGGCGGCACTGACCGAGCTTTCGTGCGCTCGCGATTGTCTTGTCGAAGGAGAAGGCGAGCCGCTCGTGTTTCTCGTCGATGGCACGACTGCGGCCGTGGATACGTTTCGCGCCGAAGTCGCCGCATTTGCACCGAGCTTCGCTGAAGTGCAGGTCCGGCGCGCTCGGCCTGTTTGCTTCTGCGATGGCAACGGTTACGTCCCGTGCGACGAGTGCGAGGGCGAGGGCATCGTCGGGCCCTTTTGTGGCGATGATCTCTGCACCGGCAACGAGTGCTTTCACGACATGCCGAAGCACGTGTGTGGCGTGTGCAAGGGCAGCGGGATCCTCCTCTGCCCAGCCCACGAGTAACGCGGTTTCCAAGCTTTGAGGAGCGGTGAGCAGATGGACAAAACACCTACTGAGCTTTTCGCAGTCGTCTTTCCCGACGGCGGCTCGACGACGTTCAACAAGCTGAGCGAGGCCGAGCTTTACGCCGGCCGCGCGCGCGGAGCTTACGGGCCGCTCGTGATTGCGCGATTCGTGCTCGATGGCGCCGTGCCGCCGAAAACCTACGAACCGCCGACGATACGCATTCTGTCGTGCCAGACGTGCAAACACGCCGAGCTCGATGACGATGGCGACCTCAATTGCACAAAACTCGCACAGGACGACGCCGTGTTCCGGAACAGCGTTTTCATGGCGTACAACAGCGACGGACCGGCGGAAGCGGTCGCGGTCGGCGACGATTTCGGCTGCGTCCTTCACGAGCAGCGAGATCCCAATGAACGTTGAAGGCTGGCAAGCCGGTTTATTCTTCGGGACGGCGTTCACGCTGGTCGCGGAGTTCGCGGTGCGCACCGTGCTCCACAAGGTTCGCCACCGCGGCCACGACCACTGCACCAACTGCCAAGGCTGCCTCCGCCCTGACGGCCGCGGCGAGGGCGCGCTCGAGACTCTCTTCGTCTGTCCGGTCTGCGGCGACACAGTCCCGGAATGGGCGCCACACGACCAGACGCACACGATTCCGATTGGAGAGGTCGTGTGCCAATGCGGCGCCGCCTTCGGGCAACGCCTGCCGCTCGACTCCTGTCCGGTGCACGGTCCGGATAAGCAAAACTTTGAGGAGCGGAAATGAAGTCCTGCAAGTTTCGTTGGAAACGTCGTCGCCCCACATACGACTGGCAACCTCCGCGCCGAGGACGCTACGCGGAACTGGCCATTGCGGTCAGCAAGCGCTCGCCCGACCCTGCTACGTACATCACCAAACTTCCCCGCGGCTGTTCGCTACAGGATGCTTTGAGTGATTTCGCACGCTCCGAGTGGAACCGTCAGACGTTAAAAACCACCGCGACGCTTTATGTCGACGGGGAAATAGCTGCTGAGTCGGCGGTCACTTTTCGCGTGCGCGAGACGAGAGGCAGGGCGCAATGACATCCGAGTCTCGCGCCTGGGGCGTTTGGGGTGGGGTGCCGGGCGGCTGGTGCCACATTGGCGATCCGCACGATGACGACGGCTATCGCGGCTCGCGCGAAACGGCACTCGCTTTTCTCGAACGCTTTCGCCGCGAGTATCCGGAGCTCGACGCGCGCTCTCCGTACGAAGCGATGCTTTTCAATCCAGGCAAGGAGCCTCCGTTTGCTCGCCGTCGGTTGACTCCCGCGATGCTGGAATGTCTGAAGCAGATCGCCGCTCGGCGGCGGGCGGCCTGCGATCAGTCGCCGCAGTCGTGGGGCGGGTTTTCACGCGCAACCTACAGCGCGCTTCTTTTGCACGGCTATGTGATGAACAGCGCATCGCGGCGGGTGGGACTCCGGATAACGCGTGCAGGACAGGCGGAGCTCGATGCTGCATTGGAGAAACGCCCATGAGCGACGAGCATGAACGCCTCTTGCGTAAGGTGATGATCTGCAAGCCCGAGGATTACGAGCCCTGGGGCGAGCTCAAGCGATGGGGCAAGCCCGACGATCGGCATGCGGACTGCTCGACGGGATGCAAATTCGCCCGGTGGCTCGAGGACGTGAAGATCGAGGGCGATCAGCACTATTTGTCGATGGACTGGTGCGTGTGCACGAATTCATTGGGCGCTACGGCCCGCCCGCGTCGGCCGTGTGGGAGCAAGAGCCATGAAGGTTGATTTTTCTCATCTGGTCCGCGTGGTGTCCGGTCGCAAAGCCAGCGACGTCACCGCCCATCAAATGCGCAATCTGCTCGGCCTGATGATGCGGATCCACGGCATCTTTGGCGACACGCCGGGGCAGTTCGCGTTCATTGCTGACATGCTGCAACAGTGCTCGGAGAGCGACGAGCAGCTTCGGGTGCTTTGCATGCGCCTCGCACGGTTGATCTGCGTGGTGCACGTGGACGCCATCGGGAAGTGTTTGGCTACGGACTACGGAATCGGGGACGACATTGAGCGCCCGTCAAATTAGTGGAACCACGAAACGATGAGACAGCTCGACATCGATACTTTCGTAGCATGGAAGGATGCGCCCGCATGGGCGCCCTGGCGCCGCGTGCACAAGGGCGATGTCCGTTGCCGCGTGCTCGCGGACAAGCACTACACGCGGCAGAGCCCGGGGCATCCCATGTGGACGCGCCCCGGCTACAACTTCGTGCTCTACGCGAACGACCTCGTGGGCGACGCCGTTTTTTGCTGGTGGCGTCCGAAGTGGGAAGCTGGCCAAGAACGCAAGGACCGGCTCCACGTCATCGAATGCACGATCTTTCGCCGCGAGCAGTTGCCGTGGGTCGCCTCGGATCTGATTCGCGCGGCGGTCGCGGCGCTCGACACCCCCGAAGCGGCGGCGGATTTGCGCTACGCGAGCATGGGCCTCATCGATTGCTTGATCACGGGCGTCGGCTCGAAAGCGACGGCACGGCTGCGCGGCAAGCGCAGCCTTCCCGGACACTGCTTTCGCCGCGCGGGCTGGCGCGAGCTCGCGAAGCGCGGTGGGCGCGCTGACGTTTGGCTTTGGTATCCAGCGCCGGCAGCGCTCTCGTTTCGCTGTCCCGCACCCGAATGCAACGAACAAGGAGAACCGCGGTGAGCGAAACAGAAGAACGCATTTTGGATCTGCTCGATGAAGTGCGCATGGACCTCGGCCGGATTGCAAATCACCTGCCCAATCCGGAGGAGCGGCGGGCGCGGCTTCGCGCTCAGATTGCTGCGATGCTTTTCACTACCGAGGCATACGACGCTGCCGGTGCAGCGCATGCTGTGAAGGGTGCGGATCTGTTGCTCACGGAGCTCGGCCTGTGAAAGCCCACCTCGAGCTTCGCCGCAACAAGGACTTTCCCTTCTCGCTCGTGGTTGCGCGAGACCGGGAATCGGTGAGCGCGAAGACCGCGCGCGTACTCCACGATCGGTGCGCGTTTCGCATCCACGATCAGTGCCTGGACGACCACTGCAAAACCGCTGACGGCGGACCCCTCACCCACGGCGCGATCGATGGCAATTGCCTCGCGCTCTTGCTCCAGCACCCGGCCAGGCCGCTCGAGACGAGCAAGAAGGCGAATCGGATGCTCTCGATGTTTGTAGAGAGCTGGTTTCGGGAGCAACGGACGTGAAAGCGCTATCGCTCACGCGACCCTGGGGCTGGATCATCCTAAACCTCGGGAAGCGCATCGAGAATCGCACCTGGGAGACCGAATATCGGGGACCGGTGCTCCTTCACTCGTCGAAAACGATGACGCGCAATGATTGGTACAGCGCCCACGATTTCGTCGAGACGTTCGATCCGGAAGGTGCGTCCCGGATCCCCCAGCCGAAAGATCCGCGGCTCGTCGCGAGCGCGATCGTCGGGTACGCGGAAATCATCGGCGTCATCCAACCCGGCTGGCGCTTGCGGCGGAAGGTTTCGGAGCGGCAGCGCGCCGAGCTCGAGGCGCAGAAGCATTGGTACATGGGGAGCTACGGCTTCGTGCTCCGGAACGTCCGGGCCACGCCAATCGTACCGTGCAGCGGGCTTCTCGGGCTCTGGACGCCGGCGCCCGCCGTGGTAGCAGCCGCGCTCGGAGTTCCGGCGTGAGCTTCGAGGATACGCCCGCCGGCTACGCCGTCTGCCAGGCGTGCGACGCGCCCGCGACGCATACGGTCAAGTACGAAGGGAAAGAGACGGTGCTTTGCAAGTACCACCGCGAGCTCTTGGGAAAACACGCGAGCTTCGCGGAAGCGCTCCAGGAACGGGCGAGGAAGGAAAAGAAGCGATGAGCTCACGACTCAAGAAACTCTGGAAGGACGACGACATGCCTCGAGCTCTGCTCGAGGCGTGGGCGCAACACGAAGCTTTCCGCCGGCTCGGATTTTCGCCGGACGACATTTTCTTCGGCGCCAACCAGCCGGAGCAAATGGGCCTCACTCCGATCCTGAAGCACCAGCCGGATCTCCGCATTTGCGTCACCGAAGAGCAGTACTGGCAAATCGTTTGCGTGCTGAAGACGCAGGAGAAGCAATTCGTGGTGACGTGCGGGTGGTGCCCGAAGCGGATGAGCCACGAGCAGATCCTCGCGCGTTGGGAAAGCTTCGTGGAGCGGTTCAATGCGGGGAAGATCGAAGACTCGTACCTTCAGCGCGTTTGGGAGCGCTCGCAGGTGCGGCGCGATGCGGTCCATCTGATTGAAGCGCTCGGGCGCGCAGAGATCCGGATACCGGGGGACCTCTCATGATGCACACGTGCCACGCGGTCGACTGCAAGGAGCACGTTCCGCCGCGGCTTCTCATGTGCCGTCGGCACTGGTTTATGGTGCCGGAGGAGCTCCGTGGAAATGTCGAAAAGACGTTCGTGTCGGGGCAGGAGCGCAGCAAGAAGCCGACTTTTCTCTACCTCCTGAACGCTTCGCTCGCGATCGCGGAGGTTGCCGAGAAGGAGGGCAAGACCCAATACGCTCAAGTCCACCGCGAGGCGGCGGCGCGTTGGGCGGCGCGACTCATCGCGCTCAAACCCGAGGGTCGAGAGCTTCTCCGCCGCTACGCGGCATCGCGGCGCTGAACATGAAGCCGCTCACCACGCCGCAATATCGCGAGCTCGTCGAGCTTTCTCGTCCCGGCTATCCGGACATGGATCCGAGTTCCGAGCCTGTTTGCCAAGAGCTTCGGCGTGAAGGTTTTGCTGTCATCACGCGCACCGAGGAAGACGGGGACGACGAGATCGAGTTTTGGGACATCACCGAACGCGGTCGCTTGGCGCTTCGCATCCATCTGCTGTTTTTGGCCTCAGTGGCGGTGTCGCATGTACGACTCTGACAACAATTACGACCGCTGCGATGCCGAGATCGGCGAATTCCAGTGCTTCCGCAAAGACGGGCACTACGGGCGCCACTCGGCGCGTCACTACAAACGAAACACGTTCATCTATTGGATCATCGAGACACGTCGCGAAGGGCCGGAGCCGTGCACGTGTAACGCTGGTCCGCAGCACAAGCCGGATTGTCCGGCCTATTCGGAAATCCGGCGACGAAAACGAGGTACGCGGTGAGAAAGAAGATTGTCCCGATTCGAGGCACCAAGAAACGGAAGTTCCGGCCGATCCCCAAGCACCTGCCACCGGTAAAGACGCTCGGCGCGCCGCGGCCACTGGTAGGCGGGGGGGTCGGGGAGCTCGTTCGGCATTTCTTGTCGAACCGCGCGGCGACCACGCTGAAAGCCTACCGAGCTGACCTGGATTCGTTCGCGGGGTTTTTGGAGAAGCACTCGAGCGAGGAGGCGATCGCGGAGCTGCTCGAGGGCGGCTCGGGCAATGCGAACCTGATTGCGCTTCGCTGGCTCGGTCAGATGCGCGACGACGAGCTCGCGAGCTCGACGCGGGCGAGACGCATTTCGACGCTGCGCTCGGTGGTTGTCTTGGCGCGCATGCTTGGGATGGTGACCTGGGAGATTGAGATCAAGCCGCCCAAGTTTCAACGCACCTCCCACACCGTTCCAGAGGTTTCCGATCTGCAATGCTTATTGCGGGCGTGCGGAGATGGCTTGTTGGGCACGCGCGACAAGGCTCTTTTGCTCATCGCTCTGACAATGGGATTGCATCGGTCGGAATTGGCGACACTGACGCTCGGCGACTACGATCACGCTCAATCGCGGCTCTTGATCCACGGGAAAGGCGGTCGCAAGTCTTGGATGAAGGTGCCACCGCGGACGGCGGAAGCCCTGAACGCCTGGATCTGTCTATCCCGCGGCGAATTCTGCTCGACTACCTCGCCGCCTTTGCGCGCTGACCCCAAGAGCCCCATTTTCTTCCGCTTGGACCGAACGCTCAGCGAGGAGTGTGCCTCGATGACCCCCGACGGGATCTACATCGTCATCCGCCGCTTGGGAAAACGGGCCGGCATCCGCGTTTCTCCGCACGACTTGCGTAACGCGTCGTTGGCGGCGGCTCTGAAAGCGACCAATGGCAATATTCGCGCGGTCCAAAGATTTGGCCGGTTCAGCGACCCCAACTCCGTTTTGCCGCACGACGAGCGGCGCATCGATGCGGCAGGCACGATTTCCGAGTCGGTGGCAGCTTTGACGGATGGTCGCAAATGACCCGCCGCGCGATCCGCTGCGAACACGGCTTCCTCGAGAAGCTCTGCGCCAAGCCCGGTTGCAAACACTGGGATGGACTCCGCACCGCGCGCGAGAAAGCGTCGCTGACTCCGCGCCAGCGCTCGTGCCACGCTCGGCGCAGCAAAAAGTACCTCCCCAACTTCCGCACCGATCCGAGGTGACGCCCATGATGCAGCTCATCGTCCGCACGTACGAATACCAAGGCCAGAAGCTCGCGCTCGTTCTCGAGCACACGTTCATTGGCAAGACCCGCGCCGAGGCGCTTCACTATTCCAAGTCGCACGAGGCAACCGATTCGTTCTATCGGAAGACGGGCGGCCATCTCGTTGCCAGGAACGCGTTCAGCGGGGTCGGACCAACGATCGCGCATGCCAAGTACAAAGGGATTCAGACCGTGACCGATGCCCAATTCCGGAGGCGCGAGCGATGAGAGAAATCCGACAATGGATGAAAAAGACCAAAGGGACGGTCACGTTTCAGCCGGGGCCGTTCGGAGGGGTGATCGTGCTTCTCTCGACGCCGCGCTCGGCCTCGGTGCGCCGCGAGGTGCTCACCACCACGAGCCCCGAAATGGACAACATCAGCGAGGCGTTTCGGCTGGCTCGGACCCGGCACACGATCAAATTGGCGGCTACCACTTGCGTCAGCCGCGAAGTCGACGGAAAGCATTCCTAATGAGCGACCACGAAGTCATCCTGGCGGACGCTTTCAAGGTGAGGACCACCCGGCCCGCGCGGCACGTGGTCGTCCCGCACATTCACACCAATGCCGTGGTGAGCGACTTTCTGGCGCCGCTCGTAAAGTACGCCGAGACGGCCGACGGCTGCGTCGCCTACCTCTCGGTCCGCGGAAAGACGCTCAGAATCACGCTCGAGCGGCTGTGATAAACTTTTTTCCGTGGCTCACCGACTGACGTTCGAGGGGTGTTTCGACAAGCGGAAGCTGCGCGCGCTGATCGTGACGCTGCCGCTCACCTACGCCGTGCTCAATTCGATGGTGAGCAAACCCGTCAAGTGGCCGAGCCAAGTGCGCTGCATGACCGACTCGAAGATCCGCGCCGGCAGGAAACGCGGCGCCGGCCACGGGTACACGTACACGAGCGGCCCGCGGCGCAATACGATTTGGCTCAATCACTACATGACCGAAGCCGGTTACTGGCTGGTCTTCACGCACGAGAATCTCCACCACGCCTTCCCCGATGCGAGCGAAGACGAGATCAACTGCTCGCAATTGCCTTACGTTTTCGAGGAAGTGTTCGGGCGCAAATGGCCGGGGCACGAGTGGGCGCGGAGCCAAGGCGTCGGCTCGCCGCAACCTGGCACCGGAGACCGAAGCTATTGTCGGTGAAAGCCGCTGGCCTCTTCGTCGCCGCTCGCTCGACGCGCGCGCACCTCTTCGTGCAAAACAGCACGACCGGCTGGTGGGAATCGACGGGCGGCCATATCGAGCGCGGCGAAACGGCCATGATGGCCGCGATTCGCGAATTCTGGGAAGAGACCGGCTACCGGGGCTCGCTCACGATCGAAGACCACAACTATCAAGTCGGAGAGTTTCTGCTGTTCGATGGCTGGATCCCGGTCGAGTTTTCGCCGGTGCTCAGCGTCGAGCATCGCGCGTATGCTTGGCGCCACCTCGACCACCCGCCTCGCCCGCTCCATCCGGGGCTCGAGGCCGTCATCCGGGAGAAGGGCTATGCTGTTTGATGTCCACGTCGATCTGATCAAGAAAATGGCGCGCGACGTCGGCATCGGAAAGCGCGACGCCGAAATCAAAGCCGTGAAGCTCGGCCCGAACGAAGTCACTTACGTCGGAGCCAAGAGCGAAGATGGGTTACAGTTCGTGAAGGATTTGCGGGACGGGTACAAGCTGCCGCTCATCGAGTACTCGCCCGATGACGACGACGAAGATTTCGACGGGGACGACGATGACGACGGAGACGACGACTCGGAGTAGCTACGCGAACCGGATCGTCTTTCTGGCGATCGGATGCGGCTACGTCTGGGATGGCGTCGTCTGTAAGAGCGTCGGACAAGCCGTAGTCGACTGGTGCTTTTCGACCGTGCTCTTGTCGTTTCTGATCCTGGACGTGTTTCTCGGCGAGTAGCTACTCGAAGCCGCGACGCGGCTTCAGGCGTCGCCTCACGTGCTGCCGCGCACGGGCAAGAGCGCGCGGATCGGGTGCTGGGTCAAAACCGGCTGGGCGCGGCCCACGGTCGCAGGCAGCGGGCCGCGGAAGGCCGCGAGCTCGGCGTTGGTCGCCGCGTCGGGTGTCCACGCTCCGTTTGAATAGCGGTAGAAGCCGCAATCCATTTTCGAAAACGCGCGCGCGCTCGGGTCGGAGGTGAATTCCGATTTCGCGGCCGTCCAGGTCGAGACGGCTTGGTTTTCCACGTACCAGAGGTGATATCCCTTCGCTTGCTCGAAGGCGGTGAGCTCCTCGAAGGAAGCGCAAGCGGCCGCGGCAGGGGCGCTCTCTTTCTTCAACGCCCAGGCGACGCCGAAGACCACCACCGCGCCGATCGCGATCGCGAGGAGCGTGCCAGCCGGATCGGCATTCTCCAACATGGCTTCGTCGTCCTTGCCTTCGCGGCGCAGGGCCGCGCGGCGCTCGGCGGCGCTCATCTTGTGGTACCAGAGCGCGCCGCACACCGCGCCCGGGTTTCGCGCAGAGCGTGAAGCGCCGCGCACGCAATCGCGCATCCACTTCTTGGGCGGACGCCGCGGGTTTTCCTGTGCCGCAGTCATCACAGAATCTTTTCGACCAGCGCGTAAGACAATCCGCCGAGCGCCGTCGCTGTGCCGGTCGCGCCGGTCACGCGAAGCTTGACGGTTTGGCCCGCGCTTCCCGTCGTCACGAAGGTCTCCGCCGTCGGTTGCGGCTGCACGCTGTTGGTGTTCGTGACCGGAGTCAGATACGCGCCGTGGCCCGCATGGATCGGCAGGTTGGTGATCGCGTCGACCCACTCGATGCCGAAATTGACGGTTTCTCCGCTGAAGGTCGAAAGCGCGAAGTGCGCGCTCAGTCGAAAGGTGCCGCTCGGGCCGAGGGTGAAGATCCCCGTCGCGGGGTTGTACGCTATGTCGCCGAAGCCGGCGTCGTCGAAGCGAATGTCGGTGTTGTTCGCGAGGAGCTGTCCCGGGCCGAGCGCGTTGTACTCGGTTTGCACGAAGTTGCCGCTCTGCGACGGATGCGACGACTGACCGGACGATCCACCTTGCAGCGATTCGACCGCGTCGCTGATTTTCTGCGCCCAGTTTCCGGCCGGCGAGGAAAGCTGAAGTTGTCCGCCGACGGCTTTCAACGCGTCTCTGATCAGGCCCATGTGCTCAACTCCCTTTCCAAAACCAGTACGCCAATCCTACCAGCACCGCGACCACTCCGATCGCCGCGGGCGATAGGCCCGCGCCCGAAGTCTTCGGGGAGGCCGAAGGGTTGGGCGATGGAGAAAGACCAGAGGCAGGGAGGGGGGAAGAGCCGGTCGTGCCCATGAAGTCGGGCGGAAGAATCACGCTCTTCGCACATTGTCCTACCGCAGCGAGATTGCCGGAGCTCGAGAGTACTCGCCGCCCCTGCCGCGGAACGATCGCTTGGATTGGGTGAAAACCCAACATTTCAGCCTACGTAGCACGCCGAGTCGGGTGCTTTGGGGTCGATCGCGTTCCAGCGGGCGGCGAGCGTCGCGATGAGAGCTGCAGGCATGACTGCCTTGGCCTGGTAGATGTGATCGGCCGTGCCCATCGGTATGTCCCTGTTTTCAAAGCCGTAAATGATGAGACCGCCGCGGCGGCGCGGAGGCTTTGAGGGTGGGATTGGGTAGGCGACGGTGCGATCCGGCCCGGTCACCGGTCCGCCTTGCACGTGGACGCTGGTCGGGAGGATCGGCAAGACCGGCGCTTTGGGGTCTTCCGAGGGCGCCAGGCCGCCGCTCAGCGTTTTCCAGAGCCAATCCGCGGTTTCGGTCGTGCTCGCGTAAGTGGGTTTTACGGCCGAATGGGTGATGGTGAAGAGGCGCTCGTTGAGAAACGCGAGCTTGGCGAAGTTCAGCCAATTGGTCATCGCGGCGGGGGTGATGGGTTTTCCCGTGTGGATTCCATCGATTGCCACCGCCGCGTCCAAATGGCCGCCATCGCTCGAGGCCAAGAGCGAATGCACGCCTTGACACGAGGCAGAAAACCCCAGCGTCGCAATCCGCAGCGGCGTCACCCCGGGCGCGAATTTCGCGACGATCGCTCGTACCGGGGATGGCGAGGAATAGCTTGCGAGCGGTTGCCCCCAGCTCGCCGGATTCGGCAGCACCAGAAAACGCGTCGGCCGCTGAAACGCGGCCTTGGCCGCCTCGGGAAATCCAGAGTGCGCCCAGGCAATCACGATGTCCGCGTCGGCCATCGAAGAGAAGGTTACCGCTTTTTCCGGCGGTTCGGAAGGCGGCGCCGGCGGCGCGGCGCGGGCGGCGGCGGCAATGGGTCCTTCGCGCGCTCGGCGCCGACCGCTAAAATTGCAATGAGCGCGAGCGCGAAGGCGCCCGCGGCCAGCCATTTCACCCAACGGAGGTCTTCGGCCGGCTTTTCTTCGGCGACCGGGATCGCGGCGAGCTCGCGGGTCACCACGGGTAATGCTGCTCGCAACGTCTCGGGCACCGGCAACGTCACCGCCGCCGGGATCTTCGGCACGCGCGCGAAGCGCTCGCGACTGAACGGATCCGCATAGCCGAACGGGATCCGCTCGAGCGGATCGGCGTAGTGCCAGCGCCCGTCCGCCCAAACAGCGACCAGAATGCGCTCGTCGCGGATTTGATAGGTGTGCGCCACGATCGCCGCATGAAGGCCCGCATCGATGTAGCCCGCGGCGAGCAAGCTCGAGAGTTGGAGGTCCGATCCGGGACTGCCGCGCACGGCGTCGAGGAGCTCCGCGGCGCGCTTGGTTTCGCTCTTCACTTTTCGCGCGTAGTAACGGCCCCACTCGAGGACATCGAGACGCTCTGCCTCGAGCGCGGACTTTTCAGCGATCGCGTCGACATCGGCAGCTGGCGCGGTTTCTCCATAGGTGTCGATCGGGGCGAAGTAGAACGATCCGCCTCCGGCGGCCGTCGAGCTCGACGACGGCGCGATCGGTTTTGGTTTGGTCGGTACGATCGGTTTCGGTTTGGGCGGCGTCGGAGGCGTCGGAGGCGTGAGACTGATGAGTGCGCCGGTTTGCGCAAAGGACGCGGACAGTGTGCCGGCGATGTCTGTGCGGGTCGTCAGATCGCCGGATTGACCAAAGCTTGCGGCCGTTACAGCCGCGAACGCACCGACGCCCGCGAGCGTGGCCGATTGAGAGAAGAGCGCGGCGGAGACGGCGACGAGCGGCGCCTCCGCAGTTAAATCGCCCGTTTCTCCGAAAAGCGCGGCCGACGTCGTCAGAAGCGCGCCGGCCGCGTCGAGTGCGCCACTCTCGCTAAAGGTCGCGGCGGTCAAAGTCAGAAGCGCGCCGGCGCCGCTGAGATCGCCGGATTCGAGGAAAGTCGCCGCGGCCTGTCCGAGAAGGGCGGTGTTCGAGAGAGAGGCGGTCTGATCGAAGATCGCGGCGGCGGACGCTAAGAGAGCGCCAGACGCTTCTAGAGTCGCTGATTGAGAGAAGAGCGCGGAGGAGAGGCTCGCGAGGTCGCCTGCGCCGGCGAGCGCGCCCGTTTGGCCGAACAAAGCCGAGGTGATGCCTGCGAATGGTCCCGTCCCGGTCAGCGACTCCGTTTGACCGAAGACGGCGGAGATCGAGCCGGCGAGGGCGCCCGCGGCCGTGAGATTGCCGGTCTGGGAAAAGGTGGCTGGGTTATTTGCGGCGAGCGCGCCGGAGGCCGTGAGAGCGCCAGTCTGGTTAAACGCGGCGGGGGTCGTTCCTGCGAGTGCCCCGGAGCCGGTCAGATTTCCCGTTTGATTGAATGCGGCCGAGCTCGTCGCGGACAACGCGCCCGCTCCGGTCAAATTGCCGGTTTGCGCGAAAGTCGCGGCGTTGGTGGCGGCGAGGGCGCCGGTGCCGCTCAAAGATCCGGATTGGCCAAAGACCGCGTCGCTTACCGCTGCGAGCGCGCCGGCTCCGGCCAGGTTTCCGGTTTGGCCAAAGAGCGCATCGGAAGTCGCAGAGAGCGAGTTGTCTCCGGAAAGGGAAAGGCCCGTCGCCAGCGGATGAATGACGTTGGAAATCGCGATCGCGGTCCGCGATCCCGGCACCAGCGAAACTATCGGGCGAAACGCCGCAGGCATGGCCGCGTCAGCCTATCAGTTGCGTGATGCGTACATCATCCACTGCGGAGTCAAGGTGTTCGAGGCGCTCGAGGTGCCCCAGATCACCGAGACACTCAAGCCCTGCGCGACCGTCTGATCGATGGTCGTCGGAATGAGGCCGCCAAAAACGCAGGTGGCCACCGTGGTCGCCGCAGCTGCGCCGGCACAGATCACAAATCCCGACCCGGTGATGGTCGCCGTGCTCGCGGCGACTCCAATTGAGCGGCAACCAAAGATTCCGGAGCCGTGGAAAGGCTGGGCTGTGAATGTGCCCAGCGTCATCGTCGGCCCAACGCCGAGGTCGACTCCGGTCGGCGGCGCGGCGTTATTCGTGCCGCAGCGGGCGCGAAAGCTGATCGCCGGTGTGCCGGTCGTCCCGTGCACGCCGCCGAAGTCGAGTTGCCAGGCACGGCCGCTTCGGATTTCGCCCACGGGGAGCGGCGCGAGAACGCCCGGATCCCAAAGGTTGGTTTCGGTGACCGTCGTGTTGATCGCTGCGCGGAGCGAAGCGGAAGGAAACTCGGTGTAGTCGCTCGAGGTGAAGCCCTGCTTCGAGCACAGCGCTTCGGAGAAGCGCTCTTCCTGCATACGAGCGAGGATTTTTTTGACCTGCTCCGGTGCGCGATCGAAGAGCCATGCGCGATGATACGGCCCGAACATCACGCCAGCGGCTTGCTCGCGCTCGATCGCCCAACGGGGATCGAACTCTCGAGTTATTTTTTCGAGGTCGATCCCGTGTTCGTGGCTGACTAGCTCGATGAGGCGCATGTCAATCCACGGTGCAAACGAGAGCACCGATCGCGAACGATGGGGTGATGCCGGGGTTTATGACGAGCGAGGCCGTCAGCGCGCCGTACCAGAGCATTTCACCCGCGCCGCTCGTGTCGCGGCCGACGTTGAAGTGCGTCATGGTCTGCGGGCCGCTTCCCGCCGACGCGTAGGTGATTGCGGCGACGTTTGCCGACTGCGTCGGGGCCGTGCCCGACACAGTCCAGCCGCCCGCCGAGCGCGCCACGGGCACGCGGGCGTAGTTGGTCCAGGTCGCTTCGTTGGTGAGCTGGGTGCCGGTTTCGCCCGGGTCGGCGGTTTGAAGCCCTATGAAGAACGATCCGGCCGTGGTGCTTCGCGGAGCCCCGTGGCATCGCCGAGGTTTGCCCAGTTGGTGTTGTTGAAGATCAACAACATCAGGTCGTTCTCGGCGGCGTTTCCTAAGCTCATGATTTGGCTCCCAGGTCAGCTTCACGAACGAGCCTGTCGACTTCGGCCCAGAGATCCTTCCCATGTTTCTTCTGCCGGTAATGCACGTCGTCCGGATCTTCGCCACTGGCGGCGGGAGGGGTCGGCAACTGTGCATGGAGCGCCTCGAACACCTTGGTGCGCGTGGCGCGCACGAGCGCCTCTTCTAGCGGCAGGTCGCCATGGACGCGGCGATCGCGCTCGTGCTTCATGATCTCGGCCTGATAGAGAGATTGGACGTCCGCCTCGGTGAGGGTGTGCTTCATTTGGGGTGCCTCTTCATTTCTCCGAGCACGAAGGCCGCAACGTCCTTCATGTCGACTCGGCCGTCCTTGGTTTGGCACTTCTCCATGGCTTCGGTGAGAAGCCTCGAAAGCGCGTCGATCGCAGTCGTGTCTTCCACGATCTGGTCGAGACGCTCGACCGCGGATTTGCCATACAACAGGCGCATCCGCTGGCGCAGACCCGGCGTCGGGCGGGCGACTCCGGAGAGCACGCCGTTGTCAACGACTTTCATCGCCCCAAGAGTAGCCCCATTTCAGTCCGCGTAGCACGCGGTAATCGGGCTAACCGCTCAGCAGCGCTCGATTTTGAAGTCCATGACGATGCCGCCGGCAGTCGGCGCCGCGAAGGCTACCTGAAATCCAATGGTCGCCTTGGCGGGGATCGCGAATTGCTGCAAGTTGCCCCCGAGCATGGTGCCGATCACGATGTAGTTGGTGTCGGGTTGCACGCAGCCCTCGGGGAACGGCACGAACTGACTCACCTGTCCGTTGGCGATCGGAACGTGTAGGAGACAGCAGCCGCCCGCCGCGGGCGCGTCATCGCCACCCAGATTGCCGCCACCTAAGCCAGCGACCGCTTGAGCCAAACGCATGAGAGCTCGGCCTAGCGGCGATCCAAGCTGCACTTGGCTGCCCACATTTTTGACGATGTCTTCGATTGCTGTTGCCATGATTTGTCTCCCTTACTACTTCACCGGCACCGCGACGACCAGCGCGAGAGCGCCGTCCGGATCGTCGTAGGCGAATTTTGGGGTGTCCGAGGGGTCTTCGGGATCTCGCGGCAACTCGCGGCGCGCGGCGTTCCAGCCGTCATCGGTGTAAGCGCGGCACTCGCCGGTCGCGTCGATCAGATGCGTGTGAAGGCTTCCCCTGTAGCCGAGCTCGGCGGCCGCGGCATGCAGGATGTCACTCACGTCGTCGCCATCGAACACGTTCGGGGGGTACGTTTTTCCAACGACTGTGATCGCGTAGGCCATGGGTTTCACCAGTATCCGTACATGTGGATAAAATCCATTTGGTTATTGGTGGCGCCCTTCGAGCTCTGCACGCAGGTCGGACGAAGGTTGGTGGTGTTGAGCGGCAGCGTCGCGGAAATGTCTGCGTCGTGCACGACGGTGTTGGTAGAACGATTGATCAGCGTCGTGTGGATCTTGGTGTCATTGGGGAGCGCCCACATCTGCACCTCGAACACGCAGGGTCCGGCCGTGTTTGGGTCGCCGGTCACGAGCGAAGCTTTGGTGATGATTGCGGCCGACTTGGTGCTCCCACCGACGTTGTCAGTGCTGATGACGGTGATGTTGGCGTCTCCGGTGTCGGCTCCATAGACGACCCGGTTACCGCTCGCGCTCGGGTTGGCACCTCCGGCGATCACGGCGTTGTTGATGCCGATGGAAATGATCGAGTCGGTTTGGATGACCGCGACCGCGAAGCGGAAGCAAACGAAGAACCCACCCACTCCCGCGACGGCACCGCGGCACATGCCGGGGTCGGTGAAGTTTTGGCCGACGAGAATGTTGGCCGTCGAGGTCGTGGTGTTGTTGCGCGGGCTCGAGGTGCGGAGATCGGTGTTGGTCGGCGAAACGGTCGTCACGCCGGTCAGGGCGTTCGTGGTGAGACCGAGACTGTCTTGCAGACCGCCGTTGCTGCGCGGGATCACGTAACGAAAAGAACGCGACAGGACCGCGGTGCCCACTAACGCTTGAGGGATGCGAGCGAAAGAGGCGGTGGAAGCTCCTGCCTGGAGCGCCGCCGACACCTGCACGTCGTCGGCGTTGACGACGACGGAGCCATCGGCGTTTTGGCCGACGTCAAAGGTGCGATTGGCGGAGAGGTCGCCGCCGCCTGTCAGACCCGCTCCAGCTGTCAGCGTGCGCGCGGGTTGCACGCTGGTCGCTCCGAGCGCGGCTCCCGATTGGATCGCGGCGGACACCTGCACGTCGTTGGCGTTTACGACTACCGAGCCGTCAGCATTTTGGCCGACGTTGAAGGTGCGATCGGCGGAGAGGTCGCCGCCGCCCGTCAGGCCCGCGCCAGCCGTCAGCGTGCGCGTGTTCGGGACGGAGAAGGCTACGAGAGAGTCGAGTGCGGCCTTGTCGGCCGCGCTCATGAAGCCCGCGACGAGGTTGGTGGCTATTGCGTGGAGGGCGCCGCCAGAAAGGTTTCCGTGGTTTGCGTCAGCGATGACGCCCACACGGATGTCGTCCGCGCCGACGATGATCGTGCCGTCGGCGGCGACGATGTTAAACGTGCGATCTGCCGAGAGCTCGCCGCCGCCGGTCATGCCCGCGCCGGCCGTCAAGGTGCGTGTGACCGGAACGTACGGACCACCCGCGACCAGCGCATCGAGCTGTGCCTTGTCGAGGGCAGACATGAAGCCAGCGACCAGCGGCGTCGCCAGATCGTGGAGCGTGCCGCCCGGAAGATTTCCGTGCGCGTGGACGTGATCCGCGCGCGACGCAAAGAACGAGTTCCCTCCGGACCCGACGACCCCAACGGGCATCGCGGAGTTTCCGAACGGAGTCGCTCCGCCCGCAGCGATGATGCCCGCGTCGGCGAGACGCGAAATCAGTTGCATCCACACGCCGAGCGGCGACGACAGTTGGATCTGTCCGCTCGTGGCCTTCAGAACGTCTTCGACTAACCCGGACATGGTTATGCGAACGCTACAATCATCGCGCCGTTGCCAGTGCCGACAGTCACGCCGTCGTAGCCGTTCATGTACGGGATCTGCGCCCAGGTGCGCGCAGTTCCGCCGACGTTCGCGTCGGTCGCTCCGGTGACCGTAGGTTTGGTCGTATACATCGTCTTGCCGCCAGAGCGCACGCGCATGCCGACTCCAGTCGAACCCGTTCCCCAGATCAGATCGTTGCCGCTAAAGAGTGCTGCGGCTCGCACGTTACCGTCTTCGATGAGGAGTCCATCGGCGCCAGCATCGAACACCGCCATCGTTGCGACACGCAGCACGCCGTTGTAGCGCACGCGGATACCGTCATTACCGCTCTGGCTAAATAGCGTGTCGTAGTCGACGAAAAGGGTTGCCCCCGATTGCACCGACGGCCGTCCGCGCACGAGGCACGCGAAGAACGAGGTCGAGCTCGGCGCCGCTGCGATCACGACACCCGTGTCGATGAAGCACGTGCACAGGTTTGCATTGAAGGGCGGGTGCATGCGGCAGCCGTAGGCTACTGGCGCATTCGTGACCGTGCCGATCGGCAGCATCGAGATCGGGATGTCGCTCTGGGTCAGGTAGACGTTCTGGAGGACAACCTGCGTGCCGTTCACGCTGGCGGCGCCGCCGTACTGCGCACTGATGTTATTGAGCGTGAGGTAGCCGATCGTCGTCAGGCTCTCGACTACGAACGTGTTTCCGGCCGCGACGTTGACGGGCGTCGGCGTGAAGGGCAGCGGGTTTGCCGCGAAGGACATCGTTGTCCATGGGCTCGTGCGGTACACGCCTCCGCCGAAGTCTCGATCCAACCACGCGATGGCGCCGGTGCTAGCGCCGCTCGTTGCGCGAATGCGCTGGCCGGTGCGGCCGGCGCCGAGGCCCGCCTCGGTGATCGCGCTCGCGGTTTGGGTGGCGCGGTTCAGGTTCGTGACGGCGGAGAAGCCTCCGCCTGGCGACGTGTAGATCGTCGTCGCAACACCGGTGATGCGGAGTACGCCCGCTGACCCGAGGATGAAGTTGAAGATGCACGGGTCGGTCGCGGGGACGTTGTTGAGATAGGTGACGGTGGTGTCGGCGACGATGTTCCAGATCGTTCCGACGCGACGCTGACGTTCAGCGTCGTGCTGGATTGCAGTGCCCGCAGTGAGCCCGTCGTTCGCATCACTTCCTGCGACTGGATCGATAAACCAAGCCGTCTGGGCTCGCGAAGCTACGTTGCCTACGCCGAGAGCTGGGTTTATTTGCAGGTCGTTCGCGTTGACAAGGAGCGTTGCGTCAGCATTTGCGACAACATCGAATGTTCGGTTGGCGGAGAGATCGCCACCGCCGGTTAGACCGGCGCCGGCTGTGAGCGTGCGCGTGGGCTGCACAGCAGTCGCGCCAGCCGCGGAACCCGCCTGAATGGTCGGGTTCACTCGAATGTTGTCGCCGTTGACGATGATGGAGTTGTCGGGGTTTTGGCCGACCGCCAACTGCGTTCCATTGGGCACGAGCCCCGGGCCGGCGAGCGCGTTCACTTCACCGGCGGCGATCGAGACTATTTCATCAACACCTTGCGAAACCGCGAGAATCCACCGCCCGTGGCGACTCGCAAGCTGGAGTTCGCTTGCGAGGGACTTCGCTATATCGAGTATATTTCCCATGGCTTTAGCCCTGGGAACTTTGCACGATCGCGCCGACCGCTAACCCTCCGACTACGGCTCCGACCGGACCGGCCACGAGCGCGCCGACTGCGGCTCCCGCGGCGGCTCCGATGAGCGTCGCCGTGCTGAGACCACCCTTGCTCGAGGCGACCGGAGTAATCGCTCCGCCGCCCGCCCCCGAACCAAGCCGGGGCTTCAAGACTGCCCATGCGGAGTTTTGCTGAGCGAGCGTTTGCGCCGCTGCGCGACTTCCGACGACGAGCAAGTGGTAGAGCTCGCCGGGCTGGCCCTGCATCAACTTCAACGTGTCGTTGATGTCTGCGAGCGTGATCTGATCGGCCGGCAACTCTTGGAGCTGTTGCGCGGCGGTTGGCAAGCCCTCGAGCTGGATGCCTTGCTGGTTCAGGGCTTGCGGAGTGACGGCGATGTAGCCGGTGGCTCCCGCGACGCCCGTGTTCTGGGGATCGAGAACCACATAGCGGTTTTGCAAAAACAACATGACGTTGTTTGCAGCGTCCGCGCCGAGCTCCTGGACACCATCACTCGCGATCGATCCGATCGATGGCGCGGGCGCGTCTTGCGACAAGCGGCCTTGGCCGCGGGGTGCGGCCAGATTCTGATACAAGTGCATGGTTTGGTCCTCTTAGTTCGGGGGCGCGGGAGTCGCGGTCTCTGGCTTCGGACTTTCGATCGGATCGTCGTTTTGGACGATGACGATCGAAGACGAGGCACGCTTTTGATATTCGGTCGATTCGAGAAAAGCTCGAACCGCTGCGCGCATGAAGACGAGAGACACCACAACTCCCACGGTCGACACCAAACCGAGCGCGTAAACCGAGTGGACGACTGAAATCGCCGATACGAACGCGAGCACGAGCAGGAAGAGCCCAATCACCGCGCCGGCCGTGAACGCGATCGCAAGCTCGGTGCGTCGCTTCAATTGGCCGTGGCTGAAAGCAGCTCGGAGGCTTTGCCCCTGCTCATCACGAATCGACTGAAGCCAATTATCCGCTTGATCACCGGGGGCTGTTTTGGCTTGCAGACTGGCGCTTTTCATCGTCGTTCTCAGAGCTTATGATGCGAGCACCATGTCGGGCAAGCCGCGCGCACTCATCACGGGGATCACTGGGCAAGACGGATTTTACCTCACCCGCCTTTTGCTCGAAAAAGGCTACGAGGTTCATGGGGTTGTGAGACGGGGGCAAAACCCGGATTTGCCCGTGGGCGTGGGCGTCCATCTTGGGGATCTCACGGACCCGGCTACCATTTACCAGGCGATCACCGACTCGGACCCGAGCGAGATTTACAACCTCGGTGCCCAAAGTCACGTCGGCGCGAGCTTCAAAGAAGCGTCGTACACGTTTCGCGCGACGGCCGAGCCGATCCTCACGATCCTCGAATGCCTCCGCGCGAACGGCGGCGCCGCGCGCGGCGTCCGCGTCTATCAAGCGAGCTCGAGTGAGATGTTCGGGGATGCGCCGGCGCCGCAAAACGAAAACTCGCCCTTCCGTCCGCAAAGTCCGTATGCGGTCGCGAAGGTCGCCGCGCATCACACCGTCAGTCTCTATCGCAAGGCGTACGGCCTGTTTGTGGTGGGCGGGATCTTGTTCAATCACGAGGGGCCGCGGCGGCCCCCGAGTTTCGTCACGCGCAAGATCACGCGCGGGGTCGCGCGGATTTTCTCGGGTAACGACGACTCTCTCACGCTCGGCAATCTCGATGCTTGTCGGGACTGGGGCTTTGCGGGCGACTACGTCAAGGCCATGTGGCTCATGCTCCAGCAGGACACGCCGAAGGACTACATCGTGGCCACGGGCAATACGCATTCGGTGCGCGACTTCGTGATCGCCGCCTTCGATCACGCCAACCGACTCACGGGTAGAAATCTCCAGTGGGAGATGTTCGTGAAGACGAGCGCCGACCTCCAACGCCCCTCGGAGGTGCCGCATTTGCTCGGCAACGCCAGCCGCACATGCCAAGAGCTCGGTTGGGCGCCCGAGGTCAACTTCGACGGCTTGGTCCGGATGATGGTCGAGGCGGATCTCGAAGACCACGGCGTCGCGTTGATCCGCGCGACCGGTTGACATCTTGTTGCAAGATGTTACATCTTGCTACATGGTGAAACTCTCGCATTCGTGGACCCATCAAGACATTCAACGCGTCTCGGCGGAAAGTTTGGTCGATACGCGTACGATCGAGCGGGCGCTGCGTGGCGATCCAGTTCGACCGGGAAGCCGCACGCGCATCGTTGCCGCGGCGCGCGTCCTTCGTCTCAAGCTTCCGGCCGTGCTTTTGGCCGCTCTCTTGGCGTTCGGGTGCTCGCTCGACTCCGAGAGCTCGCGGCTTTTCGGGAGCGGCGGGGCGGCGGGCGCGGCGGTCGATAGCGCGGCCGGCGGCGTGGCGGGCAGCGTGTCGCTCGGGGGCGGCGCGGGCCCGGGCGGGAGCAATACGGGAGGCGTCAGTGGCAGTCCGCCCGTGGATTCCGGGACAACGACGTGCAGCGACGGAGAAAAGCGACCGTGCGCATGCATCGGGATTGAGGGCTCGGAGCGTTGCACCGGCGGCACTTGGGAAGTCTGCAAGGAAGTGCTCGGCGGGCTCTGTTGCAGTCAGCCCGGGGAATGGCTCGGCTGCTGGGGAAGCGGGTGTTTGGTCTGCCAACAGGATATCGCAGCGTTCCCCCATTACATGGAGCACCACCCTGCTTGCGTGATCACCGATTGCGCGCCATCGGCGCGCGGCGCGTGTAACTCGGCTTGCCCCATGCCGACGGCGGCCGACCAGTGATCTCGTCGATTCGCGTCACCCGCGATTATCCGGTCTCGATTGCGGACAACGACGAATGGGCGCTCGGCGCGTGCCGCGGCGATGCGGATAACGTCAATTGGGACATGCTCTTTTCCCAAATCTCGCGCGATTGTTTGGTGGTCGACGTTGGCGCGCATCTTGGCACGTTCGCGGTGCGGGCGGCGGCGCTCGGCGCCTTCGTCATCGCGCTCGAAGCTGGGAGCTCGAACGTGGAGCACCTTCGCAGAACTGCGCGACTCAATCCGGATCTTCGGATCGAGGTCGTCCACGGCGCGGCCTGGTCGAAGCCCGGACGAGTTCGGTTTCGCGAAGATCGCGCGTACGGAATGATCTGTGCGGAGGGCGGCGCAGAGATTGATGCCGTCACAGTCGACGATGTCGTGGATCTCTATCCGCGCTCGATGCGCAACCCCGACGTTTTCGTCAAAATCGATGTCGAGGGCTCGGAGCCGCAGGTGCTCCGCGGAATGCAGCACCTCCTTGCCTTCGATCCGGTGGTTTTTTACGAAAGCAATTCGCATACGCTCGCGCTCCAAGGCTCGGACATTCTTGAGCCCCGGCGGATTCTCGCGGAGAGTGGCTACGTCAGCTTTTTGATCCACGAGGGCGTGCTCTATCGCCTCGGTCCGGAAGACTCACAGCCGACGGTCTATACCGACGTGATTGCGCTCCGGCGGGAGCGGGCTATATCACCCGCGTCCGGAATGCCGCTTGCGCTCTTTCAATCGGCAATGCTTGCCGGGATGGCGCGTCTGCCCATTGAAGGCAAAGCGCACGTCCGGCGGGAGCTTCTCCGCCGTCCGGATCTCGCTAGCCCCGAGCTTCTCCATTTGATCGGCGAATGACTCGAAACTCGGGCAGCGGCACAATGAACGCCCCACCGGCATCGAGGTAGGCCGCTTCGCGCTCGAGAAACTCGTCTAGGAAGTGCCACGGCAACACCAAGAAGTAGTCCGGCTTTTTCGCCCGCGCCTCTTCCTCGGAGATGATTGGGATTAACGAGCCGACGGTTTTCTTTCCCCACTTGTCCGGGTTCCGCTCGGCGGCGGCCGCGATCATCGGGTGCTTCAAGCCGACATATTGGAGAAGCGTGTTGCCCTTGGTCGAGGCTCCGTAGACGTAAATGGTTTTTCCGCTCGAGCATTCCTTGGTGATGAAACTCGCTAGCTCGGTGGTTTCAGAAATCACGCGCTCGGCGAAGGACGTGTAGGCGTCGAGGCTGTCGAGGCCCATCCGGAGCTCGTCTTCGCGCATGCGGAGCACCGATGGGGAGGGAGAGCGGCCGAGCGCGGCCTTTCGCACGAACACGCGGATGCTGCCGCCGTTGACATCATTGTGCTCCACGAATTCGACCGCAAACCCGTGCGCTCCCAAGAGGCGCTCGAGCGAAAGCAGCGAGTAATATTCCAGGTGCTCGTGACAGATGTTGTCCCACATCGTTCGGTCGAGCATCGATTTCAAGTCGGCCATTTGGATGATCCAAACGCCATCGGGCGCGAGCACGCTCGCAACATCGCGCACGAAAGCGTTTGGGTCGTCGAGGTCGTAGAACATCGCGATAGACGTCACGATGTCGGCGGGCGAGCTCATTTTTTCGTGGTAGGCCGCTGCGTTGAAAAAGTCGTTGATGATGAGGTTGTTTCCCTCGCTCGCGGCGGCGATCAGATTCTTCGCGGGCTCAAATCCGACGCGGGTGACGAAGTCGTCCGGGCGTCCGAGAGCGCCGCAGTAGGCGCGCAGCAACGTCCCGTCATTGGCGCCGATGTCGAGCGCGACCAACTTTTCGGGCAACCGATCGCGCTCTTCGGCGATCCAAGTGACCGCCAAGGCGGCGATGTCCTCGAGCTCTTTCGTCATGGATCGGTTGGTGCTCGAGCGATACCAGTAATGCCGATACATTTCCTCGGGCGGCACGGTGTGACGGAGTTGCACCAAGGTGCAGCCGCGGCAAAGCACCAAGTCGAGCGGGTAGGACGGCACGACGGTGTCGTCATCGACGAAGGCCGACAAGTAGAGCTCGCCGAGGCCCAGGACTTCGAGCAGATCGGCGGAGTGACAAGCCCGGCAGACTTCGATGGTGCGCATCTCGACCCCGAGTGTCGTTCGAGAGGCCCGGTCCGGTCAACTAACCGCGGGCAACGAGCGCGAGATTCGTGTCTTCTTCGGTGATCGATTCAACGACCATCCCGAGCCCGGCCATGAGATCGAGGAGGCGCGCATGGTCGAAGCCCGCATAGTGCGCGTTCAGGCGCCAGTTTTCTCTGCCGACCACGGCTTCGTGGCCGCCGTAGATCCAAAGGCTTGCCTCGCGCGCGTCGAATGTCCCATCGAGATAACGCTGACAGAGCACGCGCAAGTTCGGGACGCGGAGGGTCAGGCTCCCGCCGGGCTCCAAGACGCGTTTCCATTCGACCAGAACGGTCTCCGTGTGCATCCAGGACGTGTGCTCGAGAATGTCACCCGCCAGGATCTCGGAGAACGCGCCGTCCGGCCACGGCAGCGGGCCGAAGACATCGACCGTCTCGTCGCACGGCATGCCTTCGGCGATGTCGACGTTCCAGAAGTCGTCTCGCCAATCGGGGCCGCAACCGAGGTTTAGCTTGTTGAAGTCTTCTCGTTGTCGCATCTATTCGATTCCCATCGCGCGGAGCATGTTCGGGAAAGAGTGGCGGGCGGCGTACGCGGACTGGCGCTCGAGCGCAGCTCTGCGCTTGTCGTCGTCTTCCAAGAGATCTCTCACGACCGCGTCCACTTCTTCTTTGTTTTCGTAGACGACGACCGCGCCGACGTGGCCGTGCAGGTCGAAGTAGGATTTGCTCCGGTCGACGACGAGCGGGATCTTAGCGGCCATGCAAAAACGCGCCGAGGCTGACGAATAGGCGCGACTCGTTGCGACGCGCGCCAGCAAGGCGACGCGGTGGCGCGCGAGCTCGGAAGCGCACTCGGCTTCGTTCATGAAGGCTCGTCGGGGGCGAAAGCGGCGCCAGCCGCGGGTTTCGTACCATGACGAGATTTGGTCGAGCCGCGGTCCGTAGCCGTAGATCGGGACGCCGAGGCGCTCGGCGACGCCGACCAAGAGATCGATGCGACGACTCGGATCGGCGAAGCCCATGAAGGCCAGGCCGCCGAGTGGCTCACGGAAGGGCATTTCGAAGGACGGTACCGGGAGCGGGCAGTAGATGCCGCCGGCCCATTCGAGCGCTTCGGGATGATGGAAGACCAACAGATCGGAGTGGTCGCGGTAGGCATGCATGTTGTGCAGCCACTCGAGCGAGGTTTCCGCGTGGTGATAGTTCACGAATATTTTCGCGCCGCGGGTCCGAAGGATTTCTAGATTTTTGATGTCGCCCGGTCCGAGCGCCTCGCCTGTTGGCTGGCAGCCCCATTGCACTTGCAAGATCACCGATTTCACCGGGCGCTCGTCGGACACTTGTCGAGCTACGTCGATCGAGCGCACCCACGACGCGCGCTGGTGGGCGTCCCGCAAAAACATCGCATGGCTCGCGACCCCGTGGGGGACGGAATTCGGCCGGTAGACGATCAGGAGCTCGGACTTTTCTCGGGCGATGACCTCGGCGGCTTCGAGTGGGCGCTCGGCGTCGAGCAATTCACGCAAGGTGAAAGTTCGGGCGAGCTCGGCGACGTAATCGGAGGGAGCCTCACCGGTCCATTTTTCGTGAAGTGTGGCCGCGGCAAGCTTGGGGAGAGCGGTGTTTGCGTGGCCGCGGATTTCTACCGCGTGGACCTCGTGCGGGTGATGCACCTCGGCAGCCGGATCGGCGTAGATGGCAAATCCCGCGCGCCGCATGTTCTTGGAGAAGCCGACGACGTCGTCGGTCTCGCTGAATCTCACGCCGCCGTAAATCGGAGCCGCGCGACAGAAGAGAACGCTGCCCACGGACTCGAGCTCGATGGGCGATTGCGCGAACCTCGCGACCTCATCGCGCGTTGGCCCTTTGCCAAAGAGCGGATCGATATGGCCGGCGCTCCGGCGGAAGGCCCAGGAGTCGTAAAACTGATTTCCACGCCAAACCATCGGCGCCACAAGGCCCGCGCGGGGACGCTCGTCGAGTGTTCGTTGGAGCCGCTTCGCCAGATCGGGCGCGTACATCAAATCGGAGGTCAGGAAGAGCACGTATTCCACTTCGAGATGCTCGGTGATGAAGTCGAGGCCGACGTTGGACACGTGCGCGAGCGTCTTTAGGCGGACCGGGTTTAGCGTGGAGCCGAAGAGCGGGTTACCGAGCGAGACGTGCAGCACGGACACTCGATCGTTCTCCCTGGCCCACGCATCCAACAAATCCGGAGTCTCGTCGGTGCTGTCGCCCTCGACGCACACCACGAAAGGACGCTCGGCCCAGTCGAGCGATTCGATCTGCGCGCGATAACGACGCACGACCTCGGGGCATTGACGGAAGAGCGAGACAATCGCGAGCCGGTTTTTCTTCACGTCGCGCGGCGGCGGGCGCGGCGCGACTCGAGCGATCGTCGGCGATACCAAATCTTCGAGGAGCGTGCGCATGAGCGCACCGACGTCGGCCGAGGTGAAGCCTGCCCACGAACGCCGCTCTCTTTTCGGTAACGGGTGGGCAGCGGCCTCCTGCATCGCGGCGGCGGCACTGTCCAGATCGAAGTCCCACCACTTCGCATCAGGTTCCCAGCCGTAGACCGGATCGCACGGCAGCATCGCGCTCGCTTTCACGCGAATGTCGCCCTCGGCTGCAAACTCTTCGGGGCCGCCTGATTCGGAATAGATCATCCGGTTTCCCGACAAGAGCGCGTCGAACGCCGGCATGTCCCATCCCTCTCCGTGGGAGAGCGACAGATAAACGTCGCCGTCGCGGTGAAGCGCCAAGAGCTCAGCCTCCGACCACACCTCGACGGGCACCCGCACCCACTGTCGTATTGACTCAGTCGTCCAGCCGTTTGCGCGCACCTCCGGATCAGCCAGCAGCGTCCAAAGATCGGCGAGGCTCCCGGCAACGTGGGTCGTCTTCAGTGTGAGGCGCGCTTCGCCAGGACGGAACGCGCGCAAAAACGCATGCAGGCTTTTCTTTTGGTCCTTGCGCGTGTCGAGCACGCCGATTCGATAGAAGTGGATCGGACCCGGTGAGCGCTCGCGGCCCAGCAAGCCTAGATGCGGATCGTTCGGGAAGAAGGGGACATGGACTTTGTGCAAACGGAAGTCCTGCACCCCGGAATTGCGAAAGGCATCGATGTTCTTTTGGTTCGGGAGCCACCATTGCTTGACGCGATTGGCCTGAGCGACGCTTTGAGGACCGATGCGATCGCGCTCGATCATCGTCGTTAGCGCGACGGGCAACGGACGCGAAACAAGGCGATTTATTTCGGCCGCTTGCTCAGCATCGCCGCGGGTCGGGAAGCCACCCACGAAGGCGCTGACTGGGAGCGCGCGCAGCATGTCCATCACTTCCGCCGCGGCCTCGGGGCGCGCGTGGCCGTAGAAAGGATCGAGCGTGAGATACACCGGGAGCCGCGTGTCGCTGAGAGCTCGCGCCAATCGTCGCCATGCCGCGCAGATGCCCACACCCCAAAGCGCCCACGGGGCGTGAAACTCCGCGGCGCTGAGAGCGCCGGTGGCAACGGGCGGGGGCGGCGGAGCCGGCGGAGGCGGATACTTCGCTGTTACGCGCACGGTCGGCTGCGCGCGATTTTTTCCAAAGCGTTGCTGCTGAAGCGCGCGGAGTTTTGATTGCCACTGATTGCGCTGCGTTTTGCTGTACATCAGAGTGTTTTCATCCACGTAACTATTTCGTTGCCGATGTGCTGAGCTCGGAAGCGATCGCGCGGCCAGTCGAGAACTTGCACGGGGGGCTCACTACGAACGCGAGCCATGGCCTCGACGAGTTTTTCTAATTCATAGTCGGCGTAGGTCGACGAGTGCTCCCAGCCGTGCGCCGTGTAATCGGGATGCACCGGCACCTTTCCCGTCGAGGGAATGAGAATGTCCTCGGATCCCAAGAAGTCGCGTGGGCCGCCGGAGTCGGTGGTGATGACGCGCCGCTTGGCGAGCTTGGCCGCGTAGGCGGGCATATCGAATCCCTCGCCACGCGAAGCGGAAACGTAAACGTCGCCCGGGGCGTGGATCAGTCGAATCAGATCGGGTCCGGACAGGGTGCGGCTCTCGATGCGGATCGATTCCGACCAGTTTTCTTTCGTCCAGCCGTTCGTGCCGAAGCTCTCTGCCGCGACCGTTTCGGGCGTGGGCATGCTCCGGTGCACGTATTGACGCTTGATCGTGAGCGTCGCGTCACCAGGACGAAACGCGCGCATGAAGGCTCGGATGAGATTGTCGGGCGCCTTGTGCGGACTCCAGGAACCGATCCAGTAGAATGCCTTCGCCTCCTGCGGCGGATCGAGGCGCAACAGCTCGTCCTCGTCAAAATGCGGTACGCCGAAGTGGCGGACGTTTTTCAGACCGAGCGCCTCGAGCGCCTCACGATTCGCGCTACAGGGCACCCAAACACCGACCAAGCGCGCGAGCGATGATGCGATCGCCGGATCAAAGTCTTGGCGCTCGAACATTGTATGAAAAATGGTCTTCGGCTTGGTGGGCAGCGCTCGGATCGCGCGACCGAGCTTTTGCGCCGTTGCAAACGCGCCGGACCACACGCGGATATCGATATCCAAGGCGTTACACGGTTTGCCCAAGTGTCCGGCTTCCCTTGCCACTTCGTCAGACCGAGTCGGAATGGGCGGAAGCCGCACGTCGGCGCCAACTAGAGCGAGCGCGCGCGCCCAAGCGCGAGCTGCGATGTCCCAGCCCACCTCGAGCCGACTCCAAGGAATATCGAAGCGCACGTAGGGATCGCCCGCGCGGGGCGGGATCACGGGCTCTACGCCCGGGCGAAAGCGTTCCTCTTGGAGTTTTTTCAGGCGCTCAATCCACGTTATTTCAGGCATCGCTCGATCCATTCACTGAATTTTTTGGCCACAGCTTCGGGCCGGTGAGCTTCGGGCAACGCGCGCTTTTTCGGCGGCCTCTCCTTGGCTTCGCGAAGCGCCCACATAAGATCCGAGAGCGGATAGTCGATCAGCGATTGGCCCTCTCCCCAAATTCCGGCGTACTCGGGGGCCGCAATGGTGCCCGTGGCGTGCACCAAGATGTCGTCTTGGTCCAAGAAGTCTTCGGGGCCGCCCGAGGCGGACGTCACGATGCGCCGGCCGGCAAGGCGGGCGCGGAAAGCGGGCAGGTCGATGCCCTCGCCGCGGCTCGCGGAAGCGTAAATGTCGGTGCGCGCTTCGAGCGCGAGCATCTCATCCGCAGACAGCGTGCCATCGATGATCTCGATCGCTTGGTGCCAGTTGTCGACACGCCAGCCGTTGTCTCGCGTCTCTCCGCACTCAAGCTCGGAAGCAATTACGAGCTCGGGGCCGGCGTAGACCGATCGCGTCCATTGGACGGCTCCGATCTTCAGGATGAGCTCCGCCTCGCCGAACTTGAAGGCACGCATGAATGCGCGAAGCAGTCGATCGGGGGCTTTGCGCGGCTCCCACCGGCCGTGCCATGCGAACACGCGAGGGCGGTCGCTTGGCGGCGGCAGCGACAAATGAGGATCGTCGTCAAAGAACGGCAGCGGGATCACGCCGACGTCGTCGAGACCCGCGGCCGAGAGACGCTCGCCGTTCTTTTCGCAGGGGACGAATACGCCTTCGAGCTCGGCGAGCTCGGCGACCACTTCCTTCTGCACCGCGATGCGCTCGAACATCGTGTAAAACATGCGCGGCCGGCGAGAGGCGCGGAGCGCCTCGAAAACATGACCCATGTTGTGAATACCGCCGAGCGGGCACGAAAAAATGTAGGCGTCCCACGAGCTCACCGGGATTGTGAGCGGCAAGTACTTTTTGATTTCTTCGTTCGGGGCCGATTCGGTGAAAACCTGCACCGGCGATTTCAAGCGGACATCCCAGCCGGCGAGAAGCATCGCGCGCGTGTAGGCCCGGGCAGCGATCGCCCAGCCGTCGGCGGGATTGGCCCACAGGGTCTCGAAGACGAGCGTTTTCACTTGCCGAGGCTTCGCCGCGCGAAGCCCGCGAGGAGGGAGAGGGCCGCCTGGCTCGCAACTGTGCGCGCTTCCTTCGGATGTTCCTTGATGAATTTCCGGGTCTCGGCCGCGAGCTCGGCGGCTTTGCTCATGCCGTTTAGGACCTTTTCGGGGTTTTCCTCAGCTTGGGCGAGTAGAGCCAAAAGCGCCTTCTTGGCCTGAATCTCGAGCTCGGAGGGCTTTCGCGGAGCAAAGCCGAGCTCGATGCGGATCGGCCGCGTGGTCTTTTTCTTCAGTCGCCTCGGGCGGCGACCATTTTTTCGATTTGTTCGTTTCATACGCGCTCGTAGCCTACAACGGCTGTGCACTTTTTCGCTACTGGTGGCGCAGACCCCGGGGACCGCGCTACGGTCCCGGCCATGGACCGCGACCCCACCGCTATCGTTTTTTCCCTTGGAATCCTGATCTTGGCTGCCGTTGCTATCGCGTTCGTCGGCATGTTTCTGCACCGTCGCCGCGAAACGGAAAGTCCGGCGCTTCGGCGCGAGCGCGAGATTTCGCGAAAGCGGAGCCTCGATGCCGGAACCCATGTGGCGCTTTCAGATGGCTCGATCGTTCCATCCTGCGAAGTGAACGGGTGCAAATCGGCCGCGAAGTGCCGCCCGCTGAAGTTCGCGCGCGAAGAGGGGCTCGGGGACTTCGTGCGGCGGCTCTTTGGAGCTCCGCCGCGGCTTCGGGTGATCGAAGACGTTTGGGGCGAGCCGGTCCGCTGCGAGAGCCATCAGTTTTTGGCTCGTGAGGAAATGCGCCTCAAGCTCGCCGACGTCGAACGGCGTCGGCAAGAACATCAGCGCGACGCCGAAGTCGAGCTCGGCCAATTCGAGCGCACGCTGAAAGACCGCGTCAGCCTGGTCGTCAGCAAACACGAACGACAGCTCGGCGGACGCAAGCGCAAGAGCGACGCTGGGAACGTGCTCCCTTTTTCGTCGTCGCGGCCGACCGGCACTCAGGGGTAAATGAAAACTGCGGCGGCGATGTTTCTCGCGCTTCACCCGTGGTGGGCGACGATCAAACATGAGGCCCGCCGCGAGCACGTCGATCCCTACGCGCTCGCTGGGATCGTTTGGCACGAGAGCCGCGGCAACCCGAATGGGTTCTTTCAGGAGCGCGGGGGGCACTGCTCGATCGGGCTCGGGGGCGTTTTCGTAAAGAACTGCGATCCCGCGCGCGTCGCGGCGCTTCGCAATGGCCCTTACAACCTCCGCGTTTCGGCCAAGATCCTTTCGGGCTCGATCCGCTACTGCAAGGCGCATCGGCTCGAGCGGCGCTGCGCCGCGGGCGAACGCGTTTTCCCGGGCGGCGGCGGCGCCAACCTCTACGCGGGCAACACCACGCGATTCGCGGCGGAATTGGCCAAGATCCGACGCGACGTCCGGCGCGCCTTTCGCTAGAGGTTGGGGTTTCTTACGCGCCAGCGCTGGGCGCCGGACGTGGACCGCGCTTTCGGGGTTTGCGATGGCGGTCGAGATCCGGTCGGCCGGTCGCGTCGTGAAAGCTTGAGCACGCGCACGAGATCGGCGTGGCGTCTGCGCCGTCGCTCGAGGAGGTCGAGGTACGCCTCGAGCTCGCGGCGGAGTTTCTCGCGGCGGATCTCTTCGGGATTCGCACCGCGCCAAATGACGCGAGACGTCGCATCGCCGGTGCTTATGATTGTGATTGTCGAATTCGCGGCAACCACAAACTCTGTCTGATCCGCGTACACTTACCGAAGCTGCTTCACGACCGCGCCGAAAAAGTCGGCCGGGATCGACGCGGTGCCGGTGGCGTTGGTGACGCGGAGTTTCACTTGCGCGTCCGTCGTGCTCGAGGGGATGAACACCGCGCGGGTGCGACCGCCGTTGCTCGAGGCGTTGGTTTGGGTCGACGGCTTGTAGATGCCGGTGATGTTTCCGAAGAGCGGCACGTTGGTGTTCGCGTCGACCCAATCGATCGCGAAGAAGCCGGCGGCTGCGTCGCTGAAAGTTCCGACCGCACCCCCCGCGTCGAGCTCGTAGACTTTTCCGGGGATGAGCGTGTAAACGCCGGTGTTGAAGTTGTAGGTCGCGGATCCGCGAACGAAGATCGTGTTGTTGAGGATGACGTCCGAGCCGGTCGTCAGGAGCGTCTGATCGAGACCGGCGCGCTTGGTCTCGAGGATGTCGAGATCGAGGCTCGCGCCTCCGCCGCTTCCGCCGCCGCCTCCGACGGGCGTGACGCCGAGCGCGATCAAGAGCAGGTCCACCTGATCGATCACCTCGCTGACTTTTTGCGCCCAGTTTCCGACCGGACTCGTCAGTTGGAGCTGCGAAGAGGCTGCTTTCAGTGCGTCGCGGATGCGTCCCATGGTCGTTTTCTCCTACCAGTTTTTTTCTTCGGCCGCTGGAACCCATGATCCACCGGTGCCCCACGTGTTCGGGGACCAGCGCCACCAGCGCTCATACAAGTACGGCGGCGCGATCGAGCAGAAGGTCGGACCTTCGAAGGTGCAATTCGGAGCGAACGTGCGGACGTAGCCCTCGACGACGTGCACCCATTTGCCGTCAATCCACTGCTCTACGAGGCGGTAAAATAGGCTCATGTGCTCACCGGGTGAGGAAGATCGCCGCGGCGGCGACGGCTAGAACGGCCAGGACGATGGGGCCCGCGCTCGAAGAGCCCTGACTCGAGCTCGGCGCGGGAGTCGGCGCCGGCGGCACCGGGAGGGTTTGCGCCGGGGGCGGCAAGGGCGCCGGGGTCACCGGGATCGGCGGCAGCGGCAGCGGCCATGGAAGCTCGGCTGGGTAGCCCGGTGGCCGCGCTGGAGGCCACGGAGAGCACGGCCAAGTGCCCGGGGGCAAAAGCGAGCATGCGGGGGGCGGAGTCGCGGGAAAAGCGCCGGTGGGGGGCCAGTCGAGGCCGGTCGCTTCCTTCCAGCCAGGCGGCTCCGGAACGCCCGTCCAATTTTGCGGCGGCGTGGTTTGCCCCAGATGCCCGCTTTTGAGCGTCGTGACGGCGGCCCAGGACGCGCAGTCTTTCTGCCAAAATCCCGCATCAGTGACGAAGGAAAACGCCTTTTTCCAGTATCCCTCGCCCGCGTACCACGCCTCGATCGTGGTCGACGTGCCGGCGGGCAAGTGCGCTTTGACCCACTCGCACGCGGCGACGCGCGGATCTTCGGTCGGTTCGAGCTCGAGGTTTCCCGAGCTCGAGAAGCCGTTGACGACGAAGTGCCAAACCGGCCGCCTCGGCATAAGGGCCGAGGTGCGCGTCACAAACACTTGAGCGGGATTCGGGAGGGAGGAGCGGACGAGCCTCGGGGTAGTCGTTTGCACCTGCACGCGCGAGGCGCTCGGCGCGACGACCACGGCGGAACGCACCACTTGTGCGCTCAGCGCGCCGGACCATTTCAGGAGGGCCATTAACTTTTATCCTTGGCAGTCGCGAAGGTTTGCACGAAGAGCTCGACGGCGGCGCTCGCCGCAAGCGAGTACTTCATGAGGGTTTTCGGATCGTGGACGCCGACGGCAGCGAGACCGATGCCGACTTCGATCGCACGGGAGACGAACGACACGAAAAGCCGGAGCCATGCGCCGGACTTCCCCGCTCGGATTTCGTCGGCAATCTCGCCGGACGGAAGCGGCTTTTGGCCGCGGTTGATGTAGGCGAAGGTCAGAACCGACGCTTCGATCGCGCCTCCGGCCGCGAGCGAGTATTTCACGAGGTCCGTGCCGCGCGCGCCGGCCGCTGCGAGTCCGGCTCCGATGATGAAGGACCGGCCGAAGTAGTGGAGCATCACGGCCCAAAAGGCGCCTGGCTCTTTCTCGACGAAGGCGTTGGCGCTTTCTTCCGACGGCAGCGTCACGCCCAAAAAGGCGCGATCGATCGCGCGATCGGCGACCGCGATCGCCGTCGTGTCGATTGGGGTGTTCCACCGGAGCGCCATGGCCTCATTCTACCTTGAATCCGGGTCCTTTCCGGTGGGTGTGCGGGATCGGTAGCCGGTTTCGGTGCGCTGGAGACGCACGGCGGGTTGCTCGCGGTCGCTCGAGGGGCGAAATCCTCCGAGGCGCTTGATTCCGTCGATGATCGATCGGTGTTCTTCGGCGGCGCTCTCGCCGGTCTGCTCGATGGAAGCCGTCAGCCCCTGGACGGCATTGGTCAGGGCTTGCAGCGCCTTGGTGTTGTCGCCGATCTGATCGGAGAGCTCCTTCATGCGCTCGAGCGTGCCTTCGATCAGACGCTCCTGGTTTTTGGCGGAGGACTGCACGTAGATGATCGCGATCTTTCCCGCGAACCAAATCACGACGAGCAGGACGCCGAGCGCGCCGAATTGCAGGAGCGTGGGATCGATCACGTTCATGCGGCCAGCTTTTGCTTCGCGAGCTCGGCCTCTTGGATCGCGTGCCACGTGTCCATGCCGACGACGCCGTCGGGCTGTAGACCGTGATAGGCGATCTGGAACGCCTTGACCTTGGCGGCAGTCTTACTCCCGTACCAGCCGTCATCGTCGATGCCCACGACGCGCTGGACGCGCTTGACGTCTTCGCCCCGGCTCGGGATCGGCACGAGCCAGGACCACTTCAGCACGCGCGCGAGCGGATCGAAGCCGTCGGGCATCTTTTCGCTGAGTGCGACCGCGGCGCGATTGACCGCCGAGCGGAGAGCCGCGTAGTGATGCGCGACGCGCTGCGCCTTGGTGGCGCCGAAACCCCGATAGTAGTTGGTGTCGTAAAGGGCTTCGCTCACCGCATACAGATCGCCGGTTTTGGCAGCCTCGAGCACCGAGGGGCGCTTCACGTACATCACGCGCACGAGGTCGGCCCAGCCGACCTCGGGGGTTGCGTAGCGCCGGAAGCACACCTGATAGGGCACGTTCGTGCCGGTGTTGGTCGGGTTGGTGTCCGTGTAGAGAAAGCTCGTTGCCGGATTGCAAGGTGGATTGCCAGCCTGGATCGCGCCGATGTTGTTCGAGCCCGCGCCGTCGCCGTGCCAGCCGGCGCCGTAATCGGTCTCGAGCCAGCCGACACCTTGGCAGGCTTGCAAAACCGCGCGCAGCGGCTCAGCCTGGACGCCGAAGTTTTTTTCGTAGCCGCGCGTGGTGTAGAGGCGCGCGTCTTTGTGCGTCGTCATCGAGCCCTCCTTGCCATTTGCCAAAACAGCGCGATGAAGCCCACGACCAAAACGGCACCGATGAAGGTCAAGCGCTCAGAGCGCGGCAGCCGATCGAATGGCAAGCCCAGCGTCATCGGTTTTTCCCAGCGGAGTATCATCCTCCGATTGGCTTCATTTGCAGCCACTCACCCGCGGCTTTCTTGTTCGCTATCTCGAAAGAAGCCGCCTCGAAGGCGCGCACCCAAACGGCCGGATCAGTGACCTTGCCGCTGGTCAGCGCGAAGTCGAGCGCGCTCTGAAGGATCGGCATGATCGTGTCGGCGACGAGCGGCTCCTGCTCGGCGAGGATCAACAAGCGATTGACCAGGCCGAGGTAGTTTTCCGGAATGGGGACGGGGACGTTCATTTTTGGCACCTCACCCACTGCTTGAGCCGGTCGTGAAACTCGGCGTCGATTTCCTTCTTGGCTTCGCAGCGGTCGTCTTGCCCGTGGCACTTTTCGGCGAGGCTTGCGTGATACCAGGCGCCGACCGCGGCCATGTCTTCCACCGAGCACGCTTCATTGTGGACCGAAGCGCACGCCGAAGCGGCCATCGCTAGGAGCCCGATGAGGGCATGCGCACGCGATCGGTTAGAATTTTTATCTTTACCTGGACAGCTACGAAGCCGACACGGAGACCGACGTGCGGATCGCCGATCATATAGGTCACTTGGACGTAGCAGGTCGGACCCGTGTACTCGCCCGCGTCCGCTGACCATTCCCGCAGCTTCAGGATGTCGCCGAGGAGAATCGGAGGTTGCGCTTCGCAGATCAGAAAGTGGAGACGCTTCTCGGCGATCGCCCGGTAGGTGGGGATGTGGAGTTTGATTTCGCGAAAACCGCTCATGCTGCACGACTCACCACTTTCGTTAGCACGTAGATCGCGCCCGCCACCAAGGCCACCAATCCGATCGCTGCGCCCGCACTGGCCCCCTGGGCAACACCGCCAGATCCGCCGCCACTCGGCATCGGCTCGTTCCGCGCTTTGGTGATCGCCTGGAGGTTCTTGGTCATGGCGGCAATGTGTTTGCTCAGCGCGAGCTCGAAGTAGTGCGACTCGCGGAGCGTCTTCGAGAAATTCGCGATGTCGCCCATGTTGGCCGCCGCGAGCACCTTCGGACGCTGCTTGTAGAGTACCTGGATGAAGTGCGTGAATCCCTCATCGGGCGAAGCGTACTTGCGAAAGCATGCCTGGTAGGCTGTGCTTCCATGCTCGGGACCGCGATGGTCGGTGGCCTCGAAGCAGCTGCTCGAGCAGGGCGGCAGACCGCACTGCACCGCGCCCATGTTCCAGGTGTTGCAAGTGGTCGTGCCAGCGGGGATGTTTTTGTAGCAGGCTTGTCCGTAGTAGGACTCGCCGCGCGAAACGGCTTGCGCGAATTGGGCCTCTAGTAACGTCGGCGTTCGGCCGAAAACGACCTTGAACGCGTTTTCGATGAAGGTGCGGGCGGAAACGTCGCTTATTTGTGCCGCACCGAGGCCGACTTGGCGCGCGCCAAGCACTCTCACTTCACCGAGCCAAAGAAGCTTCGACATTAGCGCCGACGCTTTCTGCCGCGGGCTCGTCGCTTGTGCGCGCGTTGGGCGGAGCGCTGCACTTTCGGCGAGCGATAGCCCAGTCGCACTACGCGCTCATGGGGCGCTGGACCTTGCGGCAAATCGCGGATTCCTGCCTCGGTCGGTCCGCGCCGCAGTCGCCGCGACACCATTGTGGCTGCCGCATCTTGAGAAGGCGCTCCGCTGACTCGATAAACGGTTCCGTCATGGTTGTCATAGACGTAATACACGCCAGGCGGCGTCTGTGGAGATTCGGCTTCGTCCAGTGGCGTCTTCTTGAACCAACCGGACCAGAAGGCGTTCTCGTTGCTCGGATTCGAACGTGCCGCTGGCCGCTTCGGCGTGGCCGCTGTAGCACCGCTACTTCCGCCACCGAATATCGCCGCGCCGAGACCGAGGAGCGCGAGCGCCCCGACCGCAATCAGGATGCCAGTGTTTCCGCCACTTTCCGAGCTCGAAGGCGTTCCCCCGCCCGGGATCGGAGTCGGAGGGATCGGCAGGGGCGTCACGACGCAGAGCTTGCTCACCGGATCCCAATGGAAGCCGGGATCGCACTGCGTGACGTCGCTCGGATTTCCCGGAACGGGAGTCGGCACGCGCGGAAGCGGCACTTGCGGAGTCGGCGCCGACGGAACCGGAGCGGATGGCGCCGGCGCGCTCGGAAATCCGGGGTTCGGGAGCTGTCCGGGGACGATCGTGATGCCCTTGGCCTGCGCCCAGACTTTCAACGAGTAAAGGCCCTGGGTCGTCAGGTCTTGCCACGCGATTTCGTTTTTCGTGGTGGGATTCGGGAGCGGTGGCGCCCATCCGGATTTGTTCCACCAGTTGTAAAAGTTCGCGAGGGTCCAGCCGTCGCGATCGCCCCAGACGAGCGAAATGTCGGCCGGCTGAAGACCATAGCTGCCGATCGAATTGTTTCCGTCGGTTCCGTTCCATGCGGCGAGAATCGCCTTGGCCATCGCGACGTCGGCGTCGGGAAGAGCGCCGAGATCGCCGGGACCTTGGATGGTCACGGGAGGCCGATAGCGCGAGGTCGATGGAAAGATCGGAGCGATCGTTGTGAGAGGCTGGCGATATCCCGGGGGAGTTGGCATCGGTGCCGGGAGAGTGGGCAGGTAGGGAGGAATGCACCCGAAGCTGCCGTCGTCATGGACGATCTTCGAGTAGCCCGGAGGGCACGTGGTTTTGATTTGGGTGCCGGTGCTCAGAACTTCGTTGAGACTCTTCGAGACAGGGTCATAGCAATAGTAGTTAGCATTCCCACTGCCGGCGCTTTTGCTGAAATCGAAGGGTTCGAAGTTGGCGCCTTTCGGCACGAATTCGAGCGCGCACACCTTGAGCGGCTTCGATGTTTTCTTGGACCATTGCTCATAGAGCGCGCGCATGCGCTGTACGGCGACCCAGCGCAAAACCGTGTTGAAGGTGATTCCGCTCTGAAGTGGGAAATCTTCATGCACATAGTCATCGCCACCCGGGAGCGGGAAGACGGGGAATGGAGCCGCTGCGTTGAAAACGTAAATCTTCCACGCACCGCTCGTGTTCCACCACTGCCACTCGGCTGGCGTCATGCCGAGCTGCCCCGGCGCGCCGAGCACTTGGACCTTTTCTTCTAGCCATCGCATCGACATGGAACATCACCTCAAGAGCAGGGCAGCAAGACCGAGCACCGCGCCGACGATCGCAAGGACGCCCACCGCCCCAATGCCCTCCGAGCTCGGCGCTGACGTGATCGGCGCGGGCGGCGCCGGTAGGGGCGTCTGATTCGTCGGAACCGGAACCGGGATCGGTACGGGCACCGGAACTGGTTGAGGTTGCGTGCGCGGACCGCAGGCCGCGAGACAGGTCGCGAGATTCGCGAGATCGCCCGCGTACTTCTGTTGACACGCAAGCGCGCAGTTGACGGATGGCGCCGGAACTTGGCCGGGATTGATGACGCCCTTTTCCACGCCCCATTGCAGAAGCGCCTGGAGATGCTCGGGCTTCAGATCGATCCAGGTGTACGAGCCGGGCGCGGGGAAGACCGCGGGCTGCTTGTTGTTGGCCTTCCACCAATTGGCGAAGCAGGCGAGCGCGTTTCCATCGCGCGTTTTCCACGTGGTCGGATCGACGTCGTCCGGCTCGAGGCCGTAGCCGGTGACGCAATTGTTGCCGTCGGTTGCCACGAACGAAGCGAGCAACGCCTTGGCTTGCGCGTTCGAGGGCGCGTCGAGAGCACCCAAGAAGTCGACTTTCTTTTCTAGCCAGCGCATGCCCATGACTCACCTCGAGAGAAAGAATGCCGCGAGGCCGATCACGATACCCGCGATCGCGAGCGCCACGCCGGTGCCGCCGCCGGACGCCGCGGGCGTCGTAGAGCTCGCGGGCGGCGTCGTCGTGCCACCACCGCCGCCAGATCCGGGACGGGGGATTTTCTTACCGCCGGGCGTGCCTTGCGTCGTGGGACCGAAGCCGCACTTCTGGCCGCACTGAATCGCGGCGGCTTTGAGCGCCGCTTCGTCGGTGCCTACCGCTTCTTGCTGGAAGGCGTCCATACATGCGTTGAAGCACGGGCTCACCTTTGCGCCGACCTTCTGCATTTGCTCGTGGTCGACCAAGATCCCCGCGCCGCACGCTTCGGTCATGCACTGGTTCACGCACGGCCAAATCAGAAGTCCGCCCCAGCCGCCGATGCCGATCGCGGTGCAGATCGCGTAGCAGGCGTCCTGGTTATAGAGGTTTGCCTGGCACGCGGAAGTGGTCGGCTCGGTGAAAAGTCCGACGCCAACAGGCGCAGCAAGGCGGCCGTTCCAGCGAACTGAGGAACGCGGGCCGACCTGGCCGCGCCAAGCTACGATCACGGGTTTGCTCTCATGTGCCCGCGTCCGCCCGCGAACATGATCGCCGCGGCGACCGCGAGCGCTCCGCCGAGCAACCACACGATCACAGGGACGCCCGCCGTCGCCGACGAGCTCGCGGGCGCGGGGGCCGGCGCGGGAGTCGGGGTCGGCGTCGGCGCGGGGACCGGAATGCCGGCGTTGATGACTTCGCCGATTTTAGCGGGGAGCTCCGCCGGGGTGAGGCCGCACGCCTTGAGGCACGGCTCGATGCACGTGAGGAACGGGCGAGCGTTGGCGCACGATTGCGCGCAAAGCGCCTCGCAGTTCGAGAGGGCGCCGAGGCGCCCGTTCGGGCGGAGGGCGACTTGTCCTGACCAGGATTGGATCACGCTGCCGCCCTTCTACGCTTCGGGGCCGAGCGCCGACGCTTTTGCGAACGAGCTCGCGCCGCGCGCGCGGGCTGCTTCGGGAGGTTCGGGGCACGCATGCCCAAGAAGATCGCGCCGATGGCCGCGCCGATGCCGAGTAGCCAACCCCATCCGGAGCCGCCACCGATCCCGGCGGTGGTTGCCGTGGATTCGCAAGATCCGTCAGCTGCGCGCTTGTAACCCGTCGGGCACTTGTCGACGCACGATCCGGACACGCACTCCTTGGTCGGATCGGTGCACGGCGTTGCGGGCGTGCACTCCGGAGCGGGCGGCGGAGGAGCACCACCGCCGCTTCCCGCTGCGGCTTCGCACTCGTTCAGTTGCTGTTGGATTTGGTTGACCTGCGCTTGCGCTGCGTTTCGCGCTGACACTTGTCCGGCATATTGCGCGTCGAGAGCTTGGCCGGTGGCCGTGTCTCCGTTTTGATACGCCGCGATGCGCGCGGCATCGAGGTCGACGATGTAGCTCTTGATTCCCGCCAGTTTTGCCTTAGCGGCCTGCAACTGAGCATTTAGCGCGTCGCACGCTTCGTTTTGCCCGAGCCGCCCCTCGCCCGGACCGAACAAGAACGGAACCGGCGGGCGCGTGATGCGCGTCTGAAATTGCGTGGTCGTGACGGTCGTTCCGCCGAACGGCTGAGTCCCGAACGGGCTCAGCGGGATGCTTCGCCGAAAGAACGACGTGAACGGGAACGGATAGACGAACGGGATCGGATTGGGCGGAGGCGGCTGGTAGTTTCCGATCGTCGTCTTGACGCCGTCGTAGGTGCAGTACGAGACCGGCTGCATCAGGATGTTGGTCTTGGTGTACGAGCCGCACACGGCCTTGTATTTCCAGACCGGAGTGGCGCCCGGTGGAATGCCGCCCGGCTGCCACGAGTTGAACGCCTGCGTGATGCCCGCGTAGCCCTGCGCGTGCGTTCGCAGATGCGGCCCGCTGGTGCCGACGAGCTGGCCGTTGTTGTAAAAGTAGTAGGTCCAGTACTCGAGCTCGTAAGGCGCACCGACGCCTTCCTTCGGTCCGAGCAACTGCTGAGGCCCGCCGGCTCCGCCGCGATCGTGCAAGAACACCGGCCGGAGATTCGGCGGCATCACCGCGCTGCCGAAGTACGCTCGCGCGCTCGGTCCGGTTTGCGTCTTCACCGGGTCAATCCATTTCACGAGCGCCATCAGCGTGGTCCTTTCGGTAAATCTTCGCAGCACGGGAAAAGCTCGACGGCCAAGCCGCCCGCGACTCGTCCGTAAACGACCGGCAAGGGTGAATCGAGCTCCTCGAAGGCAGAGACGAACTGATCCTCGGGGCGACCGACGCCCGCAGGGATGTTGAGGCCACAACGGCTGACCGGATTGGTCTGATGCACCGAGGCGTAGAAGGTCACTCGCCCAGGGCCGAGCACCGGGATCGAGAGCTCGCGCGCCGTCGGGTCGAGATAGCGCATGTCGCGCCACGTCCCGAGCAGGTCGACGTCAGCGCCAGGCGGGATGCCGGCGCCGGGGGGCTTGTACGGCAGGAACGGCGGCACATAGAGCAACGCCGCATCCTGGCCGCTCATCGAAGGGCTCGCGCCGTCCGGTTGCGCGGGATCGTTGACCGACTCGGGGGAGAAGCGGTGGGGCTCGTAGCGCAAATGCCAGGAGATGTTTCCGTCCTGGAAGTGCCAGCCGGGGGAAGTGATCTCGAGCTCGACCGGGACCGGTCCGCACTCGGTGCTGCGCGATTGAGGCACGGTGCGAATCGTCGCGTACTGCCAAATGCCGCGGATCACGATCGCGCGCTTCTTGTCGATTTCGACTTGAAGCAACCGAATCAAGTAGCGCTCAGCTTGCGATCGCGTCGCGTTGTCGGGCACGCGCACGCCAAGCGCGCTCGTGTCTCCCAGCCACGGCGTCGAACCGATGCCGAGCAAGTCGGGATCGAACGACTGCGTGAAGAGCTCGATCACCGCGCGGCAGTCCCAACGCGGATCGGCGCTCCCCAAAAACGAGGGATGGCCCACGACGCCCGCGCGCTTGGCGCGCTCGGCAGAGAGAGAGATTACGGATTTGGCGTTTGCCGACACGGGCTATTCCCCTTTCAGGGGCAGCCCGGCCCCAAATCCCTCGGAGCGAAAACGCCCTCTGCCTGGAGCTCGTCGATGATCTGCGTGAAGTCGCAGCCGTTGTAGAGACCGGTCGGAAGCCGCGTCCCGTGAAAGGTGATAATCGCCTCGGTCGGTACTTCGTCGGCTTGAAGAGTGCGGAGGTTCGTGAAGAGGGCGTCGAAGGTGGCTGAGCACTTCAAGACCAGGCCGGCGGGGCAGACGCACTCGAAGACCGCTTCGATGTTCTCGAGGGGGGTCGGCTCGGTGTTGATCAGGTAGTTGCAGAACGAGTGGATGATGAGCGAGTTCAGGTCGATGTTGGGGTTCAGGCGATTGAAGTAATCGGACTGAGCCTTCCAGATCGATCCTGCCGCGAAGTTCGGGCGGCGCACCGTGTAGGTGACGCGCCGGATCCAAATGTCGCTTTCGACCGTGCCGAGCATCTGACCCAGCACGGGCTTGTCCGCCGTGGTCGCATCCCAACGCGCTTTCACGCTGAGCATCACCCAGCCGTTGGTCTCGGTCACCAGCCAGCCGTCGCCAGCCATGCGGTAGCCGAGACCCTTTTTCGCGGCCTGCAAGAGCGTGTGCGCCAGCCGTGGCTCTTGGAGGGCGATCCCTCCGAGCCATTGCGGCGCCGCCGCTCGGCGCGCCCGGGCGAGCGCGGCCGAAACCTCGTCGCCCGGAGCTGTGTTGGGTGCGTTCACTGGAGTGTGGCCTTGCCGATGACCTTACTTACCCGACGACCTTACTTCGCCGAGGCGAGGAGGTTGTCGAATTGCTTCTTGACGTCTTCCGGCAGGCCGTTCAGGGCGCCGCGGTTCGCGATGAGCTTGCTCGTCAGGTACGAGCCGATGCCCACCTGCTGGTAGAGCATTTCGAGCGCGCTTCCCGAGGTCACTCCCGCGAGGTACTCCACGCAAGCCGCCGGCACGAGGTCGTAGCCCGCGAGGACCGCGCCGATCGTGAAACAGCCACCCGGCACCGTGTAGATCCCGGCGTTGCCCGAGCCGCACTCGAGCGTGTCCGTGAACTGGCTGCTCGGCAGAGTCGGAGTGGCGCAGTCGAGGACCGCGTCGCGCCGCATCGCCGGGAAGAAGCAGCAATCACCCTCGACGCGCGTGAAACGGACGTCGATGGTCATGCCGGGCAACCAAAGGATCGGGAACGGCAGCGGATAGCAGCGGTTCGAGATGCCCTTGGTGTGCTGGCTTCCCCACATCGCTTCCGCAGTCGGCGCGGGCATGCACTCGCTACCAGCGGCGGTGTTCTGGGGGATGAATTGCTTGTTGCAACCCTTGGCCACGAGCACGTCGTTGACGTCGCGATTGAACGGAGTCGTCGAGATGAGCGAGGTGCCGCTCCCGACGAATTCCATGGTCGCTCCGACGAGACCCATGACGTGGGCCGCTTCCTCGAAAATCTGGAAATGCCGTCCGATGAACATCGAGACGCGGTACGCCTGGAAGAACTTCTCGATGATGTTCCAGGTCGGGTAACCCCATGCGAGCACCGCGTTGTGCTCGTCGAGCGCGCCGGTGCATCCGGTCACGCAAGGGGTCGGTCCGCCCGAGGCGACCACGTTCTTCATGACGCCCGTGAGCGCGAAGCCCTGGCCCTCTGCGGTCGCCAAGATGCCGAAGCCCATCATGAGGAACGGAGTCTCGACGGTCGTCCCGCGCGAGAGATTGGTCTGGCGACCCGGGCACGCTTGCGGCTGGTCGAGCGTGAAGAGTCGGATTTCCCCGGGGAATGCCGCGTCGAATTCCTCGGGCGTCATCGGCAGTTGGTACTGCGCGATGTCGTAGAGGCGAGCGGTCAAGCGCGAGAGCGGGCTCTTGCCGGCCGTGATCTGGCCGAGGATGCCGCCCTTGTGGGTCGGCTCGATCTGCGAAAACTGCTTGTGGTCTGCCTTGATAACTTCGGTCGCCATTTTCTTTATCGATCCTTTTTCAGCGGGGCCGGCCGGTGTACGTGCGCGGGCGACCCCGATGAATAAACGTGTTGGAGCAAACTTTTTGGTGAATTTTCGCGATCAGACTTCTTGCGGCGCTTCGTCCATGTTCCAGAAGGAAATGGTCCCGGAGGGTCGCTGACGAGCAACAACCTTCTCGGGCTGTTGCGGCTGGCCGTTCGCCTTTTCAGGGGCGGCGCCGGCCATCGTTCCGGCGGCGGTCATGACCGTCGTCGTGGGGGGCGTGATCAACACACGCTCCGGGCCGCCAGGAATGGGAGCGATGGTCTCGGTGACGACCGTGCCCGAGGGGACATACGGAGTCGACGGAACGAGCGGCACACCGGCGGGGACTCCGCCTTTGCGCTGTTCGACCACCAAGCACATGCCGTACGGCAAGCGCACCGAGTTTCCGACCACCCAGTAGGTGTCCGGAGTGCCACCATTCATGGCGGAGACTGCGTCGATCGAGACACCACCGGCGGCGGCGATTTCGGCGAGATCATCGCCGACTTCCACCTCGTAGGTGCACTCGGTGTACGGGCGGTAGCTGTCGCCACAGCCCGGACAGAGCGATTGGCAGTCGCTGTAGCAACCGTCTTTTCCACCGCACGATTGGCAGTTTCCAAGACGGTTCGTTTGGAGGAACGTCCGCGGATTTTGGCCGGAACCCACACTGCCCGCGGGGTCAGTTAGGGCTTGCGCTTTTCCCTGGGGGTTTGCTCCCAAGACCGCGAGGTTGGTCGTCTGGTCGCCGAGGGGCGAGTTGATCTGAGACGCTTCCCCTTGCTGGCCCGCCGAAAGCGAGGGCACCGTCGCCCAAGCCTTGAACGACGCATCGATCGCCTTCTGCACCGAGTCCTGCTCGAGTGCGTACATGCGATTCGCGAAGGACATCGGCTTCGCCGGGTCGACCTTCAGGATTGCCGGCATCAGGTACCAGTTAGCGAGCTTGAGGAGCGCGTTCGAGCCGAAGCCGAGCGCGATACCCGAAGCGAGCCACGGGATGATGCCGCGACCGCGCGTCCAAGCTGCGAGGCCGAGGGCGACGACGCCGCCCACAACCTGCACGCCGAGGCGCGTGGCGTCCGGCCGGCGGTAGATCGCGGCAGCCGCGTCTGCGCCGTACCAGGCATTTTTGCCGTCCTTCGGCTTCATGGTCGCGACGACGCGATCCACGAAGTCGGCGACCAAGAGCCCGATCGCCACGCCGGCCGCAGCCGTGCCGTACCGAACGAGGTTTTCTCGGGTGTAGGGGCTCGCGGGATTCGAGAGAAGCCCGCCGATCCCGGGATTTTCGAGCATGGCCATTTCGCGGCGGGTCAAACCACCGGCGAATTTGCCGCTGCGCGTACGTTTGTACTTGCAGGGCGGGCAACGCCGACGCGAAGACCGGCGGCGCGAAGCCGCTCGAGTCGTCCGGCGACGCTTCCGGCCTCCACCGTGGCGGCGTTTCCGCCACCCCTTCCGGGCCGCTCGAGCATGCCGGCGGGGCTGACCCGGCCAGGCGTTCTCGAGGGTCACGGTGGTCGGATTTTCGTTCTGGGCCGCGGCGGCCGCTCGGCGCCGCTTCGGGCGTCGGCGTGCCTTTCGGCGGCGGCGGCGGTTCTCTTCGTACCGCCCACGATTGTCCGCGACGCGGCGACGCTTGGCGTAGCGACGCTTTCGCGGATTGGCCGAGGCGCTCGCAGCGGCGCGGCGGCGACGGCCACCACGCTTCTTGCGACGAGCGGCTTGCGCCTTTCGGATGTTCTTTCGAGCAGCAGCGATCTGAGCGCGAGTTGCCATCTTGTTCTCTTCGTGGGCCTTCAGCGCGTCAGCACGACGCGGCGATTTGATGCCAGGATTTTCGAGGTAACGAGCGATTTGCGCTTTTACGCGCAAAGCGACTTTCGTCGGCTCCGCACACGCACACGCCACGTTTCTCGCCATGCACGAAAAGATTATGGCCAGCGAAATCCGTGCTCGTCAACAATACAGCCGCGCGGAAGCGGCAAACGCCACCCCAAAGTGCGCTTGCTATAACGCACCTCAACGGGCGGATCGTATTCGTGCTCGAACGGCTTGTCGAAGCCCGGACGCCGATAGCGAATGAGACGCACGCGCGCTAAGCGCGCCCACGGTCCCTCGGGAATTTCCACCGATCCGTAAGTGAGAGGAAGTGGGCGGTCGTTCTGATCGACGAAGTACTTTTCTGCGTCATCGAGCACGTCGCCAGGTGCGTTTTTCGCACCTCCTCCGCGCGCTCGAACAATATACAAATCGCACCGGTCCAAAAGTGCGCCGGTCGTGTCGTGCACGAGCACATACCCCCGCGGGAAGGTCACGTCGGCCGCCGGCATGCGCGGTTCCCAGAAGACTTCGCGCTCTCCGTTTGGACCGGTCGCGCGCACGATGCGGCGCGCGCCGGAGTTTCGCACGCGTTCGACGGACACGAATTGGATGTTCGTGCCGCGCACGATCATGTGGTGCGTGTAACACGCACCGGTCGTGCAATCTTCAGCTTCGACGATGCGGCCGGAGTCCGTCATTAGGCCGCTCGCGCCAATTGACGACTCGGCGGAAGCGCGCGCGAGCTCGAGCGCGCACCCGCAGGCGGCACCAAGCGCACGAGTGCGTAAAGCACACCGAGACCGAGCGCGACCAGCGCGACGGTCTTAATCGTGTTCGTGATGTCGGTAGTGGGCTGACTGCCGGCTTTGATTTGCTCGACCTTCTGCGCGCGCACCGCAGCGGCGCCGGTGTAGATCGATTGATTGAGCTTCGCGGCTTGGTCGGGCGTGCATTTTCCGGTCGTCACGCACTCGTAGGATTTTTCCGCGATCGTGCGCATCGTCTTTTGCTCGGCGACGTCAGTGATGTTGTTGACCGCTTTCTCGACCGCCCAGTACGCGGGCAGAGCGAGCACCGTGACGCCCAAGGTGGTAGCCCACACGATCGCGGGCACTCCGACTTGCCCTTGCACGTGCGTTTGCTCACCCGCGGGATTCACGATGATCGGCACGTCGCCATTGAGCGCCAAGCGCACGACGTCCGATGAGAGCCCCTCGATTTCGAATTGATTCTTTTCCGTGTTCCAAGCGACTTTGCGCTTTCCGGCGATCGCGTCGTTTAGGGCGTCGGTGATGATCTTCACCATCGCCATCGCGTCGACTGCGTTCTGATCGAGATCCGAAGACCACGCCGACGCGCTCGACATGCCCGGGACGGCGCCACCCTCCGGGCCGGCGCCGTCGACCAGGAACGGCAGGCCGAGATTCTGCCGGACCGTCTTTAGCCCGGTGTAGGCGGCGACAGCTCGCGTCCACGAGCCTTGCAGGTTGTCGCGGAGCGCCGTGAGGTACGCTTCCCAGGCTTTTTCGTCGGCCGGCTGGCCCAGCCATCGCAGCTTTTTCATTTGTTGAGTCTCGCTCGGTAGATGTTGATTGCCAGGGAAGTCGCTGAAATCAGCAGGCCCACGATCGCAAACCACTCGATCCGCGAGAGCCTATGGCCGTCGCCCGGGATTTCCTCGGGAGCGGCGGAAACCTGACCGGACCAGCGCAAAATGGCCATCGCTCGCCCTCTAGAGTAGCGCCCAAATCACGAGCGCGACAATGCCGGCGCCGATCGCCAAGGGCGCGATGCTCGATCCGCCGCCTCCGCCGCCGCTCCCGGCGGCGGCGACATTCTTGAAGTCGATCTGCGATTTCAGCTTTTCGATGAGCGGCTCCATCGATTTGCTCGGGAGCTCCGTCAAGCACTGCGGATCTTCACCGTGCATGTTGCTCGGCGTCTTCGGGTCGAAGACGTTGAAGAACCCCGCTGGGCAGTCGCCCTTACTCTGAAACCAGCTCGAGGCATTCTCCATGCGCCCGACCGCGAACCAATCGATCGGCTCGCCGGGCTTGGCGATGGGGCCGAAGTTACCGTTGAAGTAGGTCAGCCAAACGTAGTCCTTGCAGGTCAGCTTTTCGTTGACGATGCCGAGCTTCTTGGCCACCGCGCACTCGTCGAGCGCCGTCTTCGTCAACTCGAACTTCTCATACGCTTGCGCCGCCGCGTAGCGCTCGGCGCTCGGCGCAAACTTCGAGAACACCGGCGCCGGTGGCAAGCCCGCTTCAGTCAGCGCCACGTCGGAAGCGCCTTGGCTGATGGCCAGATCGCGGAGCGTCAAATACGACTTGACGGCAAGGATGCCCTTGGCCGCGCGCTTGGCACGCGGGGCGGTGAAGTCGTTCCAGGTTTCCGAAACCAAGTCCTCCATGGTCGATCCCTTGGCCACAGGGATCGATTTTCCGATGAAGCCGCCGATGATGCCGCCCAAGATCGCGCAGCCGCCCGCGACTGGAGCAGTCACTACGAAGGCCGAGCACGCCGCAGCGCCACCAATTGCGCCGCCCACCTCGCCGTAGGCTTTCAGATCCGCCGAGCTCGTGCCGCCCTTCCGCTCGATGATCTCTCTCGTGAGCGGATTGGTTGCCTTGTCCATTCCGGAATACGCGCCGAGGCCGACGGGCCGCCTCGAGCTCGGCGAAAGCACGAGCGGGACAGACGCATTCCAGATAAGGGCGGACATCGCCTCACCAGTTTAAGAGCTAGCCGGGACAGCGAGCAAGCGTGAGCGCTCTTTCGAGCGTCCGATCACCCGGCTTCCACACGACGCGAGCTCGGAGGCCGCGCAAGCCGTCAACGCCAATGAAAACGCCCTTGTCGACGAAGTTTAGCCGGTCGGGATCGAAGGACCTTCCGCCGCCCGCGCCGATGCACACTTCGTCGTCGCAAATCACCTTCACGTTTGGGACGGAGAGGATCCGCTCGTAGGTGAAGGGGACGCATTTGCCGAGCTGGTAGTCGGTCGACGGATCGCCGTAGTGCCAGCGGCCGTCCAAGTGCGCGGCGCACAGCACGTGCTCGATGTTGTGCTCGTCGTCGTACGCATGGCCCACCACCAAGGTGTGGATCCCGACGGACATCCAAGCCGCGCCGAGGAGCGTCGCGACGCCGTCGCAATCGTCGCCACGAATGCAAACCTTGTTGGGGTTGGTCTTCGGATCGCACGCGAGCAAGGTCGCCGCCGGCATGTATTCGGCCCCGATTGGGTCGGGCACCCATAATTTCTTCTGGACGGCGGAAAGGAGAATGCGCGCGCGGTCGTTCGGGGTCTTGGCGCTCGAGAGGCCGCGTTCGCGGGCCACGTCGAGCATTTCGATCGCCCAAGTGCGCACGCCCGGATCGATCGCGCCCTTCGAGACGCGCTTGGCCACTTCGTCGAGCGAGCTATTGACGCCCGCTTTGCCGAATGGGTGCTCGCGTTCGGTTACAGCAGTCCAAGGGGCGGGCATCGATTCAGTGTAACCCGCTACTTGACGGGCGTCAGCAACGCGCGCGGAAGCGACCAGCCGCGGGTCAATCGGTCATGGACGGTCGACTTCTTGAACCCGAACGCGCGAGCCTTGGCGGCGACGCTGCCGCATTTCTCCCACGGCTTGAAACGCCGGAAGCCGAGCTTCAGCGCTCGGCGACGCCGAGCTCGACAGTCTTTACACTCGCCGCGCCGGCCATCAGCGCAACGGCCATCGCGCTGGAATTCATCGATCGGGAGCCACAGGCGACAGCGCGGATTGTTGCACCGCTTCAGACGTCCAGACCGCGGCTCGACGCGCGGGATCTCCATCAGCCGGTTTTGCCGCTGGCCACGCTCGAGGCCGCCTCGGCGAGCTCCCGCGTGACGCCTTCCACGAATGACACACGCCCCGGATCTTCCTCACCGGGCACCTCGGCGTTGATCGCTCGCACGGCTTCGACGAGCTGCGCGGCGTGCTCGGGGCGCATCATGATCGCGACTTGCATCTGCACGAAGCGCCCGGCGGCGGCGGGTTCGCAAGCGACGCGGATGGTGACGTCCTTGGTCTGGTAGGTGTTCAATGGAGATTCCTTTCGGGGTGGGCGAAGTCTATGTGTGCTGCGCACGCGGCGGAGCACACCGCTTCGTGGTCTTCGTTGACGTACCAGTCGTGCTGGAAGGACACCCATTTGTGATCTCCGAGCACGACCACTTCGGATTTCTCGCCGCAACAGGCGCAGGTCACCGGCATCAGGACGATGCCCTTTTCGCGCGCGCGCTTCTTCCAGTAGTTCAGGAGAGGTTGGGCGAGGAGACCGTGCAGCGGCCAGATCATCAACTGCACGAGCAGGCCGACCATCGACCACAAGAGCACCCAGGCGCGCGCGGTCGGCCAGCGGCGCATCTGATTTTTCACCACGCTCTTTACGCCGCGGCCCACGTCGGGATTGACGAGAAAAAGGAGCGCCTGGCCCGCAATCCCGCCCAGCCACAACCAGAAAAGCAACGACACGATCACGCTCCGTCGGAAGGAGTGACCGGAGCGATGAAGTCGGGCGGAGGCGGAAGCGGCTCGGCCTTCTCGGGCTCGGGTGCAGGCGGCGGTGGCGGAGGCGGCGCCACGGGCGCGCTCACCATGACGTGGCCGGGCGGCGGCGTGTATTGCGTCTGCGTGTATTGCGACGCCGGCACGAACGGAGGAGCGGGTGGAGGGGGAGGCGGCGGAGGTTGCGCCACGAACGGTGCCGGCGGCGGTGGCGGTGGCGTCACGAGCGGCGTCGCGGTGCCCATGCGCGCAGCTTCCGCTTTGATGACTTCGGATCGCGCGATGCGCTCTTGAGCCGTCGCCACGCGCTCGAGCACTTCGGCGCTCTTGATCTGCGCTTCGGCCTTCAGCTTCGCGGCTTCGGCTTCGCGCGTGATGATGTCCATCTGATCTTTCTTCCGCTTGTCCATCATTTCGACGAATTCCTTGACCGCGGCTTTGCCGAGGTCTTGGAACTTGTCGAAGTTCGAGGCGACGAAGGGACCGAAGCCCGTCACCATTTCGCCGTCGATCGCCGTTACGCGAAACGGCCCGACGTCGCGGACCTTGAGCGGGAAGTCATCGTCGGCGGCGGGATTTTCCCGGTGTTCCGGGGTTTCACTCTTTTCAGGGGCGAGCGCCTCGCGCGTCTTGCCCATGAGGTTCGAGAGCTCGAGCACCGATTGCACCGATTGTCGGGCCGCTTCCATCGGCGTCAGTTGCACCGGAGGCGGCGCCGGTTTTTCCACTGGCGCCGAGGCGGGCTGCTGGAGAGGGGACCAGGCCGAGCCGTTCCAGACGATCCATTGGCCGTTCCAGAATATCGGCTGACCAGGGGCGGGGCCGGCTTGCTGTTGCTGTTGGGGTTGCTCGCGGCGGGCGGCGGAGAGCTCGGCGACCAGGCGGTCGTTCATGGTGATGAGGGCGGCGATCGCGGCGTCGTTGGTCGGCGCCGCGGCCGGCGGCGGGGGAGGCGGCGGCTGGTGCTGCTGGTACTGCGGGCCGGCTACGCCGCTCGGTGGAGGCGGATACTGCGGACCAGGCGCGCCTTGGGGATACGCTGGCGGCGCACCATGCGCGGGCGGGTAGCCCGGAGGCGGATACGGCGCGGGAGCGGATTGAGGAGGAACGGCCCCCGGGGGATATCCATAACGCGGATCGTACGCTTGCTGCGGAGGGTAGCCAGCGGGCGGGTAACCCTGCGGCGGATAGCCGCCTTGGGGCGGGTAGCCTTGCTGCGGCGGATAGCCGGGAGGAGCGCCGTAGCCGCCTTGCGGCGGGTAGCCTTGTTGCGGCGGGTAGCCGGGCGGGGGGTAGCCGTTTCCTCGCTGACTCATTTCTCGGTCCTCTTCCTGCCAACGCGGATCGTCGAGCATGTAGATCATGCCCGTTGCCCAACATGGCTCCGTCGAATCTCCGATGGTCCACTTGCAAGTGCACTTCTTGCCCTGCGTGTATTCCGCTACAAATCGCTGGAGGTCCCGCCACTCACGCAGCGATTCCACCGGCACCACGGGCAAGTGCGCGCGCGTCGGCTCCGTCATCATGATCGTGACGGACGAATTTGGATGGAGCATCACCGCTTGCTGGTAGCGGAGCGGGAAGTCGGCGTTTAGCTTGACGTTGCGATCGCCACGATGCTTCTGCGCGACCTGGCCGCGATACTGCTGAGATATGACGGCGGCGGTGCGATCGAGCGGAATATTGAGCGCGTCTTCGGGCGAGACTTCGACTTCGTCTCCGATCGGCATGCTGTGAGCGTCAACCGGGAAGCCGTTGACGACCGCCTTTGCCGAGTCTTGGAGATCCGGCGGCGGGGCGGGCGGGTGACGCACGCGCGCGTCGCCGTTGGTTCCGTTTTCGAGACGTTTTCGACGACTTGCCATTTTGGTGCGCTATCAAGTAACCACGGGCTCGGACGCCGTCACGGCCGCCGGCATCAATGCGGCGAAGATTCGACCGAAGAGATTGCGGGTCGCCTTCTTCAAGAGCTCGTCCGTTGGGAAGGCGTAGTTGCCTTGGGCTTCCACGTCATAGATCAGGCGGCGGCGGATTTGCCCGGAGAAGGGCGAGGCTTCGGTGATGTCGTCCGCGAGGTTTAGGCCGATGAGGGCGGCGGTCTCGCCGTTGTGATCGAAGACGATGGTGCTGGCGGCTTTGAGGAAGAGTTTCGTGCCGGGACCGGACGGTTGGTTTCCGACGTTGAGGTCGTAGATGAGCTCGATTTGGTTTGCCATCACTCAGCTGCCTTTCCGTTTACCGGCGACTCTTTGACGAGTCGACCCTGCTTCACTTCGGCACGATGAAGCCTTGCAAGCGCGAGCGCAATCACCGCGCTTCGGTTGATGTCGTTGGAGTCGGCGAGCGACTCCAGATGGCGGAAGGATTTTGTATTCAAAAACACCACTACTCGAACACGATCCACCTGCCTGCGTTTGGCGGGGCGGGCGGCCATTTTTCTAGGTGACCTCCATTTACGCGGTCGGGGAAACGTTTGTGCCGTTGGGTTTGGCGGCCGCCGGCTCTTCGTCGTCTTCGTCGTCGTCGTCGTCGGCGGTCTCTTCGGCCTGCACGACTTCGATGAGCTCGACGAGCTCTTTGGCGAGAATGCGATCGACCTCGCAAAATTGCTTCAAACGCGGGAAGCGCTCGTCGACCCAAGAGTTGATCTGCTCGTCGAGATCCGGATCGGGGCCGGGCGGGATCAAATCCTGATTGAGCGTATTCATCATTTTCCCGAACATATCGATGGCGTCGTTGAAGCCTTGCGTACGGCAAAGGCGCGCCACGTTGTCGGCGGGGATCTCGTGCACTTGCGTCTCTTCGGGGCACGCGGGGCAGCCCGCGCGGTTAAGGGGCTGGCACTCAGGACACATGCCGGGGTTTTTGATGCCGTGCATGCCGGCGGCATCGCGCATCAGCACGTAGTAGCGCTCGGGGCGGATGGTCTTCGTCAAGCCGTGGAAGCTTTCGACGATTTCCGACTCGTAGCCGATCAGCCAGATGATGCCGCGGATGTTTTCTTTGCCCGTGTTGGGCCATTCTTCGTTGCAGGTGTAGACCGTGCCGTCCTTGCAAATCAGGCGGAAGTACTGTCGTTGCATCGATTACCGGCTCGCTTTCCCAGTGCACAAAATAGACACAAGCTCGGCGGGAGCGCCATAGGCCACAAAAAATCACGGCCACCTCGATCGCCCCGGCGGGTGGTGTTGTTTCCCTATATGGGAGACTCCGCCGAGCGCAACAGAAGTGGCCGAGACGAGAATCCGCGGTGAGCAGTCCTCGACGGCGAGGGTAGGCACTCTCACGCTGAAGCGCAAGTGGTGGAGAGTAGGTCGAAAAGAGTCGGGATTGGTGGGCCGCGAGCTCGAGTCACGTCCGGCCGCGGTGGAGCGTGCGGGCGCAGGGAGTCGATCGCGCCACAAGCTCGGCACTCGCAGTGCTGTTTTACCCAGAATTTTCGGCTAGCTGTGATGAGGCGCCCAGAATCGAGGCCGCAATAGACGGCGGAAAAAAGCCACGGGCTCATGAACACCGCGCCGTTTTTTCCCGACTCGATGTCTTTGGTCAGGTATTTGATGAGCTCGAGACCGAGGTCGAAGCCATCGACCGTGGCAGAATTCCCCCGCGGGGTCACGCGCTTGATGTGGACCATCGGGTAGGGGAGCCTCTGCGGCTGGTAGCGCGCCCAGGTCAGCGCGACTTCGTCGTTTGCCGCCTGGAGCTCCGCGACCACGGCCTTCTTGTCCATCCAAGCGTGCTCCGGCCAGTGCTCTTTCGGGAAGCCCGCTTTCATCAGAGCGCGGCCCCACATGGCGCGAATGATCTGCACGCGAAGGAATGGCGAAAGAAGCCAAATGTGGATATGCACGTGCCCGAGCTCGTCGCGGCCGGTGGTCGCTTCGATCACACGCACGAACGAAATCAGATCGAGACCGGGATGTACGTTGCCTTTTCTCTTGAAGCGATTGCGAAGCGAATTCCAAAATCGACTCCACGCGTTTCGCACAAGATAGGCTTGCGCGTCGGGCCCGCGAAGCACCTTCCATGAGACTGTGCCGTCGGGGTTTTCGATCTTCGCCATGATGGATTGCTCCATCGTCAAGTGCGGACAGGTGAGCGTGATGAAGCGCTCGACCAGCGGATCGGATTTGACCTGACCGGGACCGAGGCGTGCGTCACGCACTCGTTGCAGGGCGTTTATGCGTGAGAGGGTGAAGCGCTTTCGGTTTTTCTTGATCTTGATTTGCCGGCAGTCGTGACAGAGCAGGATCGCTCCGCACATTTTTTTCAGCACTAGAGGATTGCCGGCAGCGTCGGCGCATTGGTTTTTGCAATGCACGCACTGCAAGATGCCGCGCTCTTCTTTGCCGCACTCAGCGACGCGCTTGAAGCGCTCCTCTTGGCCTTTCGCTCGATGGGCGTGCCAGCGGCTATCGATGCGGCGATCGCACTCTTCGAAGATTCGGGTGATGTAGTCGCTGGTGAGCTCGTTGACTTCGCGCAGCAAACGCGCGGCGCCGCGGGTGCGCTGACGGATCTGCGTGTCCCAGCGGCGGAGGATCTTTTTTATTTCGGGCGTGCCGCCCGGCAGCGCTCGCCGCTTGGCGAGAGGTCCGCAGCCGCGCTCGTCATCCAGGGCTTGGCGGATGGTGTTCCGGACGAAGAGCGCCTCCTCGCTTCGCTGTTGACCCTTGTCGGAGATTCGGTCAGCGCGGTCTTTTCGGTGCGGGCGTGTGAAGCGCTCGGCGTCTGTTAGCCACCAATCGGGCTTTTGTTTGAGGCTCTTTGCGCGCGCGACCGGATTTGTGAGCGCAAAGACCGCGGCTTGCATGGATCCGCGGTGCTCAGACTGGCAAGCGGGCGCGGATCTGGGTTTTCAGGATCCCACGCACGTCGATGGCCGCACGGTGACGCACTTCGAAGGCGGTAGCGTGCGGGGCACGCAGCCGCGCTTCGTAGCGCGCTTGGTCGAAAATCTCGACGATCGACAGATCGGAGACTCCGAGAAGGATGAGCGCGTAGCGGAGCTCGGACTCGAGCGCGAGTGCATCGGTCTCGAGCGCGGCGTCGCGAATTGCGTCGTTGACTAAATGCTCTGCGGGCTCAGTGATCCGGTCGGACGGAAGCCACGCGGGAAACAACACCATCGGAACGGCCACCGTAAACGCGTGGCCGATCGAAGGTCAACAAACGGGAGAAAGAAAAATTCACCAGTTCTTTTGGCGCCAATTTGGATCGCAGGTGTCGAGAATCGCCACAGCCAAGAGCGCCACGCAGCGGCGGATCTTCACAGCGTTTGCTGAAGAAACGTCACGCATCCCACCGATCATCAATAGCAAAGAAGCGCCCCGCATGAACGACGCGGCGTTGCTCAGCACGGCGCCGGTGGCGACATGCTCGAGCGAAGACCAGTCGGGAGCGTTGTCGGCGCGTGTTGCAATCGTGTACGCCTGGAGGCGGCGCTCCGACCAAAACGCTTGTAGACCGCCGCGCGCGGCGGTCGCCAGCGCCGCGGCCGCGTCGCTGTAGCCGCGCGCCTCGAGCCAGCGCGCAGCTCGCAGAAATTCGGGTGACGCGCGAAATTGCCGTTGTCTTCCCCGAGCCGCCTTTCGATAGCGATCGACGTCCGGTCCTTCGGGCGGCTCAACCACGCTCGGCCTTTGGAACTGCCGGCGGCGCCGGCGGGGCGGGATCGGTCGGCGCTTCCGCCGGCTCGGTGGGCCGAGCGGGCGGGAGGATCGGAGGAACCGTCCCCGGAGGGGTCGGTTTCCAAGGTTTTGAAGGGGTTTCCGGTTTTGTAGGCGGCTCGTCCGGCGGGAAGCTCATGGCGATTTTTCCGGATCGTCGGGACCTACGGCCATTTCTCGCAAAATTCCGTCGATCGTTGTGACCACGTGGGTTTTCAAAATGTACCTAACCGTGCGTAACATTTCGATTCCCACCACGTGCTCGGGGATCTCTCCTTTCGGATCTTGAGAAAGCTCTCGGAAATTTTCAATTATTTCGAGGCATACGGCGATTTGTTTGGCGAGATTGTCGGCGTTGCTATCGGCCAGAAGCTCTTCCGCCCGCTCGATCATGACTTTGGTCGAGGCACGCTGGGCGTCGAACACGCGATTTTGCTTGGCACGCTTCTTGGGGCTGAATCTTTTCATATGGTTACCGATGTATGGTCATTTCGTTTTTCACAGTTGTTCGATTCTGTATCGAGCAGAGAGATCAGAACAGAGCGCCGCGCGAAGCATCGGGCCAATCGCTTCCCAGCCGCGTCTCTCGCGCCGCGATGTTTTGGCAGATCCAGCCTAGCTTTTCGCGCTCGGCGAGCGCATTGGCCAAGCGGATCAGCTTTTTTCTGACCCGCGGAGAGTGCTTGTATCCGAGTGCAATACGGCGGAGTCGTTCGGATTTTCTCTCGGCTCGAATGACGAATCGGTGCCGCGTAGCCCACTGCGCATCGTCGGCTTCGGCCGATTGAATTTGACTCGGTCTCATAAATTTGTGCATCGTGAAACTCCGTGAAACCGGTTGGCCATCGACACACGGAGGCGCTTCGGGCGGAACTGGCCCGGTGCTGGTGTCCTTGGCACAAGGCTTACCATCCGCGCGAGGAATTCGCCGTGTTCCGGGGCAAGCGCGACCGGTATTGCCGCGAGGCGCGCCGGGCTTACCAGCGGGAGTACTGGATCCGGAGCAATGGCACGGACAAGCGAAACGAGCGTTACTCGCAAGATCCCGAATTCAGGGATAAAGTTCGGGCGCGCTCGCGATTGGGGGGCAAGATCGCGCGCGGAACGCTCCTGCGAGGAGAGTGCGAAGGCTGCGGGACTACTGAGAATGTCCATGGGCATCACGAAAGCTACGACAAGGACTGGATTATTTGGCTTTGTGCCAAGTGCCACGCCAAGCATCACCGGCGGGATTTTTTAGTTCGGATTGACGCGGCCTAGTCTCTCTCTGTTACGGGGATGGGCACCATTCGGGAGCGCAGACTGCGCCTTCACTTGCAGCCAAAACTTGCTGAAGTCCTTAGCTCTTTCGCCCGCTCCATCTGCTCGACGACGCTCTTGGCCACGGCGGCAGCGAGCGCCGGCGGCATGGCTTGGCCGATTTGCGACCAGCGCGAAATCTTGGTTTTCCCCGCGAACATCCAATCCTCAGGGAATCCTTGAAGGATCGCGGCCGCGAGCTCGGAAAGCACGACGGCGTTTGGTTGCGAGAGGATCGATCCCGTTTCGGGGTGATGACCGGGCGGCGGCAGGGCGGCGCGCGTGGTCACGGTGGTCGCGGGGCGTTCCCAGGGCCATTCGCACATGGACGCGCCTTGGGAGACGCGGCCGCCGTTGCACTTGATCACGAAGGCCGGATCGTCGGCGCTCGAGATGGGGTGCCGCGGGTGAGCATCGAGCACGACGCGCTCGCGACCGGTGCGCGAAGCGGTGACAGTTTTCCCGGGCTGGTCGGGGACGTGCTCGCGGGTCGAGCCGTCTTTACCGCGGATGCGACCGCGGGTTTTGACGGTGCGACCGATTTTTGCGGGTGGCAGGTGTGAAAGCGCCTGTTTCACGGTCACCCACGGCTCGAGGCGCGCGACGCCCGGCAAACCGAGCAGATGCGGCGCGCAGTGGGAGCGCTCGGGCCAGCGGATGCACGGCCCCGATTGGTGGCCAAACCAAAACGGCCGGACGCGGTGTTGAGGGACGCCGAAATCCGCGGCGTCGAGGCTCGCGTAGTCGAGCACGCAATAGTCCTGACCGCCGAGAAAGGTCCCGATGAGCGCCTGGACGATCGGCCAATTGTCGGCCGTGTCGAGGCCGGGGACGTTGCCGATCAGGTAAGCGTGGGGTCGGAGCGCCGCGATGATTTCGCAGGTCTCGCGCAGCATGTCGCGTTCGTCTTTGGGGCCTAGGCGTTTGCCGGCGAGCGAGTAGGGCGTGCACGGCGGATCGGCGACGATGAGATCGATCGGCGAGCTCGGCGACCAACCGGTTTTCACGAGCCGCAAGAGATCGCGCGCGTCCATTTGGATCGGCCGGTGGCCGAGGTTTTTTTCGTACGAGTCGCAAGCGTTGGGGTCTTTGTCGAACGCCCACGCAAACTCGACGCCCGCGCGGCGAAAGCCCTCGGCCATCCCGCCGGAGCAACAGAATATTTCGAGCGCCTTCATCTGCTCACCGCGTTCTCTCCTTCATGATTTCGCGTAAACGCGCCTCCGCTACTTCGCGCGTCAAGTACGCTTTGTCAGGCGGCATGGGCAGCAATTGTCCGACGCCCACGATGACTAAGAGCTCGTCGTTGCTCTCGGACCACACCTCAGCCTCGAAGACCGCGGGGTCTCCGCCGTCTTCACGACCGATCACGTAAACCCGGCGTCGGGTGTTCATGCTTGGGCGCCCTCTCGAATTTTTCGTGCTCACCGCGTTCTCCTTCAGTCGGCCGCCGGGTTTCTGCGAATTTCTTTGACTCGATATTCGGCGAGCCCGCGATACTCGCCTCGTTCGGGATCGAGAAGCTTTGGCCGCTCGTGCGTGCAGAGCCACCACCAACCCTCGCTGCTGTTCGGGGGACGGCTGGGGCAGCCAGTCACCTCGCAGATATGCGCGACGTGGGCGGCGCTCGCAGCTTGCAGCGCTTTCGCGTACTCCTCCGCCATTTCGCCTTCATCGAAAACGGCCACGGGCCACGTCCGATAGTCGTCGTAGATGCCGCTCGAGCCGCTTACCAGATAAACCTTGCAGGCCATTATGCTTGCGCTCCTTCATGAAGTTGCACGCGCACGCGCGCCCAAAACCGTTGCTCCTCTTGCACGCAACCGACGACGCACCGGAGCATGCCCATGGCTTCCACCGCGTCTACTTCGCAAAGCCAAGGCGTCACCTCCTCGAACATCGCCGGGACGTCGTGCTGGAGCTCGACGATGAGCCCCGCGCGCTTTTCGATTTCCATGACGATCACGGAGATGTCTTCGCCTACGCAGAAGAGGAATCCGAAGAGCTCAGTCAGGGGCTTTCCGTTTTCCTCGACTTGGGCGCAGAGAATTTCATGCGCGCTTTCGATGATGAGGTTGATCCACGTTTCGTCCGCGTCGCTCGCGTTGTCGGTCAGGCATTTCACCGCCATGGTCAGACCCTCACTGGCACCCAAAGCGGAAACGACACCGCGCCATCGGTGGCGAGCCGGATCTTGTCCGCGAATTCGACGCTCACGCGCCGCTCGGGATCCTTCAGTTGCATCAAATGTCGGAAGTCGCGGTCGGACAGGCCCGCCTTCTTGGCAAACGCCGTGCGCGTCATTCCGTGGTCGCTGATCCAGCGGTCTAGGATGTCGTAAGCCAGGATTTGACAAGCCATGGGGCCTTCCCTCCGTGGGTACACCACTCGCGCAGTCCGCGCACGATCGCCTCGAGCTCGTGAATGCGCTCGAGCGGCGCGGCTTCAGCGTCGATTTGCGTGACGCTAACGTCCGCGCCCGGATGCCAGCACGCGGCTTCGGCCCACCAGGCGTGGCCGCGCATCGAGACGCAGAGCACACCAAACTCGTCCACTTCGGCTTCTACTTTCATCGTTCCCCTAACATGCGTTTGATTTCTTCCCAGGTATAGCCCGCGTGGCTGCCGAGGTAGCCGAGCGCGTAGGCGGCCCGCTCGGTCAAGCTTCCGTTGATGGCGAGCGCGACTCGACACGCGCGCCGAAACACGATGCGGCGGCTCGGCTTCGGCATGGTCCGTTTTTTCTTCCGGCGCCGCAGCCTCACGTGCCGTCGAATCACTCGAGCCGCTCCACGTGGATGCGGTAGATCGGCGACCGCTTCTTTTCCTCGAAGACCACGCGCTTGCCGCGCTTTCGCTCGCGCGGAACGATCGCGCAGCCTTGCTTCGGATCAAACTCGGTGTGCCAGTAGGCGCCCGGGCCGAAAAGCTTGCGGAGCGCGAGCGTGCGCGCCTCGAGCCGATCGTCGGCTTCCACTTGGCACTCGAGCGTCGATCCCTTCCGCTTCAGTTGGATGATAAACGTGCTCATGTCTCGGCCTTTCCCTTCGCCACTTCCGCTTCCAATGCGACCACGCGCGCCTCGAGCTCCTCGGCGGCTTTGGCGATGCCCACCAGAAGCGCGGCGAATCCCGAGGTCACGCCTTGCCGTTGCGCTTCACGCGCGTGCTGTTTGACTCGCTCCTCGAACGTCATCGGGTCACCTCGTTTCGGGGTTCGGAGCATTTCGTTATCCGATCCATAGCCACGTCTCCCCCGGGCTCAGCAATCCTCCCGATTCAAGCTCGGCCTCGAATTCGTCGATGTCGTGTGCTTCGGCTTCGTCCACGAGATAACGGGCAATCTTCTTGCCGATCGGGCAGTAGACGCCGCTCGAGGAGGCGTTCAGGCGGATCCAGACGCGGACGCGGGTTGCTTTCTTGATCGCGGCGCGGAGTTCGTCACCGGTCATCCGACGCCTATCTTGCAGATCGCCTCGAGCAAGTCGGCCGCGGTGTGGAAGTAGAGCGTCACGATCGGCTCGCCGTCGGGCGCGTACACGCCGAGCACGTAGCCGCTCGCCCCGTCGGCTTCGGTCACGAGCAAGTAATGCTGGCCGACCGAACGCGTCCACTCCGGGCCGCCCGCGCCGCAGCCGTACTCAAAGCCGCTTTCGCGTAACGCTTGGTCGTCGGGGATCACGACGCGGCCTCGATCGCGCGCCAGAGATCGACCAGCGTGGTCCGGTCGAGCTCGATCGAGTGCACGACCCCCTTTCTGTCAAACACGTAGATCAGAAAGACGCGCTCACCGTTGACGGTCGAGCTCGTGACGGTCGCGTTTGCGTCAGGGCGTACGCCCATGGTGGCGGGCGGCCACGGCGCCGCGAGCGCGTCGAGCGCGTCGAGGATCTCCGGGATGTGATCGGCGGGCGAAACTATGTCTCGGCCGCTGCTTAGCAGGCGCGCGCTCGTGCGCTCTTTGATGCGTTCGGAAATCTTTTTCATAGCGGATCCCAGATCCTTTCGATGAGGCGCACCATCGGAGCCCCACTGGCATCGCTGATTACGGCTGTCCGAGAAGGTGCGTGCCACTCGACCGAATCGAGCCCGCGCGGCGCGTAGATGCGGAGCACTGCTAGGGCGTGTTCGAGCTCGACGTGGGACGCCTCCCAAAACATCAGCACAGTGCCGCCGTAGTCGATTTCCTCCCAGTCTTCGATCGGCTCCCCGGGCTTCCAATCGGCGTACGTCATACCGGGCGGAAGGATTTCCACGCCATAGCGCACCAAGCGCCGCTTCGCGTCTCGACGCGCCCTTAGTTCGGCCGACACGCGGGCGCCTCGCAGTGGAACCCGGCCACGCAATCGCAATCATGCGCGCACGGCCAAGCGCATTTCCCATAGGTGAGATTGCAGCGATGTCCGCCGCAATCGTCGTCGCTATCGCACGCGAACGCCAACTCGGCCGGCACGACTTCGCAGACCGAGTAAACGGGCTTGTAGCCGTCGGCCGAGGCGGCCGCGTCGGCCGCCTCCGTTCCATCGGGCGTGTTGATCGACGACGACGAGCAGGCCGCGAGCGCGAGCGCGACAAGCGCCGCGCGGATCACGGCCACACCCGACCTGTAACAGTCGCGTTGACGCCACCGAGTTGTTTTGCGCGCTTGGCCGCCGCAATCGCCGACGTCCGCCGGTGAAATCCAAACTCCAGGTCCCGCCAGCCCTCCGTAAACGAAAACCCCGCTCCGTCGTGCCGACGTCCTACGGCCGCACAGATCGCCTTGTCTCGCTCGCGATCGAATCCTTTATATTCCACCATCACCGAGAACGGGGGCGGGGGCTTCCAGCGGACTTTCTGCTTTTTCATTTGGGTTCCCCCACGAACGTCTCGGCGATGCGCTCGGCCAATTGCCAGGCATTCCAGCCGGGGAAGCGTTGCCACGCGCCCGCGCTCGGAGACCAGCGAAAGCCGCTCGACTTGCAAAGCTTCCGGATTTCCTCGCTGGGCTTGCCCGGGAAGTAGATCCGGACGCGGTTTTCCTCTTCTGCGATGCGCACCTCGCCGATTTGCTTCGCTTTCGGCTCTGCCGCGCGTGCCATTCGGAGCGATTCGATGCGCCCCCGGAGCCGTTTTAGCTCGCCGCTGCTATTGGTGAGGCGATACGCGGGGATCCCGGTACGCCCGGCAAAGTCGGGCGTGAGCAACTCTTCGATCTTTTCAGCGCCGAGACCAAGCTCCGCGAGCGCGCCGCGGGGGTGCTTGCTGCGCACGGCGCGATTAACGCGCTTCCAAAAGTCGCGCGCTGCCTCGAGTTCGCGCACGCGCGCCTCGAGCTTTTCGACCGCGTCGGGATCGTCCGATGAGATTGCGCGGTTTTCCTCAGCCGTGTCTGCGCGCCGGTCGAGCGCGTCGGCTACCTTCACCGCTTCGAACCCCTTGCGGTAGTTGGTTTCGATGCGGCCGCGGTAGCGGCGATCGCGGCCTTCCGAATGATGCCCGACCAGGATCGGCTGACCGAGCGGAATGATGCTCGCCATTTGATGCGCGCGCTCTACACGCGCCTCGCCTTCCTTCCGGAGCCGCTCGGCCCGCGCTCGGAGCCTCTCGACTTTCGCCGCGCGCTTTTCCTCGAAGGCGAGCCGCTGGGCCGCGCGCTCGGCCGACTCGTCAATGCCTTGGATTACTTGCTCATGGGTTAATCGTCTCATGGCTCACCGCTTCGCTTTCTTCAGAGGTTAGGAAATCGATCCACTCGCGCGGCTCGCAAGCTCGGAAGCCGCGCTGCAAGTCGTACAGATAGCAATGGGGGTTCGGGGAGATTTCGCCGGCGGCAAAGCCGTTGCCGATGCTCTCGATTTCGCGCGATCGTTTGATGCGCTTCGCGTGGTCCGTTTCGGGCCGGACACCTTCTAAGAGCGTGGTTCCATGCTCGTGCAGAACCCAGCCGAAGGGGTGCCCGTCGTGCACGCGGAGAAACGCGCGATCGTGCTTCGTGAGATCCGTCTTGAACGAAAGCGGCAGCCCGAGACGCGCGGACTCCGCGCGCATGGCGAGATACACGGCCGCATCGTTGAACGTGGCGCGGCCGCGCTCGGATCGTCGTGGGCGAAAGTGTCACTTTGCACGGGCTCGACTATGAAGGTGCCTACGAGCGCACGTTCCGGCTCGGAGATTTGGCCGACGGTCATACAAAATGGTGGCGCGCTCGGGGACGATCCTTGTCCCGTTCGCGAGCCTGACGGACGCGGAGCTTCTCTCCGAGATTCCGAAAGCCGCGCGGCGTCCTTCGATCACGCGGCCTTGTCGCCGCGTGTCGCGATATTTGACGTCGCGGATTTCGATCGTGCGGCTCATGACAGCACCGAACGCGTGCGGCCCGAGACTACCGCCACCACGATATGGTCACAGAACGCGATCCCGACCGCGTCACACCCCGCGCGCACGGCTTCCGTCATGAAGCGATCTTCCGGCGACGGCGTAGGATCCTCGCTTGGATGATTGTGAGAGAGAATGATCCGCGAAGCGTTCAAGGTGAGCGCCGCGCGAAGCACGTCTGCAACGGTCACCGCGCAACCATGCAAGCCGCCCCGCGCTACCTCGACAAGCCCGATCACATTGTTTCGGGCGTCGAGCCCGAGAAGTAGCAGGCACTCCCCCGCCGGTCGCATGACGCGGAACCACGCTAAGAGAGTGCGCGTGGCGTGGTCGAAGTCCGGCGCGCTCGCTTCGGCGACGTTTAGAACGCGTTCACGCCGTAGCGTGAGCCGATACTGGATAACCTTGGACACTTTCTCACCGCTTTCTTTCGGGACAAGCCCCGAAGCCTCGAACGCTGGCGCTAATCCTTTGGTCAGGCACCCGCCAAAGCGGTGAAACCAAAGCGGGCCGTTTCCCTTGGTGCTCGGCCCAGCGTTCGAGGCTTCGAAGCGCGAGCCATGGTGGCTCGCGCCCGAATTTCCGCGCCGCTAGATGCGCGCGGGCATCACCACAATCGTCGCTTCTCCCTGATAGTCCGCGTTCTCGCCCATGAACGAAGCATCCACGCGGGCCGGATCTAACTCTTGCCCAAGTCGCAACTGACAGAGCGTCGTTTTGCAGCCGTGACTTTCGGCAATCTCCCCCAGCACACCGAGTGCCGCGAGATAGAAGGCATTGAACCCGACGCATGCGGCCGGCTCTGGCATGTTCGCGATCGTCGGAATGACTTGATCCGCGGGCGGGAAAGTCGCGTCGACTTTCGGAAGCGCGGCTTGGACGTCACCCGACGCGATCGTAAAGCCCTTTCCCCTGGGGTGACGCGGACCTTTGTGCGCTTGCTTCCCAAGCCCTTCAGCGCGGCTTGGAGCTTCTTGGCGTTGACTAGGTGCTCCACGGCTTCCTTCGTTTCGTTGTCGCGTGGCTCGGTCGACTTGGCCGCGTCGATCTTGATCAACCGGTGCCCGTCCGTTGCGACGACACGCCCGCGACCCGTATCGAAACAGACGCTGGCCATGTGCGGCCGCGTGAAGTCCGCGCTTGCGTAGGATGTCACCGCGCGAAGCTCCGCGATCGTTGCCTCGAACGTTCCGTTTTCGTATTTCATTGGCTCACCGCTTTTCATGTCGGGCTCGATTGCCCGAGTCGACGCGCTAGCCATGCTGGCGCGCCGAGTCGGTCTCGCGAGGTTACTTGGGGAAGTCCGGCAATCCGTTGATCCCGATGCGCTTCCAAGTGTCGATCGCGTGCTCACGCGACCGGTAGATCCAATGTCCGTCCGCTCTGAACCAACGTTCGAACCGTTCCCATGCGGCCGCGTTATTCATCGTCGCACGCGATTACCAGATCCCGGTAATCGTCCATTTCGTCGACGCCGTAAGCGCCGGGCGCCTGGCACTCGCCCGCATGCGGAGCGCAGTCCGCGACTTTGCAATCGGCGCAAAGTACCTTCCCGCTTTCACCGTCCGATGCGATCGCAATTTCGCAGCAATCGCGACAATTGCAGCAAACATAGCCGGACATTTAGAAGCCCTCCGCTTGCACGTCGGCCGGCATGTAGGCTCGGAGCCAGGGATAGGCGCGTAGTGCCGCTCGGATTTGTATGTCGGCCGCTTTTCGGTCTTCGCCGTACTTGAGGCGCCAGTAGTCAATCAAGCCCTTAAACGACAAGCGGACTTCTTGCGGCTTGTCGGCCGTGGCTTCCCGCTCGTTTCGGGCGCGGCATGTCTCACAAAGGTCCGTTTCGTCGAATTGCGATCGCAACGCCTCCGCATCTTGCTTGCTCACGCGAGACCAGCGCTCCCAAACCCAAGAGTCGGATCCGCGCATGGGCGCGTGCTTTTCGCATGCGATCGCGCCTCTTTCGCTCCAAAACAATGTTTTTCCCATTGGCTCACCGCTTGTTTCGCGCGTCTTATCGGCGTCTTTTCCGATCGTCGTGCCATGTTCTCACCGCTTGTCGTGCGCCCGACTCGGGCTCGTACGGACATCTAGCACCGGACATGCCACACCGGACCGGTGCGCCAAGCGCCCGAAACTACTATAACGACGTAGTTTTACCGCGTAGGACGATGCGCACTTGGCGCCCGGACGGTTCGCACTCGGAGCGAACTACGGTTCGCCTGTCTTTTTGACCTTGGCCCAACGGTCAAAACGACCGTTTTTCCAGGTTCGGCCGGAGAGGATCGCCTTGATCGTTTCGTGCGACACGCCGAAAAGAGCGCCGATGGCTTTCCGCTTGGCGCCTAGCTTGGCGAGCCTACGGATGAATCGGACGTCCCTCTCGGTCAGTTTCGCTTTCCAGTGCCGCTCCCCTTGGCGGTAGCGGCCTTTTCTGGCGCAGTCCTGATTATTCTCTCGGCGCGTCCCGAGGAAAAGATGACCGTCGAGCACGCAAAGCGGGACGTCGCAGCGATGACAGACGCACATGCCGGGCGGGATCGGTCCGTGGTGCAATCGCCATGCGACGCGGTGTGCCGACTCGCGCTTTTTGGTGTCGCGATCGTAGACGTAACCATAAGTCATTCCGCGACGATCCGTGCGAGTAGGGCCAATCCAGATCACGCATGCGCCCGATTGCTTCGTTTTCGACCAGAACCACTCATCCACGGCGCTTAACGCCGATTGTAGCGCTCTCACACAGAATTTTTCGCGCCTTTTGGTCAGTAGTTTTTTGGTGATTTCGTTACGGGGTTCCGCAACTTTGGGGATCCGCGGCCGCTCATCCGCCGCGGCACCGCCGCGGAGGCGCCACAAGCCGGCCATTGCGCGGCCGCTACGGCGATGTTATACCCGGCGCTTATGAGCAATGAGACGGTGAGCAGCGGCCCCGATTTCGACTTCGATCCCGATCGCACCGATTGCAAGAAGTGTGGCCGGCAGAATTGCCCAGACTTCCGCCGGCGCCCTGACGGCGGCGTGACCATCGGAGAGCACGTGGATGCGCTCGAGGGGCTCGAGGAGCCGCGGGTGGGCATCAATTTCAATGACGAGCAGGCGCGCGACCTGTGCGCTTGGCTCCGAAAACACGGCTACGGCGACTGAGGCGCCCGTGGATCTCTGGCTTTTGGCCTTCCAGGCCGCGGCGATGACGTTCGTGGTGACGCGAAGCGGGCTTTTTGCTCCGCTCCGAGAGCACGGCCCCGCGGGGTGGCGCTCCTTTATAGGGTGCTCGCTTTGCGTCGGGGTGTGGGTGGGGATGCTCCTCACCGCGGCGCAGCTCGCGGCGGCTGGCTATCGGCCGGCGAGCTCCGCGGTCTTTTGCTCTTGGGCGCTGATGGCCCTCGGCACCGGCGCTCTTTCGGGCGTGGTCGCCCTCGGCTTCACCGTGGCGATCGACTTTGCCGACGGCGTCGCGAGCTCAGTGGAAAAGCTCGCAACGCGTCCGATCGCCGAGCGCAAAAACGAATAGCGAGCCGACTGATGGTGCACACGAAAATCCGCGGTGAACTAACGAGCTTTACGCTGAGCTCGAAAGGCGAGGCTCTCCCGGGCGAATACGCCGAGGCGAGAAGCGCGCGTCGAGCTCTGCAATTCTGCAAGCACACGCTGCAAATGCTCGAGGACACGATCAACGTCGGCGAGCATCGCTTGATCACCAGCGTGGACCTCCGCTGCTATTCGCGGCTCTGCCACGACTGCTCCATGGCCAAGGCGCGGGAGGCGTTCAAGTGACGCCGCCGCTGGTGACGGTGCATTGGTCGGAGTGGCTGCTTGTCCCGACGACCGTGAAGATCGGCTGCGACGAGTCGAGCTCGAGCATTGCGATGATGACCGCGGACGGGCAAAGCGGGCTCGATGACTCGAGCCGCCGCTTCGACTTCGACACGACGCGCGTCACCTGCGCCGACTGCAAAGCGCTAATCGCCGAAGCGCTCCAGGTGCGGCCGTGAAACGCGCTTGTCCGTTCTGCGGGCGGACGCTCCGCTATCGGAGTCGGCACGCCTGCTACAAGTGTTTGCCGCAACTGGTGTCGGCTCTGATTGCTCTCAGCAAGTTCGCGCGGAGTCTTCGGTGAGCTACGACACCACTCCGATCCCCGTGACTTGGACGCACGCTTGCGGCTTTCGCGAAGTGGTGTGCGGCAAGAAAACACCTGACACGAAGCGCTACTGCAAGCGGCACCGGATCTGGACCGAAGAGCAGTGCCACGAGTGCGCGCGCTGCAAAGAGTGCGTGGCAGCTCGGCGGCGCTCGGAAGTTGCTCGATGAAATGCGAGGCGCAATGGTTTTGCATCAACAACAACGGCAAGCGCCCGACGCCGTGCAAACAGCCCGCGTCGATCGAGCTCGAGGGGCGTCGACTCTGCTACGTGCACCATTCGGTCGTGAAGGCGGGTTACGCGACCCTCGCGCAAGTGCTCGCGGGAGAGCGACCGCGGCGTGCCACCGATCACTGCTCACCGCCCGGGGACGTGGTCTCGTGACCGACAAGCAACGCCCGTCGGTCGTTTCGTTAAACGGCATCTGCTCGAGTTGCTCTCGGATGGAGCCGCTCTTCCGGAACCCGCTCGGCCCCTTGGCGCTTTGCTACGAGTGCTTACGAGACCGCGAGCCGCTCGCGAGCGAGAGCCAGTGCACGTGTCCGCAGTGGGTGATTCGGGGCGACTGCCCGACTCATGGTTTTCCGATTCCCAGGTGACGAGAGGAGAATGCGGTGAGCGACGACAAACGATGTAACCACGGATTTCTGCGCGGTCTCTGCGTCATGAATAACTGCGCCCACTTCGATGGCGCGAGCGATTGGAAAGCGCGGCTCAAGACGCGCTTCAGCCACGCCAAGGGTGACGGGCGCGTAATTCGGGTCAAGAGCGTCACGCAAAAGGAGCGGGCGCGATGAGCGACGAAGCACGCGCAGCGGTCGCTTACATCGAGCGCGATTCCGATCACCGCATCCTATGCGTCTGGAACAAACGTTACGGCGGATGGGGGATGCCGGGCGGAAAGGTCGAAGACAACGAGACCGTGGTGCAGGCGCTTGCTCGCGAGCTCGGCGAGGAAACCGGTCTATCGATCGCGGGGCAGCCCGAGGCGATCTACGATGCGCCGCACAAGACCAAACCGATTCCCGGAGTCAGCGGCCGCGGCTCTTGGGTGATCGTGTTTCGCGTTTGGGCACGCGGGCAGCCCAAGGAGATGGAACCGGGCTGTCCGGTTACTTGGCTCACGCGCGAGGAATTCCTTCGGTGGTCGCCGTTCCGGGATTTTTATGAGCTGATGTTCGAGACGATTTTTCCTCCGGAGTGCAGCTGTGCGGAAATTCAGCGGAGGGATCCGAAGCGGCATTTCAAGGGATGCGCTCTCCGCGTCGAGCTCGCTGAAGCGCGCTGCTGTTGCGCGAAGATTCACTTCCCGTCGGGGGAGGTTTTCGGAAATCCCTGCCCCGCCTGTCCGCTCCACGGCGACAACGCTGTGCATGCAGCCCAACTTGGCCAGCGGCTGACCGGCGGCGGCCCGCTCACTTATCCCGACGGGAGTCTCGTAGAGGGTCCGGATCCGAAAGGCTTTCCCGAGTGCGTGCGCAACGGCGGCTCGAGCCGCATGTGCGAGCGCGGAACCAAGGGATGCGAGATCCACCACGGCGGTGTTTTCGGCTGCACCTGCAAATACCCCTATCCGCATCCGCTCAAAGGCGGCGGCGGTTTCCAAGTGCACCAATCGGACTGCGCGATTGGTGGGATTTCACCGGCCAAGGATTGCACCGTTCCGGAGACGGAAGGCTTTCGGGAGCGAAAAGAATAACCCCATGGGCCGCCGCCTGAACCCAAACTGCACCGGATGCGGGATACCTCGCGTCAATGGCCCCGACTTCTACAAAGAGAAGAGCGGGAATCCGCGCCCACATTGCAAGCGCTGCATGGGCAAGTCGGCAGCTCGGTGGCGCGCTCGCAATCCAGACAAGCATCGGGTGATCTATCGCCGCTGCAATCATCGCGTGAATGTTCGCCAACGGTTTGGGTTGAGCGTCCAGCAATTCGGCGTATTGCTCGCATCATCGAACGGCAAATGCGCGATCTGCGCTCGCCCTGAGGGTCGCTCAGACCGACGGCGGCTTTCACTCGACCACGACTACACAACGGGAGCGCTTCGCGGCTTCCTCTGTTCGCACTGCAATCTTGCGATTGGCGTTTTTCACCACGACGTTGTCTGGTTGCAGCGCGCCATCGATTACCTTCGCAGCGGTGTCGATTTGCGTGATCTGCTGAAAGTTGGTGTCACATGACCGAACCGAGCCCGACTCTGCTTCCGATTCCAATGCTGCTGTGGTGTCCCAAGTGCGGCGAGCGTCATATCGACGCTGGAGAATTCGCAACCCGGCATCACTCGAGCCACGCATGTCAATTTTGCGGACTGGTTTGGCGGCCGGCGATCGTGCCCACGGTCGGTGTCGCGTTTCTACCGGGGTTCAAGGACAAAGCGGAGGCACCATGAGCGAATACCAAATCGTAGATGGCGTCGAGATTGCTCCCGAGAACGAGTGCATCGTTTGCGGGCTGAAGCGACAGGCGGACGTGCAGCGCTGGGGGATTTACCTTGCCGGATCGATTCCGCTTGGCGCGCTCGCTTGCTCGCCCCGCTGCGCCGCGCTCGCGGTCGATCGCATGAAGGAAACCGGGCGAGTCGACGATCGGAACGAGGAGCATTGACCGTGCTGATCACCGAACATCTTCCGGACTGTCCGCTCGGCTCTGCACTCGGCCCGGTCGCGATTGAGTGCATACACGGCTACGACGTTTGCCCGCAGTGCGATCCCTGCCGCTGCGACGGCACTACTAAGTACGCGATCGAAACATGGCAGACCGAGCGCGGCTGGTCCGCTCGCGAATCGTTCACGAGGCTCGAGGCAGTCGGCGGCTTGAGCGAACAGCACGCTTTCAACGAAGTCGCGGGCGCTCTGCTAATCGCTCTCGGCCATCGTCGACACCCGCCGACTCGGATCGCGCTCGTTACCGTGCGGCTCGGTTCCGATCCCGAAAGCAACCAAACCAAGGAGCCATGATGCGCTTGACGATCAGAAAGAGCGACTGGATCGACGATTGGTGGCTAATCGAACGCGCTGAGCATGATGGCCGTCAGTGGATGGAGAAAGTAGGCCCAAATGCGATGGGATGCGGCAGTTGTAATTTTCCGCTTCGCACAAGCTCCCGGTTTTCGGACGCGGACGTCGAAGGATACGGCTCCGAGATGCTCTCTCTCGCGGCGGCGATCACCGAGCGCTCGAGCTTTCGCGCGAAACGCTGCGCCGTGGCAGTGAAGGGGCAGACCGCCGAGTTTTGGTCACCGCGCAATAGCCAGGAGCACGGCGTTGTGACCATCGAGGAGGCGGACGAGCTCGCCGCGCTGATTGTCGCCACCGTCCCCCAAAGCACCCAAACCCCGGAGCCGAAATGATTTTGCTTTTCGAAGTTCCCTGCGATGTCGATTTCCGTTTCTACGGCACCGTTGGCTCTCAGGCGACCGCGTGCAGCGAGGATCGGGACACGGTTGCAGTCGAATGTGATCCGGAGGATCGCCCCAAGGTGATCGCTCTATTTCGTAAGCTTCTTTCGCTGCTGGAATCTGGTCGGCCCACTGATCCGGAGCCGAACAAATGAGCACCGAGGGGCGCCTGGTGATCAAGGCCGTCATCACCATCTGTAACGGCTGCAAGCGCGAGATTACGTACTACCCGGATCCGCCGCTGGTTGGCGCCGAAGCGCTGATGGCTTGGACCAAGACGGAGCTCCGTCAGTGCAGTTGCGGGGCGGTCACGTGTGATTTGAAGATCCCGCTTCCGCCGGACTTCGAAACCGGGCTGACGAGTGCGCCGAAGGAGGAGCCATGAAACAGCACACGCTTGTCGCACTGCTCCTGTCCGCCTGCGCCTCGAGCCAACAGCCCGAGGCTTGCCCCAAGTGCTACGCGATCGACGAAGTCGCGCCCTACGACCCCCCGAACCGCGTCGTCATCCTGTGCGATCAACCGGACGCAGGAGCGCCCGTGGACGATCCCGACGCGGAGCCGACGGGACCGATTTCCTTCTGATCAAACCCACGGAGAAAGCAGCCAATGCAAGTGAGAGAGATCAAATGAGCACGGGGTGGTCGATGATCGCGCTTGCATCTGCGATGGGCCACGAAGGCGCGACGCAAGTACTCGAAGACCACGTCGAAGAGTGCTTCAAAAACTGGCAACCCGTGGACAGCCTAAAAGCGGAGAACCCAATGGACGAACCCATTCCCGACCTTCTGATCAAAGTTGCCGATGTCCTC
>Ga0134121_10000189_pt1 | contig 73458 bp, 56 predicted proteins | sample KB301_FD_96463 | JGI IMG/M metagenome (GOLD analysis project Ga0134121, IMG submission 96463) | Terrestrial soil microbial communities without Nitrogen fertilizer from Kellogg Biological Station, Michigan, USA - KB3-0-1 | ecosystem: Environmental > Terrestrial > Soil > Unclassified ...
AACGACGCCACGAAGCAGGAGCTGGAGCGCATCTGCTCGCGCTATCCGAAGCGCGAGGCCGCGCTGCTGCCGGCGCTGCGCCTCCTCGAGCGCGAGTTCGGCTGCGTCGACGGCGAGGGCATGGTCCATGTGGCCCAGCTGCTCGGGATCTCGCCCGCCAAGGTCTTCGGCGTCTTCACGTTCTACACCCACTACAAGCGGCCGACGGACCGGACGTTCGTGATCGAGCACTGCTCGACGGTCCCGTGCGCGCTCCGCGGCAGCGAGAAGATCCACGACCACCTGAAGAAGATCCTTCAGCCCGGGGACCCGATCACGCTCAAGAAGGTCGAGTGCCTCGCGAGCTGCGACACCGCGCCGTGCCTCCAGGTGAACGGCGACTACGTCGACCACGTGACCCCGGAGATGTGCGACGCGATGGTCGCCCAGATGCGGGCCGGCGCGTGGAAGCCGCCGGTCCCGAAGTACGACGTCCCGCGCACGAAGTATCCGCCCGTGCTCCTCAAGCACGTGCTCGAGGCCGGCAGCGACACGCTCGACCACTACCGCAAGCGCGGCGGCTACGAGACGTGGCTGAAGATCTGGGAGTCGAAGCGCAACGCCGACGAGATCGTCGAGGAGGTCTTCAAGGCGGGCCTGCGCGGCCGCGGCGGCGCCGGCTTCCCGACGGGCCAGAAGTGGAAGTTCCTCGCGAAGAACGACAAGCCGCGCTATCTCGTCGTCAACGCCGACGAGTCGGAGCCCGGCACCTTCAAGGACAAGATGCTCATTGACAAGGATCCCCACGCGCTGATCGAGGGGATCCTGATCTCCGGCTATGCGATCAAGGCGAAGTGCGCCTACATCTACATCCGCGGCGAGTTCGTCCACGGCGCGAAGGTCCTGCAGCGCGCGGTCGACGAGGCCGAGAAGGCGGGCCTGCTGAAGGAGTTCCCGATCACGGTCCACCGCGGCGCCGGCGCGTACATCTGCGGGGAGGAGACGGGCCTGCTGTCGTCGCTCGAAGGCAACCGCGGCTATCCGAAGATCAAGCCGCCGTTCCCGGCCGTCGAAGGGCTCTTCCGCTGCCCGACGATCGTCAACAACGTCGAGACGCTGATGACGGTCACCCACATCATCAAGAACGGCTCCGACTGGTTCCGCAAGATGGGGACCGAGAAGAGCCCCGGCATGAAGATCTTCTCGGTGTGCGGCCACGTGAACCGCCCGGGGAACTACGAGATCCCGCTGAGCGTGCCGCTGAAGGAGGTCATCTACGACCTGGCGGGCGGGATCCGCGGCGGGAAGAACCTGAAGGCGGTGATCCCCGGCGGCCTCTCGGCGCCGATGCTCACCGCGGCCGAGGTGCTCGCCGATCCGCCGCTCCGGATGGACTTCGACGCCCTCGCCGCGGCGAAGACGATGCTCGGTTCGGGCGGCATCATCGTGATCGACGAGGAGACCTGCATCGTCGACGTCCTCTGGAACACCCTGCGCTTCTACCATCACGAGTCGTGCGGCCAGTGCACGCCGTGCCGCGAGGGCACGGGCTGGATCGAGAAGCTCGCGGCGAAGATGGAGCAGGGGAGGGGCCGCGCGGACGAGGTTCCGAAGATCGACGAGGTCGCCTGGGGCATGGTGGGCCGCACGATCTGCGTCCTCGCCGACGCCGCGGCGATGCCCGCGCGGTCGATGGTGACCAAGTTTAAGGCCGAGTTCGAAGCCCACACGACGGCGAAGAAATGTCCGTTGAAGCACGGCAACGTGCCGGAGCTGGCCCATGCATAATTGGCCACAGAGGGCACAGAGGACACGGAGCGGATTCTCTGTGTCCGGACCGGAATACAGATGCTTCTGCTCTGTGCTCTCTGTGTCCTCTGTGGCCAATAAAAAGGTCTGGGTTAGGTAGATGCCGACGATCAAGCTGAACGGGAAGGACATCGAGGTCGACGGGAAGGACAAGCTTCTCAAGATCTGCCTCGACAAGGGCGCCTTCGTGCCGCACTACTGCTGGCACCCGGGGCTCACTCCCGCCGGCAACTGCCGCATGTGCCTGGTCAAGGTCTCGAACTCCAAGAAGCTCGAAGTCTCGTGCATGTACCCGGTCGCCGACAAGATGGAGGTCACGACCGAGGGACCCGAGGTCGACGCCGGCCGCAAGGCGGTCCTCGAGTACATGCTGATCAACCATCCGCTCGACTGCCCGATCTGCGACAAGGCGGGCGAGTGCGACCTGCAGGACTACACGTACAAGTACCGGCAGGGGACCTCTCGGTTCGAGGAAGACAAGCAGATCAAGCACACGAAGGACCTCGGGCCGAACATCCGCATCTGGGGCAACCGGTGCATCGTCTGCACCCGCTGCGTCCGGTTCTGCGAGGAGGTGACCGGCACCGGCGAGCTCTGCGTCATCGAGCGGGGCGACCGCAGCGTGGTCGACGTCTTCCCGGGCATCCCGATCGACAACCCGCTGTCGCTGAACGTCGTCGACCTCTGCCCGGTCGGCGCGCTCATCGACAAGAACTTCATGTACCAGGCGCGCGTCTGGTTCACGAAGCGGACGGAGTCGATCTGCGCGTCGTGCAGCCGCGGGTGCAACGTCGACGTCACGGTCCTCGACAACGACATCAAGCGGCTCCAGCCGCGGCCGAACGCCGACGTCAACCAGTACTGGATGTGCGACGAGGGCCGTCTCAACACGCGCTACGTCGGCAGCGACCGGCGCCTGATCAAGGGCACCGGGTCGGCGCGCGAGTTGGCGGAGAGCGGCCGCAAGCTGAGGCTCGCGGGGATCCTCTCGACCTACGCCACGATCGAGGAGATGTACCTCTTCAACAAGCTGATGGAAGCGCTCAAGGCGGGCCCCGTGGGCGTCCTCTCGCTCACGCGGGGCCAGCAGCAGAAGTTCCCGAGCGGGTTCACGATCGAGGCCGACAAGACCCCGAACCGCGCGTACGCCGCGAAGCTGTTCGGCGAGGACGCGCTCTCGACGGGCGTCTCGAGCGTCGTCCAGGAGCTCCAGGCGGGGACGATCCAGGGGCTGATCCTGATGAACGGGATCCCCGACTTCGCGCTGCCCGCGGACCTGGTCGACGCCGCGAAAAAATCGCAGTTCCTCGCGATGAGCGACCTCCTGCAGGGGCCGCTCGTCGAGGCGGCCCACGTCGTCCTGCCGGGCACCGCCTGGGCGGAGAAGGACGGCACGTTCATGAACTTCCAGGGCCGCGTCCAGCGGATCCGCAAGGCGGTCGAGCCGCCCGTGTCCGCGCGGCCCGAGGCGCAGTGGCTCCAGGAGACGCTCGTGGCGCTGGGCGTCCGGCCGGCGGTGACGTCGATCGAGGGCGTCTTCCGCGAGGCGATGCCGGGCACCGACTACGGAAAGATCGGCAACCAGGGTGTGAAGACCAATGGGACTGCCTGACGTCCTGAAGATCGCGTTCGTCCTGGGATTCTTCGTCTTCGGTCTGACGCCGCTGATGGTGATCGTCGAGCGGCGCCTGAGCGCCTTCATGCAGGGGCGCGTCGGGCCCGACCGCGTCGACTTCCCGCTGCTGAACCGCCTCGGCGGCCTCCTGCCGGGCGGCCTCGCCCAGCCGCTCGCGGACGCCATCAAGTTCATCTTCAAGGAAGACATCATTCCGGACGAGGCGGACAAGCTGATCTACATCCTGGCGCCGCTGATGGTGCTCGTGCCGCCCGCGCTCGGCCTGATCGTCATCCCGTTCGGCAGCGAGATCGCCGGCGTCCCGCTCCAGGTGGCGAACCTGAGCGTCGGCGTCCTCTTCTCGATGTCGGTGCTCTCGATCGCCGTCTACGGCCTGGCGTTCGGCGGCTGGGCGTCGAACAACAAGTACTCGCTGCTCGGCGGCCTGCGCGCGTCGGCGCAGCTCGTGTCGTACGAGCTCGCGCTCGGCCTCTCGATCATCGCGGTGCTGATGATGTCCGCGGGCAACCCCGACACGCTGCTCGGGACGCTCGACCCGAGGGTGATCGTCCAGCGCCAGATCGAGCACGGCTGGAACATCGTGGGCGGCGGCAACCTGTGGCTCCTGCCGAGCGGGATCCTCGGATTCATCCTGTTCTTCGTTTCGGCGCTCGCCGAGAACAACCGGCTGCCGTTCGACCTCCCGGAGTGCGAGGCCGAGCTCGTCGGCGGCTACCACACCGAGTATTCGTCCATGAAGTTCGCCCTCTTCATGATGGGCGAATACGTCGGCATGACGATCATGGCCGCGCTGATGACGACCTTCTTCCTCGGAGGCTGGTCGTTGCCGTTCGGCCTGAATCAGTTCCTCGACGGTCTCCCCGCGAAGGAAGGCCAGATCCTCCCGCTCTGGCTGGAGGGCCTGCTCTCGGTGGGAGTCTTCATCGGGAAGGTCGTCGCGATCCTGTTCGTCTACGTGATCATCCGCTGGACGCTGCCGCGCTTCAAATACAACCAGCTGATGGACCTCGGGTGGAAGAGGCTCGTGCCGCTGGCGCTGTTCAACGTGGCGCTCGTGGCAGTGGTGGGCGTGCTGACAGGGGGGACGAAGTGAAATTCAAGACGTGGCTGCTCAAGCTCGCGATCAGGCTCTACATCCCGGCCGCGATCAAGGGCATGCGCCACACGCTGGGCCGCGTCTTCCAGAAGAAGGCGACGCTCTCCTACCCGGAGGAGCTCCACGTGCCGCGCAAGGGCTACCGCGGCGAGCATCGCCTGAAGAAGGACGAGGTCGGCCGCATGAAGTGCGTCGCCTGCCTCATGTGCCAGACGGCCTGCCCGGCCGAGTGCATCCAGATCGTCGGCGCGCCGTCGCCCTGGCCCGATCGCGAGAAGATCCCGGTCGTCTTCAACATCGACATGCTCAAGTGCATCTACTGCGGGATGTGCGAGGAAGCGTGCCCGTGCGATGCCATCGAGCTGACCCCGACGTTTACGAAGGTCGCGGTCACCCGGGAAGAGAAGATCTACGACATCAATAAGCTGCTGAGTCGCTGAGAAGAGCACGGGAGAACCGGCGGGAACATGGGGAGCATCGATCCTATCTTTGCGGTGGCGGCCACCATCACGGTGGGGACGGGCCTGCTCGTCGTCACCCAGAGAAACCCCATCTACAGCGCGATCTCGATGCTCGCCTGCTTCCTGGGCCTCGCGGTCATCTACCTGAGGCTCGCGGCGCCGTTCCTCGCCGCCATCCACGTCCTCGTCTACACCGGCGCGATCCTCGTCCTCTTCCTGTTCGTGATCATGCTCCTCAACCTGAAGCCCGAGGAGCTCGGAGTCGAGTATCCGCTCAAGGTCCGAGGGGCCGCCGGCGCCCTGTGCGCGGCGCTGTTCGGCCTGATCGCGCTCCCGTTGTGGCAGGACCAGCGGCCCATGCCGAAGGAGTCGCCGACCGGGTTCGGCGGCGTCGAGCAGGTCGGCCACGCGCTCTTCGTCGACTACGCGCTGCCGTTCGAGCTGATCTCGGTCCTGATCATGGTCGCCGTGTTCGGCGGCGTCCTCCTGGCTAAAAAGAAGCTATGACGTTGTTCAGCCGCCTCGGCGCCTGAACGAGAGAATAGTGAATGAAGAATAGAGAATGGCGACCCCGCACCATGGCGACGCCTCATTTTCTATTCTTTATTCTCCATTCTGGGGTCCAGGCCCCTTGGGGCCTGAACGACGAAGCATGAGCATCGCCCATTACCTGGTCCTGAGCGCGGCGCTGTTCGCGATCGGCGCGTACGGCGTCATCGCCCGGCGCAACCTGCTCATCATCCTCATGTCCGTCGAGGTGATGCTGAACGGCGTCAACGTCGCGCTGCTGGCGTTCGCGCGGCTCTATGCGCAGACCGCGGGCCAGGTGTTCGTGCTCATCGTCATGGGCGTCGCCGCGGCCGAGGTGTCGGTCGGGCTCGCGATCCTGATCGCCGTCTTCCGCAACCGTAAGACCGTCGACACCGGCGACCTGAAGAGCCTCCAAGGATGAGCAACCTTCTCTGGCTGATTCCCGTCCTGCCGCTGATCGGGTTCATGATCAACGGCGTGCGCAAGCTGCCCAAGGCGGCGGCCGCGGTGATCGGCTGCGCGGGCCCGATCGCGTCGTTCGGGCTCTCGGTCGCGACCGTGATGGAGGTCGCGAAGTCGGGCCCCGTCGAGAAGCAGTTCTTCGACTGGATCAACACCGGGCTGCTCAACGTGTCGTTCGGGCTCCGGGTCGACCAGCTCAGCGGCGTCATGATCCTCGTCGTCACCGGCGTCGGCTCGCTGATCCACCTCTACTCGATCAGCTACATGCACGAGGACGAGGGCTTCTCGAAGTTCTTCGCGTACCTCAACCTGTTCATGTTCTCGATGCTCCTCCTGGTCCTCGGGGACTCCCTCCTGCTGATGTTCGTGGGGTGGGAAGGGGTGGGCCTCTGCTCCTACCTGCTGATCGGCTTCTGGTACAAGGAGCTCAAGAACGCCGACGCGGGGAAGAAGGCGTTCATCACCAACCGCATCGGCGACTTCGGCTTCCTCCTCGGCATGTTCTGCCTGTACCAGATGTTCGGCTCGCTCGACTTCAAGACGATGAGCCTCGGGCAGGTGAACGACAAGTGGGGCTATGCGGCCGCGGCGCTCCTGTTCCTGGGCGCGTGCGGCAAGAGCGCGCAGATCCCGCTCTACGTCTGGCTCCCCGACGCGATGGCCGGCCCCACGCCGGTGTCGGCCCTCATCCACGCGGCGACGATGGTGACCGCGGGCGTCTACATGATGGCCCGCATGAACTTCCTCTACGCCGCGGTGCCGGAGGTGATGGGCCTGGTCGTGATGATCGCGGCCGCGACCGCGCTCATGGCGGGCGTCATCGCCGTGGCCCAGAACGACATCAAGAAGGTCCTGGCGTACTCGACCGTCTCGCAGCTCGGCTTCATGTTCGCCGGCATCGCGACGGCGAACTTCACGACCGGCCTCTACCACGTCGTGACCCACGCGTTCTTCAAGGCGCTGCTCTTCCTCGGCGCGGGCGCGGTCATCCACGCGCTCCATGGCGAGCAGGACATCCGGAAGATGGGCGGCCTGTCGAAGAAGCTGCCGGGGCTCGCGGCGGTGTTCGTCGCGGGCGGCCTGGCGCTCGCCGGCACGCCCGGCACGTCGGGCTTCTTCTCGAAGGACGCCATCCTGGCGGCCGTGTATCTGAACCCCAGCCCGACCTTCGGCCTCGCCTGGCTCATGCTGCTCGCCACGGCGGGCATCACCGCGTTCTACACCACCCGGCTCGTGCTGATCGTCTTTTTCAATCCGCCCGCGCACCACGACGATCACGGCGAGCACCAGGAGCTCCACAAGCCCGGCCTGCTCATGATGGGGCCGCTGGCGCTGCTCGCGATCGCGTCGCTGGCGGGCGGCCTGCTCGCCCATCCGCTCGAGAACTTCCTGTCGCCGGTCTGGGTGAAGAAGGCCCACGAGATCTCCGAGCATGCCCACGAACACGCCCACTCGATCAACGTCAAGGCGTCCATCCTGATGTGGCTGATCGGCGCCGGCGCGTCGGCCTTCATCTACCTCTCCGCAAATCACCGCGCGTGGCTCCAGCGGTGGGTCGAGGGCGGCGGGAAGGGGCTCCACAAGATCGTCGAGAACAAGTTCTACGTCGACGAGATCTACGAGTACCTGGTGATCGCGCCCGTGAAGATGTCGGCGACGATCGTCTGGTTCCTCGTCGACCGGGTGATCATCGACACGCTGCTGGTGAACGGCAGCGGCTGGATCGTGTACGGGATCGGGCGCCTCCTGCGGCGGACCCACACGGGATCGGTCAACGTCGGCGTCGTCTCGTTCGTCGTGGGCGCCCTGGCGGCGCTCGCGTTCCTCGCTTACCAGTACAGGACCACATGGCAGCTCCCCTTCTTACCCTGATCACGTTCCTGCCGGCCGCGGCGGGACTGCTGCTCGCTCCGCTCAAGGCGGAGAAGGGCGCGATCGTCCGCTGGACCGCGCTCGGGGTCTCGTTCGTGGTGCTGCTGCTCGCGGCGGTCGCCTGGGGGAGCTTCCAGGCCGGCGGCGAGGCCTTCCAGCTCGTGGAGAACCACGCCTGGGTCCCGGCGCTCAAGATCCGGTACACGATGGGCATCGACGGCATCAGCCTCGCGATGGTCGCGCTGACGGCGTTCCTGATGCCGCTCGCGATCCGCGCGTCGTGGCACCAGCCGAACGGCTTCATCATCGCGCTCCTGTTCCTGGAGACGGGGATGATGGGGGCGTTCTGCGCGCTCGACCTGTTCCTGTTCTACGTGTTCTGGGAAGCGATGCTGATCCCGATGTACCTGCTGATCGGCATCTGGGGCGGCCCGCGCCGCATCTACGCGTCGGTCAAGTTCATCCTCTACACGATCGTCGGCTCGGTGCTCATGCTGGCCGCGATCCTCTACGTCGCGCTCCAGTCCGGCTCGTTCGACGTCCTCGCGCTCCAGGCGAAGCTGCCGACGTCGATCCCGGCCGACCGCCAACAGCTGCTGTTCCTCGCATTCGCCGTCTCGTTCGCCATCAAGGTCCCGCTGTTCCCGTTCCACACGTGGCTGCCCGACGCCCACGTCGAGGCGCCGACGGCAGGCTCGGTGATCCTGGCCGGCGTGCTCCTGAAGATGGGCACCTACGGCTTCCTCCGGTTCGCGATCCCGTTCTTCCCCCAGGCGGCGGCCCACTTCACGCCGCTGTTCATCTGGCTCTCGACGATCGGGATCATCTACGGCTCGCTCATGGCCATGGCCCAGAGCGACATCAAGAAACTGGTCGCCTACTCGTCGGTCGCCCACCTGGGCTTCTGCATGCTGGGGATCTTCTCCGGCACGCAGGAGGGGACCCAGGGCGCGGTGCTCCAGATGGTCAACCACGGCCTCTCGACGGGCGCGCTGTTCCTCCTGGTCGGCGTGATCTACGAGAAGACCCACCGCCGCGGCGTCGACGACTTCGGCGGCATGGCGAAGGTCATGCCGCTCTACGCGACGCTGTTCATGATCGTGACGCTGTCGTCGATCGGCCTCCCGGGCCTCAACGGCTTCGTCGGCGAGTTCCTGGTGCTGTTCGGCTCGTTCAAGAACCACCCGGTCGCGACGGCGTTCGCCTCGCTGGGCGTGGTGCTGGGCGCGGTCTACATGCTCAAGATGTACCGCGACGTCTTCTTCGGCCCCGTGACGCGGCCGGAGCGCGAGAAGATCGGCGACGTGGAGAAGGGCGACCTGATCTATCTCGTGCCGATCGTCGCGCTGATCATCCTGCTGGGCGTGCTGCCGAACCTCGTGCTCGCGAAGACCGAGGCGGCGGTGAAGTCGGTCGTCCAGCGGTATTCCGAGGTCCCCAAGGTGTCCAGTGAACATCACCACTAACGACCTGGCGTCCATCCTGCCGGCGCTCGCGCTGATCGCGGGGGCGTTCCTGGTGGTCGCCGCCGGGACGGTCGTCCGTCCCGAGAAGCGGCAGGGCATCTCGGAGTTCATCTGCTACTTCGCCCTCGCGTTCGCGCTCGCGACGGTCTTCTACCGGATCTCGTCGATGTCGAAGACGGCCGATCCGGTCACGATGGTCCCGTCGTTCAACGGCGCGGTGAAGCTGGACGACCTGGCGCTCTTCGTGACGCTCACGGTGATCGCCGCGACCGGGCTCGCGGTCGTCCTCTCGGCCGACGCGATGAAGGGGCAGGAGGCGGCCCACGGCGAATACTACGGGCTGCTGCTGCTGTCGGCGTCGGGCATGATGATGCTCGTCGAGGCGCTCGATCTGATCACGTTCTTCATCGCGCTCGAGGTGCTCTCGCTGGCGCTCTACGCGCTGTCGGGCCTCTACCGGCGCGATTCGAGGTCGAACGAGGCGTCGATCAAGTACTTCGTCATGGGCGCGTTCGCGTCGGGCTTCGTGCTCTACGGGGCGGCGCTGCTCTACGGGGCGACGGGGACCCTCTCGATCCCCGAGATCGGCCGCGTGCTCTCGTCGGAGACGCCCGCGCCGTCGCTTGTCGCGCCGGGCTTCCTCCTCCTGACGATCGGCCTGGCGTTCAAGGTGGGCGCGGTGCCGTTCCACCAGTGGGTGCCGGACGTCTACGAAGGGGCGCCGACGGCGGTGACGGCGTTCATGTCGGTCGCGGTGAAGGCGGCCGGATTCGGCGCAGTGGCGCGGATCCTGCTGACCGCGGGGCGGACGGAGTCGGGGACGTGGGGCCACGTCGTCTGGGGGATCGCGATCGCGACGCTGGTGGTCGGCAACCTGCTGGCGATCGGCCAGTCGAATGTGAAGCGGATGCTCGCGTATTCGTCGGTGGCCCACACGGGCTACATCCTGGCGGGGCTGACGTCGCTGCGCCATTCGGAGATGGGGAACGCGGCGCTGCGGGACGCGGGCGCGGCGGCGCTGTACTACGTGTTCGTCTACACGTTCATGACGCTCGGCGCGTTCGCGTTCCTGATCTACGCCGGCCGCGGCGACAAGGACGCGGAGGACATCCAGGATTTCGCCGGCCTGGCGAAGCGGAAGCCGTGGGCGGCGCTGGCGATGACGGTGTTCATGATCTCGCTCGCCGGGATTCCGCCGACCGCGGGCTTCTTCGGCAAGTTCCTGCTCTTCAAGGCGATGGTCGCCGCGGAGGAGTATCCGCTCGTCATCATCGGTGTGCTGAGCTCGGCGGTGTCGCTCTACTACTACCTGCGCGTCGTGGTCTACATGTACATGAAGCCGGAGCCGGAAGGGTCGGAGACGCCGCGGCTGGGCTTCAATTCGGCGCTCGTCGTGTTCGCGTGCGCGGCGTTCACGCTGGCGCTGGGCCTGCTCCCGTCGCGATACCTGCAGCTCTCGCAGCAGGCGATCCAGTCGCTGCTGCGGTAACGGGCGCGACCCGTAGGATACCCACATTCCATGCTGAGATTCGCGACGCTGGCCTTCCTCGCGACCCTCTGCGCTCAAGCCTCCCCGAAGACGGTCCCCTTCTACATCTTCATCGGCCAGTCGAACACCGGATGGCTGGGCGCGGCGGGGATGAGCGAGGAGCAGAAGAAGGAATTCGGCGGGGTCGTCCCGGAGACGGAGATCTGGAATCCGGCGAACGGCGCGTACGGCGCGAAGTGGGAGCCGCTGACCGTCGGCGTCAACACCCGGTGCGAGAACTTCGCGGACGCGACGGGCTTCGGGGCGGAGGCGTCGCTCTTCGCGCGGCTGCAGAAGCAGAAGAAGACCTTGCGGCTGCTCTACAAGCAGGGCCAGGGCGGCACGTCGCTGGCCGTCGACTGGAAGCCGGGATCGGGCACGAGGTGGGGCCAGTTCGCCGCGTGGCTGCCGTCCGCGGTCGACCAGGCGGTCGCGCGGGGCTTCAAGCCCGAGCTGAAGGCGATTCTCTGGATGCAGGGCGAGGCGGACGCGGAGACGGAAGACGCCGCGAAGGCCTATGCGGCGAATCTCCGGGCGTTCTTTCCGGCGGTCGACGACCTGTGGCAGGGGCTGATCAAGACGCACGGGCTTCCGAAGACGGAGTACAAGCGCGTCGTCGGGCGCATCCACGCGCCGGGCTTCAAGTTCCGCGACGCGGTGAGGAAGGCCCAGGCCGACTATTGCGCCGACCCGGCCGTCCGCGCCGTGCTGGTCGACACCGACAAGTATCCGCTGGACTGGGTCCACTACACTCCGGCGGGGCAGATCCAGTTCGGCCTGGACATCTTCGCCGCGGCGAAGCTGGAATAAGGAGACTCCATGTCGCAGAATCCCGCTGAAGCGCTCCCGCCCTCGATGCAGCTGATCCAGATGGCGATGGGCCACTGGGTGTCCCACATCATCCACCTGGCGGCGGAGCTGGAGCTGGCCGACCATCTGGCGAAGGGGCCGAAGACGGCCGAGGAGCTGGCGGGCGCGACGAAGACGCACGCGCCGTCGCTGTACCGCTTCCTGCGGACGCTGTCGAGCCTGGGCGTGTTCGCCGAGGACGGTTCGCGCCGGTTCGGCCTGACGCCGATGGGCGAAGCGCTGAGAACGGGCGCGCCGGGGGCCGCGCGGCCGACGATCCTGACGTTCGCGAGCGAGTATTTCTTCAAAGGCTACCGGGAGTTCCGGTACTCGCTGGAGACGGGCAAGCCCGCGTTCGAGAAGGCGCTGGGGATGCCGATCTTCGACTGGCTGGGGCAGCATCCGAAGGAAGCGTCGATGTTCAGCGAGACGATGGTCGGCTTCCACGGGATGGAGCCGCCTGCGGTGGCGGCGGCCTGCGACTTCTCGGGGATGAAGACGATCGTCGACGTCGGCGGCGCGACGGGGAACCTGCTGACGGCGGTGCTGGGGAAGGCGTCGGGCGCGAAGGGCGTGCTGTTCGACATGCCGCACGTGGTCAAGGATGCGCCGGGGCTCCTCCAGTCGAAGGGGATGACGGACCGGGTGAAGATCGAGTCGGGAAGTTTCTTCGACCGGGTTCCGAGCGGCGGTGACGCCTATCTGCTGTCGCACATCATCCACGACTGGAGCGAGGCGCAATGCCTGACGATCCTGGGGAACGTCCGCAAGGCGATGAATCCGGGAGGCAGGATCCTGATCGTGGAGATGGTGCTTCCGACCGGCAACACGCCCCATCCGGGGAAGATGCTGGACCTGATGATGCTGATCGGCCCGGGCGGCCAGGAGCGCACGGAGGAGGAGTACGCCGCGCTGCTCCAGAAGGCGAAGCTCAAGCTCACGCGGGTGATTCCGACGCAGTCGCCGGTGAGCGTGGTGGAGGCCGTGCAGGCCTGAGCCTCCGGCATCAGAATCCAAGGGGCCCCGTGTTTCTTCTCTAGAGGCGTTCGGACCGACGCGCACCCTCGAATGCCATTACTAATGGGTGTTCAAACGATCGGGACGGACGTAACCCCTCTGCCTCCCTAGTAAATTGATGGCGCAAGCGCCACCATAATCAATGAGTGTTCAATCTGTTCATCCATTGAACGCGGTTGGCCTCACTCTGCACGGACAGCGCCTAAGGTAAACGTATTATCTTGGCCTGCAATTACTTGGGGAGCGAGCGATGTCTTGGCTTGACCTTTGTTTGGCGCGCGGTTTGCTAATCGAAGGCCATTCCCGGGGTTCGAACGACGCGCTTCAAAGAGGGCTTCACATGTCAACGCGCTTGATGTCTAGGTACTTCCTTCCGCTGACGGCATTCCTCGTTGCCGGCATCCTCGCGATGCTTTCCGGGCCCTCCCTCGGGTTCGTGTCGCGCGCAATGATGCAGACCACGGGAAAGCGATATTACTGCAAGCGCTGCAACCTCAAGACCCACCGCGAAGAAACCCGGGAGTCCGATACCGACCTAAGCGGACAGACGGACCCCGGATTCACGCCGTGGAAGTGCTGGAGCGCGTTCCCGGTCAACTACGTGACCGGGGCCAATGAGTACGCCACCGTCGACCTGCAGACGCTGGGACTCTCGGGCTTCAGCCTCGATCGGATGTACCTCCAGGATCCCGGCGACTCCGACGGCGGACTGGGCCCGTGCTGGAGGTTCGGCTGGTTCTACCGCGCCGAACAAAGCGGGACGAACGTCACCGTGATCGCGGGGAACGATCCCATCACCTCCTTCACGGACAACCTGGACGGCACCTACTCCTCGGACTTCGATTACGTGGATCGCCTGACGGCCGACGTCGTGAACCACCTCCTCGTCCTGACCGACGCCAAAGGGAAAGTCTGGAAGTTCTTCGACTTCAGCGCCTCGTGGAACCCCGCGCGGCGGGGGCGGCTCAAGGAGTTCGCCGACCGGGGCGGCAACCTCACCACCACGATCTACGGCACCTCCGGAGTGTCCCTCGACCAGCTGCTGGAAGTGCAGCAGACGGACCCGAATCCCAACCTGCTCCACCGCTTCACGTTCGCCTACTACCTCTCGGGCGCTTCGGTCGGACGGCTCTCGAGCGTGACCTACGCCCAGACCAATACCGGCGTGACGACGACCGTGCGGATCGCCAATTACACCTACTATGCCTCCAGCGGCCCCAACGGTCCCGCCGGAACCCTCCAGCGGGCGCGCGTCACGGACGCCTCCGGCAATCCCCTCGACACGTGGTATTACCGGTACAACGCGATGGGCGCCGACGGCTTCGTGCCCCTCCGTTACGCCGTCAATCCCAAGTCCTATGACCGCCTGTCCGCCGCCCTCGGCGGCGACATCGCCGTCGACAACGCGACCGACCTGCAGCTCTCGACGTACGCCGACTACTACTTCCAGTATGACGGGCTGCGGCGGGTGATCCAGGAAGTCGTCCAGGGCACCGGCTGCGGCTGCGGCGCGGCGGGAGGGAAGGGGACCTTCGGCTTCTTCTACCAGACCGCCTCCCACGGCCAGCCCGACGCGCCCAACGTGTGGCGCAACAAGTGCACCGTGACCCTCCCCGACGGCAACCTGGAGATCGTCTACACCAGCGGCGCCGGCCAGAATCTGCTCGAGGCGTACAAGGACGTGACCAGCGGCCAGCAGTGGCTCACGTACCGGGTGTTCAACGGCGACTACGGCCTGGCGGCCATGGCGAACCCCTCGGCCGTGACCGGGTTCGACGAGACCACGGCGGGCCTCGTCTCCAGCGCCAACCTTCCGGATGCCGCCGGTCTCTGGCACCTGGTGAACTACTACCCGACCACCAACCTTCCCGCGGGAGCCGTCGCGAAGTACGTCAGCTCGCGCCAGATCCGGCAGGGGGAGATTGGAGCGCCGGTCCTGCAGGAGGTCGACACCTACACGTCGCGAACGGGCGCGTCGGCAACGATCTACCCCGTGGCGTCCCGGACCCTCTACCGCAACACCAACGGCACCGGCGGGCAGACGACGACCTACGGCTATACCTGGCAGGGCACCACGACCGAGATCCTGCAGCAATCCGTGACGAACCCCATCGTCCCGGTCGGGCAGAACGGCTTGGGCGCCGCCACCAGCGCCGCCGCCCAGCTCGACGCCTTCGGCCGCACGACCTGGGCCATGGACGAGGACGGCTTCATCCAGGCGACGGAGTACGACACCCTCACCGGGGCGGTGACCAAGCAGATCCTGGACGTCAACACCGCCACGGTTCCGAATGAGCCGACCGGCTGGGTCACGCCTCCCGGCGGAGGCCTGCACCTGGTGTACACGTTCCTCGTCGACGTGCTGGGACGGACGACCAAGACGACCGATCCCCTGGGCCAGATTTCCTACACGGTCTACCGGGATGTGCAGCACGAAACCCGCGTCTACCCCGGTTGGAATTCGTCGACGAACAAGCCCACCGGACCCACGCAGCTCGTCCGCGAAGACCGCGCGAGGAACTACGCGGAGTCGCTGCTCATGTCGGCCACTCCGACCGTTTCGGCCGGGGTCCCCATCGGAACGGAGACGATCAGCGGATTGACGGCGCTCACCCGGCACAACCTCGACACGGGCGATCGGCCGGTCTCCACCGACACCTATTTCAGCTTCACGGGACTGACGTATACGCCGGACCCGATGGGAACCCTCGGCACCCACTTCTATCGCGCCAGCTACGGCTATGACCCCCGGGGCCGCAAAGACCGGGTGCAGGACTGGACGGGCACGATCACCCGGGCCGTCTTCGACAGCCGGAGCCGCGTCACCGCCCTCTGGGTCGGGACGGACGACACCCCCACGTCCGGGGACTGGTCCCCCACCAATACCGCGGGGACGAACCTGGTCAAGGTCTCCACCAGCGAATACGACTCGGGAGGCGTGGGCGACGGCAACCTGACCAAGAGCTCCGTCCTCACGGGCGGCTTCAACAGCCTGGACACGACGTATCAGTACGATTTCCGCAGCCGCGTCGCCCGTCTCCGCACGCCCGACCGCATCTATCGGGTCCCCACCTACGACAACCTCAACCAGGCCACCCAGGTGGACACCTACTACGACGTCGACAACAACACGGTCCTCGATCCCACCGAGCTCCGCGGCCGGTCGGAGACGAGCTACGACGAGCGCGGGCTCGCGTACCGGGCGATCGTGCACAACGTCTTCAGCACCGGCGCCGTGGGGAACCATTTGACGACCAACGCCTGGTACAACGGTCGCCGCGCGAGGATCAAGACCAAGGACCCCAACGGCCTGCTGACCAAGGTCCAGCTGGACGGCGTCGGCCGCACCTCCGCCGTCTTCATGTCCTATGACGATGCCGAGACGATCTATGCGGACGCCTTCAACGTCACCGGGGACGCCGTGATCGACGAACGCGTCAGCGCCTACGACGCCGCCAGCAATCTGATCCAGGAAACCCGGTACGCGCGTACGTCGAGCGCCTCGGTGCCTCCGGGCGACCTTGCCGCGGGCTGGGCGGTGGGGAACGCCCGCCGGACCTTCCTCGCCACGTGGTATGACCTCGCCAACCGGACGACCGGCGCCGCGGACTACGGCGACAACGGCAACGTCGCCTTCTCCCGTCCCGTGACCGCGCCCGCGCCGAACTCCTCCCCCAACGTCCTCGTGACCAAGTACGAGTACGACGCGGGCGGGCGACTCTACCGGGTGACGGACAACATGGTCAAGGTCACGCAGACCACCTACGACGCCCTCTCGCGCGCGACCCGGGTAATCGTCAACTTCGTCGACGGCACGGCCTCCCAGACGGAGCTCGACACGGACAAGACCACGGACTACGTCTTCGACTCGTCGGGCCGCCTCTCCCAGCGGATCGCGTATAACCCGAAGGGGACCGGCGCGGGAGTCCAGCAGCAGATCACGAAGTACGCGTGGGGCACGATCGCGGTCGAGGCCGTCCCGGCCGTCTACCGCAACGACCTCCTTGCGGCCGAGATCTATCCCGACAGCGACGACACGTACAACCCGGCGCTGCCCGCCGGGAGCCAGCTGGCTAACGGCGCGGATGCCGCGTACGATCGGCTCGAATATACCTACGACCTGGCGGGCCGCCGGCTGACCTTCAAGGATCAGCGCCAGAACCTCCACACGTACGACTACAAGCCCCAGGACTTCCCGGGCGCCGGGAAGCTCGGGAACGACGTCGTCACGACCCTGGGCCCCGGCACGGACGGTTCCGTGCGCCGGATCTACTACGAGTACGACAGCCTCGGACGGTTCCAGCAGACCAACTCGTACTCGGACACCGGGTTCGCCAATCTGACGAGCTTCCAGAGCTTCAATTACGACGGGTGGGGCAATCCCTTCCAGCTGATCGAGCGCCACACGCCCGCCGCAAGCATCTACTTCTTCGCCAACTTCGCCGACGGCGCGGGAGTTCCCTCGGGCGGCGAGGCCAAGTACGTCCGCCTCTCGTCGGTGGTCTACCAGAACGGCCGGGAGGTCGACTATCTGTATCCCTCGAGCGGCGTGGGCGACAAGCTCAGCCGCGTGGACGCGATCGCCAACGACTCCGCGGGCACCCTCAAGTTCGCGCAGTACACTTACCTGGGTCAGCGCAGCGTCGTCCGCGTCGATCACCCCGGCATCACCGGGGGTCTGGCCCTCGACTACGGGATCAACGCAGGTTCCCCCGCAGGGTGGGACCGGTTCGGCCGTCTGATCGATCACAAGTGGGGAAGCACGGCCGACCCGAACAAGCTCGACCGCTTCCAGCATACCTACGACAATGCCAGCCAGCGCCTGACGAGCGACCGGACGTACACGGGCGCGCCGACGAACCGCGACGAGCAGTACGCCTACGACAACCTCCACCGGCTGGTGAACATGCGGCGGGGAACCTTGTCGGGCGGAACGATCTCCAATACCAACTCCACGCTCATCCACGACTGGCCGGCGATGGAGACGCAGGGCAACTGGCGCAGCTGGAGGACCTCGCCCGGGGGGAAGAACAACCCCACCTACAGCACCCAGGCGCGCTCGCACAATAAGGCGAATGAGATCGACGTCGACGACAACGACGCCAACGCCGCCGGCGCCTCCATCACGCAAACCTCCGGGACGGGCATGGACTGGATCGACCCGCAGTACGACAAGTCCGGCAACCTCAAGAACGGCCCGCGGCCCGGGGCCGAGACCGCGGCGGCCTCTAGGCTGCACCTGAGTTTCGACGCCTGGAACCGCCTCACCAAGGTCCAGGCCGACTCGGGCGGGGTCCCCGGGGCCACGATCGTCGAGTACCAGTACGATGGCCTGCATCGCCGCATCGTCAAGCTCAAGCCCAACGGCGCCAACTGGGACCGCCGCGACTACTTCTACAATGCCTCGTGGCAGGTCGTCGAGGAGCGGGAGCTCTTGAACACGCCGTCCAAGACCACCGAAGCGACCGTCCCCAAGTACCAGTGGGTCTGGGACCTGCGGTACGTCGACGCGCCCGTGCTGCGGGATGAGAACAAGGATGGCGACGGAGACTGCGTGGACGGAACCGACGAGCGCCTGTACTACCTCCAGGACGCGAACTTCAATGTCACCGCGCTGGTCACCCCGGCCGGGGCGGTGGCGGAGCGGTACGCGTACGACCCCTACGGAAACGCGGCCGTCTTCACCTCCGCCTGGGTCACCCAGGCGCCGACCGTCTACAACAACGAGATCCTCTTCGGCGGCTACCGGCTGAATCAGGAGACGTCGCTGTACCTGTCCCGCAACCGGGACTATCATCCGACGCTGGGCCGCTGGCTCCAGCGGGATCCGGTGGGCTACGCCGGCGGCGGATCGAACCTCTACGAATACGCCGGGAGCATGCCGACCGTCGCGGTCGACCCCTCTGGCCTCAAGCACTGCAACCTTTGGATCACGTCGGTCACCGTGACGCTCAACAACAAGACGTTCGGCAACCCGACCCCGGGCCAGCAGAACAACAGTTTCTCACCGTCCGAACTCACGATGGCATTCACACTCGCCGAGAACCCTGCCCACGGCGATTGGGAGTGCCCCGGCGACCCGAAGGACGACAAGTGCTGCGCCATCACCGGATGGCTGGGTCGGATCCATCCCGACCAGGATGGAGATTGGTTTATCCGGGATCCGAATCGAGGGGAACCCTTCTCGCTTTCCCGCGGCGGGAACGCGGAGCCGCTCGGCGGATACTCCGCCACCTATCCCCAAGGCAAGGGGCTCCCCTGCGGTACGAACCAGGGAATGAACAACGCGTTCGGGGGCAGCAGATTGAGCACTACTGTGCCTCTCCAGACCCTTCACACTCCGAAGGCGGGACCGTACAACCTGTACACGACGTTCCATCAGCAGGCCACCGTGGGCCTGTTCCGCTGGCAGCCGCACGCCGGGACCGAGAACACCGGCGGCCGGTACGGGTACACTCCGGCGGGGACCAACCCGAACAGTTCGAAGACCGTGACCGCTTTCACCCTGGTGGCGCCCTGGCGCGGGGTCCTGGGGGACACGTGCAATCTGATCAACGGGAAGATCCCGATCATCCAGATCGAGAACGGAGCCCTGAACTTTACGATGGAATACCAGGATCCCTTCATGCCGAGGTTCACCGCGCCGTAAGCGGCGCCGCGGAAAGCCCTTATCGGGAGGCGGGGTCGAGGAAACCCTCCCCTGCCTCCGGCCGGGCCAGTGTATGATGGGGGCCATGAGGACCCTCGCTTGAGCCCCGACGCCTCGCCGGAAGACGAAGGACGTTCGGAGCTCTTCCACCCGACGCTCGCGCTCGTCGCCGCCGCCGAAAGCGCGGCGGGGTATCTGCTCGCTCGCGGGCCGAACCCCCGGTCGGTCCTGACTCTGGCCCTCGTGGCGATCAGCTCGGCCGCGCTTCACGGGTTCGCCGTCGCGGCGGCCCGCTTCAGACGACTCCCGGCGGGTACATCGGGTCGGCGGCTATCGCCTGGGCTTGCCGCGGTAGCCGCATTCCTCGTCTCGGCGGTCGCCATGCTGTTCGCCTCGCGAGAGCCCCTGGGCCAGCGGTTGACCTTCTGGAGCATGGCGCTGACTTCGACGACGATCTACCTGTTCGCCTGCAAGGCGGCCCCGCTGGGCGGGCTCATCCACGGCTCGCACTTCTGGTTCGGAATCTCCGCGGCATTCGAGCTGACCGCGGACTCATTGTGGCCGGTGGCATTGAGCGCCGTTCCCTTCCTGGCGTACGCCACCTCGCTTGCGGCCGTCTCCCGAGTCATCACCCCCTCTGCCCAGCGAAGACGCCTGGTTCTGGCGATCTCGGGCATGATCGTGTCCGCGCTCGTGGCTTCGACGTGGACGACGGCCTATCCGGAAGCTCTCTCCTACGCCCGAATGCTCGACTGGTCCACGGCACCTACGTTGAAGAGCCTCATCGAGGTCGCGGAGCTGGTCGCGGTAAAAGTCCGGCCCACGGTCCCGAGCGCTCTCGCGTCGATCGCCGCGGCGGGGTATGTCGCGTGGCGCGCGGTCCGTGCGCGCGATGCGGAGGGCGTCGCCCGTCTGGTGCGGGACGGGGGTTGGGGAATCCTCCTGGTCCTCTCGGCGCTCGTATCGCCGGCCGAGGGCGTCACAGCGATCGGTCTTATCCTCGGCGCGCTTTTCGTGCCGGCGGCCGTGATCCTCGCGGTCCGGAGCCGCGGCATCTAAGATCGGCCCACCCTGGACGTCCCGTAGCGCAGTAGCTGGGCTCCTCCCGCCCCTTATCTTCTCGAAGGTAGGGAGGGGCTAGCCTTCTTTCCCGGCGAATGCTTAAATGGCGGAAGCCTGATCGGCGAGTTCTGTCCACGGTCGAACCCGGACATCGACGTGGAATGACGGACGGGTAGGAAGGCATGCGGGCTGAAGAGCGGGGTCTCTGTCCATCGCCTGGCCTCCGTCGTCGTTCCACGCCCGACGTGCCTCCGATCCCAGGCCGCTCCACCGATCGGGAGTTGAGAGGAGCCGGGGAAAAGGGGAAGGGTATGACCATGAAGCCGCTGTCTCTCCACCTCGACGACGGGGAAACCATCCCCGTCCAGGTGTCGACGTCCGACAACACGACGCTCATCGAGTGCCTGAATCCCAGGCCGTTCCTCCGCCACATCACCCACGGCCGGTGGTCGGCGTCGCTCACGCCCGACACCTACCTCCGCGGGTGCGTCCTGCCGAACGAGGGGGCGCTCTTCTGCCTGTGCGACCAGTTCGGCACCGTGGCCGACGATATCGTTCGTCTCACGAATGACGAAGCTCAAAAACTGATCTTCGATCGATTGTCATGACGAAGGCCCCCACGGTTTTGGTAGTGGACGACGACAAAGCCGTCGCCGCGAGCCACGCCGACCTCCTGCAGGGAATCGGCTACCGGCCCGTCCTGCAGACCATTCCCGAAGACGTCGAACCCCATCTCGCCCGGCAGCCCAACATCGACCTAGTCCTCCTCGACATCCAGATGCCCGGCATCAACGGCATCGACCTGCTCCACCGGATCAAGCTGCGGCGGCCCGACGTCGGCGTCGTGATGGCGACGGTCATCAACGACGTGGAGCACGCCGTCCGCGCCATCAAGGCCGGCGCGTACAACTACCTGCTGAAGCCGCTCCAGCGCAACGACGTCGAGCGAGTCCTCAGCTCGTACTTCTCCAACCAGCCCAAGAGCATCTCCGAAGATCCGCGCTTCCGCCGGTTCGTCACCCAAGACCCGGCGTTCGCCGAGATCTTCCGGCGCGTCAAGGCGTTCGCCGAGGCCGACGTGCCCGTCCTGATCACCGGCGAGACGGGCACGGGGAAGGAGCTCGTCGCTCAGCTCATCCACGCGCTGAGCCGCCACAACCTGGGCCGGTTCGTCGCGGTCAACCTCGCGGCCCTGTCGGTGGACCTCTTCGAGTCGGAGCTCTTCGGCCACTGCCGCGGCGCGTTCACGGGGGCGCTGACCGACCGGAGCGGCTACTTCGACGAGGCGGCCGGCGGGACGCTCTTCCTCGACGAGATCGGCGAGCTCCATCCCGAGCTCCAGAAGAAGCTCCTGCGCGTCCTCGAGACCAAGCGGTACTGCCGGGTGGGGGAGACCACGGAGCGCGAGCTCACCGCGCGCGTCGTCATCGCCACGAACCGCGACCTGAAGAAGGAGGTCGCGGAGCAGCGGTTCCGCGAGGACCTCTACTATCGGATCATCAACTACTGCGTCCACCTGCCGCCGCTGCGGGACCGCCGCGGCGACGTCGAGCTGCTGTCGCAGTACTTCGTCCGCAAGTACGGGTCGCAGTTCGGCCGGCCCGTCGACGGCATCTCGCCCGAAGCGCTGAACCTTCTCGCCCGCTATTCGTTCCCGGGGAACGTGCGGGAGCTCGAAGGGATGATCAGCGCGGCAATCCTGCTGGAGACCACGGGCCGCCTTCAGGCGGTCAGCCTGCCGCAGCACCTCGCGACGGTCGAGGAGACGACGAGCGACCTCGAACGGGCGCGCTGCAACGCGATCATGAAGGTCATGGCGCAGGTCGACGGCAACCAGACCAAGGCGTCCGAGAAGCTGGGGATCGCGCGCCAGACCCTGAACTATCTGCTGAAGGACTATCGAGCGCGAGGCTGGATTTCGTAGATGGAACCCCATCTGCAGCAGAGCGTCCTGAACTTCGCGGTCTGGGGCTCGCTGGCGGCCACGCTGGTCCTGGGCGTCTTCTCCTTCGTCCAGGCGTTCGTCGATCCGCAGCGCCGCTATCGGTATCTCACGTTCGGTCTGGTCATGGGATATCTGGTCTGGCTCGATTACAGCCGTAGCGCCCTCCAGCTCAATCCGAACGTTTACGAGTGGCTCCGAATCTGGTGGGGCGGCTTCTATGCCGGCTCCGTGCTCCTGCTGCTCGGATCCTCCTATCGCCTGGCCGCCGGGGTGACGATCGGCCTTCTCGCCCTGGGCTTCGGCGCCTTCCACGGCTTCCATAAGGGGATGGCCACCACCATCATGTTCCCCTGGGCGTACGGCGCGACGGCCCTCGCGTTCGCCCGGCGGGCGTGGATCCAGCGCGGCTATGCGTCCGGCATCCTCGCGGCCTTCAGCGCGTCGATGGCCCTCATGTGCAGTTGCTACTGGCCGGTGCTCAGCACCCAGAAGCCCGAAGTCGTCATCTGGGGGTACGGGCATTACGCCGAGATCTCCATCGTCGCGGTCTTGATGGGCTGGGTCCACCTGCCGCGCGAGCTGCGGGGCCAGGCCCCGGTCCGCACCCATCCGGCGCTCTCGTTCGCGCTGCTGGCCATCGTCGTGGCTTCGGAAGGACTCGTCATGGGATCCCTGCTGATGGCCCCGAGACAGCCATCGCACCTGTTCATGTTCGGCGTCGTGACGCAGCTCGCTTGCGCGCTCGGCGTCTTCCTCCATCACCGCCATCAGCTGGTCATCCACACGGACAACGTCAGCCAGCTCCTGGAAGAGCGCACCGCGGCGCTGCAGCTGGCGCAGAAGGAGCTGGCGCGGCAGAACGAGCTCCTGGCGCACGACCTGGGCGAGCAGGCGCGCGACCTGCGGCTCAAGAACGAAGTCATCGACCGGCAGCGGCGCCTCGAGCTGGCGGCCCAGACGGCGGGGCAGGTGGCCCACGACATCCAGAACCTCATCTCGCCGCTCTTCTCCAAGATCGAGAGCCTCGAGGAGGCGCGGACGCTGAACGAGATCCGCGGCGTCACGAGCGACTTCCGGAAACAGGTGGAGCAGCTGCTCGACCTGAACACGAACCTCCTCGCGCTGGCGCGCCGCGGCCGCGTGGAGCTCCAGCCGGTCCGGCTGCGCGAGCTGATCGTCGACGTCGCCGGCCGCTTCCAGGGACAGCGCCTCACGGTGGACTCCCGCGAGGACGCCTGGGTCCAGGGCTCGACCGCCCAGCTCTCGCGGGCCGTCTCCAACCTCATCCTCAACGCGTGCGAAAGCGACCTCGACCGCCTGGTCGACGTCACCGTGCGATCGGGATTCGTGGAGATTCCGCAGCAGCGCCGGTGCCACCTGGGCTTCCTCAATCCGGGCCGCTATGCGTTCGTGGAGGTGAAGGATTCGGGCCCCGGCATCCCCGCCGCCCTTCTTGAAAAGATCTTCGAGCCGTTCTTCTCGTCCAAGAACGCCCGGAGCAAGTCCGGATCGGGGCTCGGGTTGACGATCGTGTCGGCGGTCGTCGACGATCACAAGGGCGTCCTCGACCTCGAGACCGGCTCCACGGGCACGCGGTTCGTCCTGTATTTCCCGCCGATCGAGGCGCCCGACCGGCCCCGCGACCTCGGGAGCCCGTCGTCTAATGCGACAGTGCTTGTCGTCGATGACGACAGCATCGTGCTCAAGGAGTACGGCACGATGCTGGAATCGGCCGGCTATACCGTGGTTCTGGCCGAGGATGGAGCGCGGGCGATCAAAATCCTTCAGTCCCAAGAGATTGATCTCGTGCTCCTGGACTTCAACATGCCGCGCATGTCGGGACTGGAAACCTTCCTGGGCGCGATGCACGTCCGGCCGGGGATCCGCGCCGTCGTCCATTCCAACCACGTGAGCCACGAGCAAGGCCTTCAGCTCAAGGCACTTGGAGTGACCGCGGTCCTGCACAAGCCGGCGGGGCGGACGGACATCCTGCTCGCCCTGCGCCAGGCCTATCAGGACCGGCTCGCCGCGCTGAACGATCAGCCGCCGAAGTAGTCCCCCAAGCAATCCCCTCTGGCATCCCCTTTGCTCCTCCTCTTTCCGCACGGCCTGGGGTATGGCCGAGCGAGGGTAAGAGAGATGAAGGATTCGTTTCACCACTTCGAAACCCCCTATGATCTGGTCGGCCGGTATCGCCAGGACGACGTCAACGGCTTCTCGCAGGAGCTCATCTATCGCATGCTCGAAGCCGCTGATCTCGCCCGCGCGTACGACGTGCTGGACGCCATGGCGGGGGACGGCAATCTCACGCTGCGGATGGGCGAGTTCTGCCGCGACCGGAAGATCCGGTTCCCGAAGACCACCGTCCTTGAGTACTCGCGCGTCCAGTCGACGTTCGCCAGGCACCACCTCGCGCCGCTCGGCGCCGACGTCGTGTGGGGAGACGTGCTCGGCATGACCGATCTCGCCACGAAGCAGCCGCTGCGCGAGGCCGCTTTCGACCGGGTCCTGATCAAGAGCGCCAACCACGAGATTCCGCGCGACAAGCAGCCCGAGCTCTACCAGAGCGTCTTCCGGACGCTCCGCCCGGGCGGCACGTTCGTCAACCTCGGGATGCTGTTCGACGACGTCCGCGAGCGCAACGAGCTGCGCGAGATCGCCCGCGTGAAGGACAGCCTCGCCGGCCTGCAGGCGGCGGTCGTCAACCGCTACTTCCTCACGCGCGACGAGTTCTACACGTTCCTCGAGGACGCGGGATTCGTCGACGTCCGTCCGGCCCACCGCCTCGACTATTCGATCCGCTCCCACGTGGTGGCGGAGCAGTATTTCCGTCCCGAGGTTCGCGAACGCGAAGACCTGGAGTTCCAGGCGGCGCAGATCCGGGCGGTGACGCTGCGGCGCAACGGCCGGCTGCGCTTCGAGGGAGTCGAGAGTCTCATGATCTGTCCTGGAGAGATCACATTAGCCCGGAGGCCCACCTTGGCACACGCCAACGCGGCGATCTTCCGCGATTACCCCATGGACTTCCTGCGCCGCGTGCGGGCGCACGCCGAGATGCTGGAAGAGGCGGCGACCCAGATCCATCCGAAGTCCTCGGTCCTCGACCTCGGCTGCGGCATCGGGCTGCTCACCGAGCACCTGCCCGACGGAGTCGCGTACCAGGGGCTCGACATCTCCGACGAGTTCGTCGCCGTGTGCCGCACCCGCTACGAGAAGCGGCCCGGATACTCCTTCGGGGTCGCGGACGTGAACACGGTCCAGCTCGACGGGAGTGCCTACGACGTCGTCACGCTCCTGAACACCGTCAATCTCGCGGGCGTGAACGCGGTCGGCGCGCTGAGGAAGGCCTACGACGCGCTGCGTCCGGGCGGCCGCGTCGTCGTCTCGGGCCCCACGAGCCGCGAGAGTTTCCGTCGCGCCGAGCCCTCGATGCTCGCGCAGCTGGAGCAGGACGGCCATCTCTCCGGCAACGAGCGCCAGGTGCGGGCGCTCCGCGAAGCGAACGAGCGCATCCTGACGGGGCAGGGCAACTACTGGTCCGCCGAAGGCATGGCGGCGCTCCTCCGCCACCTGGGGTTCAAGACCGTCTTGAAGGTCGAGAAGGAGCTGTACTACGCCTGCGCCTATCTGGTCGTCGCCGAGAAGTAAACCGAGGATTCCATGACCCTTACCACTGGAACGCCGAGCCTGGAAGCGATCTTCCAGAGGAGCCTGACCGCTCATCTTCCGGAGGCCGCCTTCGCCCGGCTGCAGAAGACGTCCGTCCTCATCGCCGGCCTGGGCGGCGGATCGAACATCGCCGAGCTGCTCGCGCGGAAGGGCGTCGGCAAGTTCGTCATCGCCGATCTCGACGTCTACGAGCCGCACAACATCCGCCAGCGGGGAAGCACCGCCGCCACCTGGGGGCGGGAGAAGGTCGACGTCATGGCCGAGCGGCTGCGCGACATCAATCCGTTCGCGGCCGTGACCGCGGTCCGCGACGGCGTCACGCTCGCCAACGTGCGCGAGCTGGTCCGCCAGGCGGACGTCGCGGTCGACATGCTCGACTTCCACGCGCTCAAGGAAAAGGTCGCTCTTCACCGCGCGGCGCGCGAGCAGGGCAAGACGGTCCTGACCGCGCCCTCGGTGGTGAACGGCGCGGTGCTCTACGTCTTCGCGCCGGGCGGCCCGACGTTCGAGCAGTTCTTCGAGTACCAGGAGGGGCTGCCGCTCGGGGAACAGGCGCTCCGGTTCCTCAAGCGGCTCATCGTCCATTTTCCGCCGGAGGCGCCCGAGGAGCTCTATCGCGCGGCGGCGCGCGGCGAGCGGACGATCCCGCTGGACGCCGTCGGCGTCGACCAGGCCGCGGTGCTCACCGTGGGAGCGATCGAAAACCTGGCGCTCGGCCGGACGGAGCGCGTGGTGACGGTCCCGCGCGGCATCCAGATCGACGTCTCCGATCCGATGTCGCTGGCGCGCATCGTCGATTTCACGAAGGACTTCGAGGTGCGGCCGTGACCCCCGCCGCAACCGCCCTGGAGCTCCCGACGCCGGTGGCGACCCCGCTGCTGAAGACTAGCAACCTCTGGGTCAAGCCGGAGCAGGGGCAACGGACCGGCTCGGTGAAGTACCGGATGGTGTACTGGAAGATCCGCAAGGCGATCCAGGGCCACGAGATCGGCGCCCGCACGCGGCTGGTCGAGGTCACCTCGGGCAGCACCGGCGTCGCGCTGGCGTACGCGGGGCAGCTGCTCGGGCTGAAGGTCGAGGTCCATTCCTACTCGACCATGGCGATCGAGAAGCGGACGCGCATCCTCGGCTACGGTGCGGAGCTCGTCGTCCATCCGGTCACGACGTCGGTCGAGGACCTGCTCGACCTGGTCCGTCAGCGCGTCCGCGCGGGCGGCTACTGGCATCTCGGCCAGTTCGACCGGTCGTCGACCATGGCGTCCTACGAGGACCTGGGCCGCGAGCTTCTCGGACAGCTGCATGCCGAGAACGCTTCTCCCGAACTTTTCGCCTGTCCGGTGGGCACCGGCGGGCTTCTGCAGGGGGTGGGCGCCGTGCTGAAGGCCGCCTTTCCCCGGATCCGGATCGTCGGCGTGGAGCCGGCGGCCGGCGAAGCGATCGAAGGGACGAGGAACACGGAGCTCTGCCGCCTGACGAACGATCCGTTCGACGCCCGCTTCCCGGACGAGATCGTCCGGGTGCGCCGGCCGTCGACGCGCGTGACCCTCGGCGGAATGACGCTCGGCGAGAGCGCGTCGGCCGCCGTGGAGATGGCAGGCCGCCGGGAGCGGAACTCGTTCGTGATCGTCGCCCCGGATTGAACTTTCTACCCCGGTCGCACGCTGGGAATAAGTAGTCCGGGGGCCCCCGGTAGGGGGGCCCCCGCCCAGCGAATTATGGGAACTGCACCATGAGGATCAACCCGCCGTCGGTGTCCAAGGATGTGGCCGGTCGCGTCGCCGATCGCCTGACGGTGCTCCTGGGCCTCAACGGCCTGCTTCTGGACGGCGCGTTCGGCCCGCTCGCCGATCGCCAGAAGGGAGCCGTCGGCGAGATGCTCCAGACCGCGGAGGAGCTCCGCGCGCTGCTGGAGCCGTTCCTCAAGCAGTAGGGACTGAGATCCCCCCGAGGGGGACAGGAGGGGGCGGTCCCATCGGGGTTTGGGATTTCCCCTTCCGGCTACTTCCGGTACTTCCGCGAGAGGAGCCCGAGCGCCACCGCGCCGAAGATCAGGCCGAAATCGCGCAACGCGATGTCGTAGTACCCCGGCGGGAGCAGCAGGTTGACCGTGATCGCTGCGAGCCACGCGGCGACGACCCATGCGCCGATGCGCGGCGCGATCGCGACCAGCACGCCGGCGGCGATCTCGATCCCGCCCGAGATCCGCATGAACGTCTCCGCGGGAATCGGCAGGATCTTCTCGACGCTCGACGACAGGTACATCTCCCACGAGGTCAGCCAGTGGAAGAATTTGTCGGCGCCCGCGACGATCGGAAGGATCGCGTAGCCGATGTGGAGCAGCTGATACGCCTGATACGACGGCCGCCGCTGGAGGGGAACCGGACCGGCGACCGGCTCGACCGTGCGGACAACTTTGACTTCCCGGGCCACATGAGTGTCGGGCATGACATCACCTCCACGTCCTAACGATTGATCCGGCCGCGAACGCCCCCGTTATGCGCCCTCGAGAGACAAAATAGACCGTCTTCTTTGCAGCCCTCCCAGACGCCGAGCGACAAACAAGACGGTTCATTTTGTGGCCGGGGTGGACGATAAAGGGCACAGTGCGAGAGAGGAGAGTTTCATGCTGAGTCTGACCACGCCCATCAAGATCGCCCTGGCCGCGGCCTGTCTGGTCGTCGTCGCCGTCATCATCGCCGTCGACGTCGCGCGGACGCGCGGCCGGGAGGAGCCCGCGGCTCCGGCACCCGCCGCCGCCACCGCGATGGTCGAAGCGCTGCCGCCCGCGTTCCAGCCGCCGAAGCCGAGCGGCGAGGCCGTGATCTGTCCGTCACCGGCCGCGCCGGCGGCCACGCCCGAGGCGCCGAAGCCCGCGCCGGAGCCCGTCAAGGCGAAGGCCGTCGAGGAGCCGCCCAAGACCTACACGGTCGCCCCGGGCGACACGCTGTACGGGATCTCGCAGAAGGTGCTTGGCTCGACGCGCCACGTCAACCGGATCCTCGAGATGAACAAGGACCGGATCAAGGATCCCAACACGCTCCAGGTCGGGATCAATCTGAGGATGCCGGAAGTGGCCGTGACGCCGGCGCGGTAGAACGGATTGGCCACGGAGTACACCGAGAGCACAGAGCCGATTCCGCTCTGTGGGCTCTGTGCCCTCTGTGGCCAATAAGCGTTACTCGACCCGGATGTCGCTGAACTCGAACGGCACCCGCTTTTCGAGCACGTCCTTCAGGACGCGGATCTTCACCGAGACGGCCGTGCGGCCCTCGGGGAAGGGGACCGTCAGGTTTTCCTGGATCGTGTAGGACGTGCCGCTGTAGGACTGGTTCCGCGACGACGCCTTGCCGCGGTGGAGATTGCCCTGGTCGTCCACCACCGCCAGGTCGCTGAACGGCAGCCGGTCGATCAGCCCGTCGCCGGAGTTCGTCGACGTCGTCAGCACCACCTCGCAGCTGACCCCGTCCTTCACCGGCCGGAAGTTACGCACCGCGATGGTGATGCGCTCCAGCGACACCGCGGGCGGCGTGGGCGTGGACCGGACGTCCATCGACAGCTCCTCGTAGCCGCGCGGGAAGTAGTAGGTGGTCGTGCCGCGGACCTTCGAGAACATCTTCACCGCCTTCGCGCCCTGCGCGACCGGCGCGTAGACCGGGTCCCGGCGCATCCGGCCCTTCGGCGAGTCGAGCCGCGCCATGTAGTTGAACCGGTCCTGCACCAGCAGGTTCGTGCCATCCTCGTCGAGGATCTCGGTGACCTTCTGCTCGACCGCGACCGGCGTGATCCCCGCTTCCCAGGCGGTCACGAGGCCGAGCTGGAACGTCGACCGCGGGTTGCCCGTGAAGTCGTAGTCGCGCGAGAACGTGATCCCGTCCAGCCAGACCTGGAACTCGCCCATCTTCTTCACGGGATAAGGCGGGCGGCGCTTCTTCGTGAATGTCAAGCCGTCGCCTTCGGGCTCCCAGGTGAGCGCCGAAGAGGCGCGGCAGACCGCCTCGAGCGCCTCGAAGACCGACGCGTCCTTGATCTTCACCGTCATCGGATCCTGCAGCTCGGCCGCGTCGTACTTGAACTGGTCGCGCGCCTGGCGCGCGAGCTCCTCGAGGACCTTCGCCGTGGGAACGCCCTCGGCGTCGAGCGTGATCCGCGCCCCGCGCCGGTAGTGGCGGCTGACGACCTCGAGCTCGGCGATCGTCTTCAGGATCGCGCCGGCGCGCGACCGAAGCTCGATGTCGCCCGACTGGCGCAGCCGCTCGAGGGTCGGGATCGCGGCCTTGCCGAGCTCCGCCAGCTCCGCCGCCGCCTTCTCGCGCACCGTGATGGAGTCGTCGACGAGGTCCTCCACCAGCTTGGCGAGACGAGGATCCTCCTGGAATTGGCCACAAAGGACACCGAGAGCACAGATCGGATTCTGCTCTGTGTGCTCTGGGCCCTCCCTGGCCAATAACGGGAGCGCCAGGAACAGAAGCGCGAGTTTCATTTGAGGGAGAGGTCCTTCATTTCCACGTCGATGCGCTCGCGATGGACCTCCGTCGGGAGGCGGATCTGGAGCTCGACGATTTCGATGTCCGCCGGCACGGTGGGGAACGCGAGCTGGAACGGCGTCTCGTTCTCGTTCGCCTGGCTGCCCTCCGAGACGACCGAGGGATACTCCTTGCCGTTCTTGTCGCGCAGGACGACGGTGTCGGACTGGAGCTCGCCCTCGAGAGGGCCCTTCGGCGTCATCACCAGCAGCGCCGTCAGGTTGCCGTCCTGGCGTTCGAACTTGTGGAGGCGCACCAGGAACTCGGGGCACTCCGCCGAGCCGCCCGTCTTTCCGCCCGAGAGGTCGATCTTCGCTTCGGCATACTTCAGGGGGAACTCGAACTCTACTTCGACGTGGAGCTTGGAGATCTTCGTCGCCTGCGGCCCGGGACCGCGCGAGCTTGGCAGCGTGACATCCATGCCGATGAGCTCGGGGCCGATGAAGGACCGCACCGCGGGCTCCAGCTCGTCGTTCGGGGCGATCAGCTGGTTGCCGTCCTCGTCGACGAGCTCCGCGAGCCGGGCAACGAGATAGTAGGGCCGCGCGCCCTTGCCCCACGCCACCTGGAGGCGCGCCGTGAACTGGTCGTACCGCTCCTGCGAGCCGAACGTCACCTCCGTGGAGAGCTCGATCCGCTGGAGCGTGACCGAGAAGAGATCCGTGGTCTTTCCGGGCAGCCGGACGAACGTCTCCGGGAGGATCTCGACGTGATCCCCGCGGATCTCGGCCATCACCTTGCCGCTCGCGCGGCAGATCTGGTCGAGCGCCTTCCAGAGCGGGACGCGGTCGAGCGAGACCGTGACCTTGGCGTCGTCGGGCACGTTGGAGTAGTCGATCGCCGTGGCGGTCTGCTTCGACAGCTTCTCGAACACCTCGCGCAACGGCCGGTCCGCGGCCTTCAGCGTGATGCGGCTGAGCGGCGGGAGCAGCGTCGCGAGCCGTTCGCGGTCCTGGATCTTGCGGATGACGTCGCCGAGCCGGTCCTTCAGCTCGAATCCGGCGCCGACCAGCGCCCGCTTGAGCGCCGACAGCGCCGCGCGGCCCAGCTCGATCAGCCCCGCCGCCGCCGACGCGCGCGCCTCGATCGAGTCGTCGTCGAGCTTCCGGAGCAGTTCCTGGATCCGGAGATCCTCCTGGCCCCGGAGGCCCGGAGCCCCGGAGAAGAGCCCGAGCATCAGGACGATCACCGAGGCTCTCATTTCAGCTTCACGTCCCGGAACTCGAAGGGGATCCTCCGTTGCTGGACGGCGGTGACGATCGACAGCTCGATCTTCTCGATCACCGGCGGCGGCGGCGGACGGTCGTCGCCGGCCTGGACGAGCGCCTCCTGCAGGTGAAGCGGCTGGAACGCGACGGTCACTTCCGCCGCGTCCTTGTTCGCGCTCGGCGAGATGAAGCAGCGCGTCGTCTCGCCGCCCTTGAGGACGATCGACGCCTGGAACGGCAGCTTCGAGATGTCGTCGGGCTTCATCTGGGCGGACGACACGTCGAAGATGACGCGATAGAGCGCCGGTTCGACCTTTCCGACCTTGATGGTGAATCCGTCCGACTTCCGGACCAGGCCTTCCAGCGCGGACGAGGCCGGAGGCTCCGACTTCTTCTCCTCGCCGAACGAGACCGACACGCGCGTCCGGGGCAGCGCGACGGTGGAGAAGCCGCGCAGCACGGAGATCTTCTCCGAACCGGAGGAGGGCGGCAGGAGCTGGAGCATCGACACGGCGCCCGGCTCGTCCTCGACGTCGTCCGGATCGTCCTTCTTGCGCGGCGCCTCGGGCGGCATCAGGAGGCTCTTGCCCTTGTCGTCCAGCGCCTCGACGACGACCGGCGCGGTGAACCGGCACGGCGCGGCGACCGGGTTCCACAGCATCTCCATCTGGATGCGGAAGCTCTGGACCGCGGGGCGCCGGAAGTCCGCCGTCTTCGCCACGACGAAGCTGCCGAGGCGGAAGAAGTAGTGGTCGTAGAAGAACCTCGGCAGCTCCTGGTAGTCGCCCTGGTAGAGCATGATCTGACCGTTGTCCATCAGGATGGACACGTTGCCCGCCTTGCAGATCGCGTCGAACGCCTCGAGCGCGGTCGCGTCGCGGAAGTCGACCGGGATCTCGGGCATCTTCTCCTCGCCCAGGAGATTCTCGAGCGCGATGGCGAGGCCCGTCTTCGTCCGGAGCTCGCCGAGGAGTTCGATCACGTTGCGGTCGGCCGACTTCATCGTGATGCGCTTCGGGGCGGGGATGCCGGTGAGCAGGCCGGCGGCGCGGATCTCGTCGGCGGCGAGCTGCAGGTAGTCGCGGACGCGGCCCTTCGCGTCCTTCGCGCGAGCTTCGAGCTGGGGGATCGCCTTCTCGCCGAGCGCCGAGAGGTTCGCGACGGCGTGGTAGATCTTCGGGATTTCGGAGGATTCGAGATCGCGGGCCAGCGGCTCGACCGCATCCTGCGGGAAGAGAAGGAGAGTCAGGACGGCCCACCCGCGGATCATTTCAGCTCCACGTCCTTGAAGCAGAACGGCACATTCTTGATGACGCTGCCGCGGGGAATCCGCAAACGGATTTCTTTCGGAAGCTCCTGCCGGCCGGCGTGGCGGTAGTGGGCGGTGAAGGAGAAGGTGCCCTTGTCGACGTCGCGGGAGGTCGTCCCGATCCAGCCCTGGCGGCGCGCGTCGCCCGCCGCGATGAACTCGATGTCGTTCGTCCCGATGCGGAATCCGGCGGCCTCCTTCGGGTCGCGGAACTTCAGGTGGAACTCCGCGGCCGCTCCCCAGCTCGACTGCGGGGTGAAGCTCTTGAGCTCGAGGACCGCGCCGTCGATCTCCTTGACGGCGGTCGGGTTCTCGGACTGGATCTCGATGCGCACGTCGTCGACGCGGGCGGGGAACTCCAGCTCGAGGGTCCCCTCGACCCGGGCGATCTTCTTCGATTCGGCCGACGGCGCGCGGAGGCCGGTGAGGTCGACCGTCTGGCCGACGACGCGGACGCCGAGCGCGGGCTTGGGCCCCGGCGGGGGCCGCGGGAAGAGGATGAGGGAGGCGCCGGTGTCGTCCGTCACCTGCGTCAGCTGGACGCGGCCGGTCGGCCCCAGCGGCGCGACGTGCTTCTCCCAGACGCACATCAGCCGGATCAGGTACTCGTTGTCGATCTTCTCGAACGTGATCTTGCGCTGCTGGATGAGGCGGTCCATGACGATCATGACCGGGCCGTAGTAGACCCTCGGCTTGGCGGAGACAAGTCCGCCGTTCAGGTAGATCGGGTCGTGCGACGGGAAGTACCAGATCGACGCCTTCTTGCAGATCTCGTCCAGCGCTTCCCAATAGGGGATGTCGTCGAGCTTCAACGCGTACTTTTGCGACAAATCGAGCGAGTTTTTATGGAAGGTCACGCCCGCTCCGTTCTCCAACTTGGAGAGAAGCGTGCCGAGATTCTCCTCCGCGCCGTCGAACGAAAACGTCTTCGGAGGCCCGTAGGAAGACCCCAGGGTCTCGTTGAACGCGATCTCCTGGCGGATGGAGGAGAGGGCGGCGGGCTCGACGTCGAGCTTTTCGAGCAGGACGAGCGCGGGGCGTCCGAGATGGACCAGGCGGTCGCGGGCGCGGTCCCGGGTGGCCTCCTCCCGCAGCTGCTGGGCGTAGGCGGCGACGCGGGGCTCCAGGGAGACGGGATCCCCCTGCTGAAGAGCAAACAGGACGGCCGTGAGGATCGTCATGACTGCGACATAGTATTATAGGGTGTCCGGCTGAAGTTGGTAGCCTCATGAAACCGAACCGGACACCCATCCAGTATGTCCTATTAGACGATATGGACGAAGACCCGATCATCGGAAAGCAGATCGGCCACTGCACGGTCCAGCGCAAGCTGGGGCAGGGCGGCATGGGGGCGGTCTACCTCGCCCACCATCCGGGCCTGAACCGCGCCGTCGCCATCAAGGTCCTGCCGGGCGACCTCGCTTCGGATCCCGAGTACAAGGAGCGGTTCTTCCGCGAGGCGCGGCTGGCGGCCCGGCTGGAGCATCCCAACGTCGTCCAGGTCCACGACGTCGGCGAGGAGCAGGGGATCCACTACATCTCGATGCAGTACATCGAGGGCAAGAGCCTCGACGCGATCCTCCGCGAGAAGAAGAAGCTCGCCCTGAACGAGGCGCTGGCGATCACGAAGCGCGTGGCGGTGGCGCTCTCCGCCGCCGCCAAGCTCGGGATCGTCCACCGCGACATCAAACCGCACAACATCCTGCTGTCGAAGGACGGCGTGGTGAAGGTCGCCGACTTCGGCCTCGCGAAGGACGAGGACGCGAACCGGTCGATCTCCGAGCCGGGGACGATCATGGGGACGCCGTACTACATGTCCCCGGAGCAGGCGAAGGGGGAGAAGGTCGATCCGCGGGGCGACATCTACTCGCTCGGCGCCACGCTCTACCACATGCTCACTGGGAAGCGGATGTTCGACGGCGGCACGCCGGTGTCGATCGTCATGAAGCAGATCAACGAGGAGCCGGTGCCGATCCGGGAGATCGACCCGGCCGTCCCCGAGGCGGTGGCGGCCGTGGTGGGCAAGATGCTCAAGAAGGATCCGGGCCAGCGGTACGCGTCGGCGGACGAGCTGATCCGCGCGCTGGACGAGATCAAAAACCCGGCGGCGACGATGAAGCCGGCGACGCCGGCGGGCCCGCCGTCGCGCAAGGCCGCGATGATCGCGCTCCCGATCGCGGGGATCCTGGTGGTGGGGATCGTGGTCGGCCTGATCCTGGGCCGCGGCGCCGAGACGAAAAAGGATCCGCCTCCGGCTCCGATCGTGGGCAAGATCGAGCCGAAGCCCGAACCGAAACCGGAGGTCAAACCCGAGCCCAAACCCGAGCCGCCGACGATCAAGCCGTCCGAACCGGCTCCCCAGAAGCCCATGGATCGAATCCTGAGCAAGGTGAAGGACGGCATCGAGAAAAAGTTCACGGAAGAGGCGATGGCGCGGGTCGAGGAGTTTCTGCAGGCGATGCAGAAGAAGGACACGAAGGCGATCCGCGGGATGCTGGACGAGCTGGCGTTCGGCCAGATGACGGACACCCAGCTGTTCGAACTGGTCGGGAAGGGCCACGCCGACAAGGGCTCGTTGGAAGGATGGGAGATCCAGGACGTCGAGATCCGCATGAAGATGCCGGGGCTCCGCCAGATGCCCCACGCGCTGTTCACGATGACCTACGAGGTGAAGCTTCCGAAGGGCGAGCTCAAGATCACCGACCAGCCGCTCCACTTGATCCGGAAAGAAGGAAAGTGGTACGTGACGCGGCTGCCGAAGGGCATCAAGTAGGCGCTACGCGCGGCACTTCGCTTCCTCCTCCGCCATCCGCCGGTCGACAATCTCGCGCATCTCCTCGCACTTCTCCCGGTCGGCGCCGGCAGGGACGTAGATCGGCTCGCCGAACGACACCGTGATCCGGGCGAACGGCTTGGGGATCAGCGTCCCGTCCCAGTTCTTGGCCGTGATATTCGGCTCGGCGTGGCAGCACACGGGGATCATGGGGGCGCCCGAGTTCCTGGCCGCCAGGACGCAGCCGATCTTCGCCTGCCGCGCCGGGCCGCTGGGGCCATCGGCGATGATCGCCGACCCCCAGCCCTTCCGGATCAGGTCGTTCAGCTCCGCCAACGCCTCCCGACCGCCGCGGCTCGAGGATCCCCGGACGGTCCGGTAGCCCAGCCGATGGAGCGCCCGGGCGACGAGCTCGCCGTCCTTGCTCCGGCTGACCATGACGACGATCTTATGCCGGCGGAAGAAGTCGAGGGCGAAGAGGAAGTCCTTGTGCCAGAGGACCCCCACGAACCCGTCGGACCCGTCGAGGTACTTCTCCATCACCTTGCGGCCCAGCACGCGGGTGGTGCAGGTGGACATGAGCCCGCGGACGACGTGGGGCGCGATCGCGGGCACGGCGGCCGCCAGGAGTTCAAAGGCCGAAAAAGCCATTCCTGTCCCAGAATATCGGCGTACGGGGGATTTTCCAGAAGTTACTTTGAGAATCGCGCCGATCGGTCTATAATCGAGGTGCACATGCCACCCGGCGAGATCGAACGCATCGGTGAACTCCTGGTCGAAGAAGGGTGCGTGACCCAGGAGGAGCTGAGCCGCGCGCTGGCCGAGGGGAACCTCAAGGCCACCCCGCTGGGACAGCTCCTGGAAGCCTGCGGCCACGTCCGCCGCGCCGAATTGACCGCCTTCCTCGCAGCGAAGTTCAGGTTGCCGGTGGTCGAGGACCTCCGCAAGCTGGACATCTACTCCGACGCCGCCAAGCTCGTGCCCGAGGACATCGCCCGCAAGCACGAGGCGATCCCCGTGGCGCGCGTCGGCGACATCCTCTGCGTCGCCAAGTCGAACTACTACAACCGCGCCGCCGTGCAGGAGCTGCGCAAGGTCTCGGGGCTCAAGATCAAGGTCCTCCAGGCGGACGAGGCGCAGGTCCGCGCCGCGATCGACGCCGTCTACAAGGGCAAGAAGGGCGATCTGCCGGCCCCCGGCAAGCGCAAAGAGACGGCGATGCGCTCGTCGTCCACCACCAGGATCCCGATGCCCCAGCCGGCCGCCGTCCAGGCGGACGTCCCGCTCATCTCGATGCCCGAGAACGGCAACGCCAAGCCGGTCCTCTCCGAGGTCCGCAACGGCGACGACCTGAACGAGGTCATCGAGGTGCTCGACGCGATCAAGATCCCGTCGCACGAGTTCGCGACGGCGATGAAGGACCCGATGGCCCGCCTGGTCCTCGAGTTCGAGGACCTGTTCATGCAGGGCCGCCCGTCCGCCCCGCGCTTCTCCTAGTCCAGCATCCAGAATCCAGCATCCGGAATCCATGGAGGATACTCCCTTTTGACCCCGGGGGCGGGCGCCCCGGATCCCGAATCCTGGATCCCGTTCCGACACGCTGCGTTTGTGGTCCTCCGCTCTTTGTGTTTTAATAAGGTCTCTCATGGTCGCTTTCCGATACGAGAAGTGGGACGAGGACCTCCTTCGCCGCATGAAGGAGTTCGCCTCCCTCATGGCCATCTTCCAGCACCTCCTCCTGCAAGCCAACGGCGACGTCGAGCGGACGCTCCAGTACATGAAGCGGCTCCAGGAGATGGGGTACCTGGACAAGAACGCCGACCTCGCCCAGTTCCGCGCGTCGCTCGCGGAGAAGCAGATCATCGACGAGTCGAAGCCCGGATTCGCGACGCTGACCTCGAAGGGCGAACGGATGATCCGCCAGGACGCGCTCAACCGGATCTTCAACAACCTGAAGCGCGGAACGCTGGGCGAGCACCGGACCCCGCAGGCCGGGGAGGGCGGCGACCGGCTGCCGGAGACGCGCCCCTGGGCGTTCGGCGAGGACCTCGCGGGCATCGACGTCCAGCGGACGATGCACAACTCGCTCCTCCGCACGGGTCCCGAGCTGCGGCTCGCGGAGGAGGACTTCGAGGTCAACGAGCGGGAGCACCTGACGAGCTGCGCGACGGTGCTGCTCCTCGACATCTCCCACTCCATGATCCTCTACGGCGAAGACCGCATCACGCCGGCGAAGAAGGTCGCGCTTGCGATGGCGGAGCTGATCCAGACCCGGTACCCGAAGGACTCGCTCCAGGTCGCGCTCTTCGGCGACGACGCGGCGGAGGTCAGCGTGAAGCAGCTGCCGTACGTCGGCGCGGGGCCGTACCACACGAACACCCGCGCGGCGCTCCAGCTGGCGCAGCGGCTGCTGCTCCGGAAGAAGCATCCGAACAAGCAGGTGTTCATGGTGACCGACGGGAAGCCGTCGGCGATCACCGAGCACGGGAAGCTCTACAAGAACCCGTTCGGCCTCGACCCGAAGATCGTCGGCCTGACGCTCGAGGAGGCGGCCGCCTGTCGGCGGAATAAGATCGTGATCACGACGTTTATGTTGACGCAGGAGCCCGCGCTGGTAGATTTTGTCAACAAGCTGACCCAGGTGAACAAGGGCCGCGCCTACTTCTCGGCCGCGGACAACCTGGGAGGCAGCGTCTTCGTGGACTACCTGCGGAACAGGAAGAAGAAAATTGGCCATTGAGAACGTCGTCATCGTCGGCAGCGGCCCCTCGGCCTACACGGCCGCGATCTATGCCAGCCGCGCGAACCTGAACCCGCTTATCATCGAGGGCGAGGGCGGCCGGAACGAGGGCATCCCCGGCGGCCAGCTCATGATCACCACGGAGGTCGAGAACTATCCCGGCTTCCCGAAGGGCGTCCAGGGCCCCGAACTCATGCAGCTCATGAAAGAGCAGGCGGAGCGGTTTGGGACCCGCATCGAGACGGGTTGGATCGAGAAGATCGACGCCTCGAAGCGCCCGTTCACGCTCAAGACGACGGAGAAGGAGTACCAGGCGAAGGCGGTCATCATCGCCACCGGCGCCGGGGCGAAGTTCCTCGGGATCCCGTCCGAGAAGCTGCTCATGAACCGCGGGGTGTCGGCGTGCGCGACGTGCGACGGCGCGCTGCCCGTGTTCCGCAACAAGAAGCTCGTCGTGGTCGGTGGCGGCGATACCGCGATCGAGGAGGCGACGTTCCTGACGCGGTTCGCGTCGAAGGTCGCGCTCGTCCACCGGCGCGACACGCTGCGCGCGTCGAAGATCATGCAGGACAAGGCGAAGAAGAACCCCAAGATCGAGTTCATCTGGAACTCGGTCATCGAGGAGATCCTCGACTCGAAGGCGGGGAAGGTGACCGGCGTCCGGCTGAAGAACGTGAACACCAACGAGTCGACGGTCTACGAGGCCGGCGGCGTCTTCATCGCGATCGGCCACCAGCCGAACACGGGCTTCCTGAAGGGCGTGATCGAGCTCGACGACAAGGAGTATATCAAGGTCACGAAGGGCACCTACACGAACGTCGAAGGTATCTTCGCGGCGGGCGACTGCGTCGACCACGTCTACCGGCAGGCGGTCACGGCCGCGGGCATGGGCTGCATGGCCGCGATCGACGTCGAGCGCTGGCTCGAAGCGCAGGGCCACTAGGCCGTGCTGAAGACCTACATCGAGGCGGCGGTCAACGCGATCGGCGCGAAGGCCGCGCCCGAGTTCGGCATCATCCTCGGGACCGGTCTCGGCGGGCTCGCCCAGGCGATCCAGACCGAGCAGAAGATCCCGTACGAGAAGATCCCGCACTTCGCCAAGTCGACCGTCACCAGCCACAAGGGCGACCTGATCCTCGGGACGCTCGAGGGGCGGCGCGTCGTCGCGATGGAAGGGCGCTTCCACGCGTACGAAGGCTACACGATGGAGCAGATCACGTTCCCGGTCCGCGTCATGCGCGCGCTGGGGGCGAAGGCGCTGATCGTCTCCAACGCGTGCGGCGGGCTCAACCCCGCCTACGCCAAGGGCGACCTGATGCTGATCGACGACCACATCAACCTATTGGGGATGAACCCGCTGATCGGCCCGAACGACGACTCGCTCGGGCCGCGGTTCCCGGACATGTGCCGGCCGTACGACGGGGAGTTCCTCAAGCTGGCGGAGACGATCGCGAAGGAGGAGAAGATCCCCGTCCGGCGCGGCGTCTACGTCGCGCTCACCGGCCCCTGCCTCGAGACGCGCGCGGAATACCGGCTCCTCCGGACCGTCGGGGCGGACGTGGTCGGCATGTCGACCGTGCCCGAGGTGATCGTCGGCGTCCACGGCGGGTTCCGCATCCTGGGGGTGTCGATCGTGACCGACGTCTGCATCCCCGAGACGCTGCAGCCGGTGGACATCCACGAGATCATCGCGACGGCGAACCAGGCCGAGCCCCACATGACCCGGCTTCTCCGCCGGTTCGTGGCCAAGGCCGTTCTCTAGCGGTAATCGCGTTACTCCCCAGTAACGCCCGGGGAGGGGCCCCCGAAAACCCGCCTTTCTAGCCTTTTGATTCCCAAAGAGTTAAAGGGGACGCCCTCTTTCCGGAATGGTATGGCGGTTGCTCTAGACACGCTGGAAATTTTGACCCGCCCTTACTGGACACGGGAGCGGCCTTGAAGTTGTCGAGGCCGCTCCCGTCATTTTAAAGGCATCGAAAGCCCTGAATCAAAGAAGTCGCTTTATGGCCTGACAGGCCATAAAACGACTTCTTTGGCTTATGGCGGGCTCAAGATTATCGGACTTTCCCGCCGATAAACCCTCCAGACAGAGGGTCGTCCGATGAAGCTTTCCCGGGGAATCGTCGCTCTCCTCCTTCTCGCGGCGTGCGAAGCCACCCCCTCCCGCGACAACCCGGCCCCCCGGCCCAAGTTCGGCGGAGACGACGTCAAGGACCACCAGATGCCGCTCACCGCCGCGGAACCGCCGTGGCGCGACCTCATCCGCCACACCGTCCTTCCGCTGCCCGGCAAGGCGATGCACCCCGGCCCGTCCCCCGACGGAACCTTCTTCGCCTACGCCACGACCGAGTTCGGCCCCAAGCTCCAGATCGCGGTTCGCGAGACCTACGACGCCTCGCCCCTCCAGATCACCGCCAACGGCGGCGACAACCTGTTCCCGCGCGTGTCGCCCGACGGCAAGCTCGTCGCCTACGCCTCCAACCGGGAAGGGAACTGGGACATCTACGTCAGCCGCATCGACTCGCCCGGCAGCGTGACCCAGGTCACGTTCGAGGCCGAGAACGACATCGCTCCCGCCTGGTCGCCCGACGGCAAGAAGCTCGTCTACGCGAGCGGCAACGCCGCCGGCGTCTGGCAGGTCGTCATCGTCGACGTCGCCACCCGCATCAAGACCTACCTCGGCGCGGGCATCTTCCCCGACTGGTCGCCCGATCCGAAGAATCCGCTCATCGCCTTCCAGTCCGTCCCCCGCACCGGCCGGAGCGGCGTCTGGTGCGTGAAACCCGACGGCCGGGGCCTCCGCGAGCTGGTGGGCGACAAGGCCGGCGTCTGGTCGGCGATCAACCCCCATTTCTCACCCGACGGGAAGTGGATCGCGTACGCGACCGTGAACAAGAGCTACGAATCCCAGAAGTTCGGCGAAGCCACCGAGGCCGACGACATCTGGATCGTCCGCGGCGACGGCGCCTACAACATGCGCCTCACCGACGACCTCTCCGCCGAGTGGTGGCCCGCGTGGGGCGGCGACCGCGTCTTCTTCGTCACCAACCGCGGCGGCATGCAGAACATCTGCTCGGTCCGCGTGAAGCCTCTGGAGGACTCGAAGTGAAGCGCGCCGCCGCCGTCCTGATCCTGATCCTGCTCGCGGGCTGCGAGCCGTTCGAGCCCCTCCCCGAAGACGCGATGCCGTCGATCCGCGTCGTCGCCGTGCTGCCGTTCGCCGACCAGACGGGCGGCTCGACCTTCGATGCCGACGAATTCGCCAACATCCTCGCCTCCGAGCTGGTCCGCGCCGGCAACGTCCGCGTGATCCGCCCCGCTCAGATCCGCGCCGCGGGGGAGGAGATCACCACGGCCGCCGACGCCGTCCGGATCGGCCGCCGCGTCCGCGCCGACGCCGTCCTCGCATGCGCGATCACCGACTACGACCCCTACGATCCTCCCCGGGTCGCGATCTCCGCGCAGTTCTTCCGGGTCGAGGCGGGGGAGAGGTCGAGCCAGGACCTGGACCGCGTCCTCCAGTCGGGGTCGTGGCGCCGGGGGCCGCTCGCCCTGTCCCGCGACGGCGCCGCCCACGCGATGGTCGCCTTCGAACACGTCTACGACTCCCGGGAGAAGGGAACCCGCCACGAGCTCCGGCGGTACGTCGAGGGCCGCGCCGAAACCGAAGGGGAGATCCTCGCCGTCCAATCGCGGTACCTGCAGTTCGTCTCGAACCAGATGATTCGACGCATGCTTGCCTATGGGTCCTAGAGAAGAGTTCCTGCGCCATCTCCGCACCGAGCGGAACCTGTCGCCCCACACCGTGCGGGCGTACGGGGGCGATCTCGACCGCTTCATCCTGTTCGCGGGCGGCGAGGCGAAGCTCCTCGGCCCGGAGGTCACCGTCGCGTTCATCCGCCGGTTTCTGTCGAAGCTCCACGCCGACGCCTACCAGAAGAGCTCGATGGCGCGGATGCTGGCGTGCCTGCGGACCTTCTACGATTACTTCCTACGCCGGGGCGGAATCGACGTGAACCCCGTCCGTCAGGTGCGGACGCCGCGCCTCGACAAGAAGCTGCCCAGCTTCCTGGACGAGGCGGAAGTGATGAAGATCCTCGAGGCGACCACGGGAGATTCGTTCACCGATCTCCGGGATCGCGCGCTGCTCGAGACGATCTACGGCGGCGGCCTGCGCGTCAGCGAAGGGACCGGGCTCGATCTGGCGGACCTGCAGCTCGACCAGGGGTTTGCGGTGGTGCGCGGGAAGGGCGGGAAGGAGCGGCTGGCGCCGCTCGGCACCGGCGCCGCGAAGGCCATCGAAGGCTACCTGCCCGAGCGGGCGGTCCGAGTCGAGAAGCTGATGAGCGGCGTCGACGCCCTCTTCATCAACAAGAACGGGACCCGGCTGAACGTGCGGAGCGTGCGGCGGATCCTCGACCGGCGGGCGGCGCTGGGAGGCATCCGGAAGCCCGTGACGCCCCATACGCTGCGCCACAGCTTCGCCACGCACCTCCTCAACCGGGGAGCCGATCTGCGGGCGGTCCAGGAGCTCCTAGGCCATGCGAATCTGACGACGACTCAGATCTACACGCACGTCACGACCCACCGACTGAAAGAGGTCTACGATCAGGCCCATCCTCGAGCCGTGTGACAGAATTCAAATCAGGATGAAATCTGTCACGACGAGGAGGGCTTGACGCGGACGGCGCCCTTCGAGGTCTTGATCCGGAAGGCTCCGCCTTCCGAGTAGACCTTCACGTCCGTCATCCCGTTGCAGCGCGGGCAGGCCACGGAGTGGGCTCCCTCGGCAACGGAAAAACGGATCAGGGACTTCTCGCAGTGCCGACATGGAATCGGCACAGTCATACCCGGTCGCGGTTCCAGCGGCACGATTGTGTTCTCCAAGTTGCGATGCATTACTGCCGCTACGGCAGCAATTCTAAGCCACCGTCCTGTCCTGTCAACGGTTACTTCCGGGCGGTTAATCCTGCGTTGAACGGAACCCGCTCGAGCCCTATAGTGTCGTCGTGAACATCCTCGTCACCGGGTTCGTCCCGTGGGGAAAGCACAAGATCAATCCGAGCGGCGAACTCGCCGGCGAGCTCGGGGGACACCTGCTGCCGGTCGATTTCGACGACGCGTCGCGCGAACTGCGCCGTCTCGTTCGCCGGAACCGTCCGGACGCGATCGTCATGCTCGGACTGGCGGCCGGCCGCAAGCGCATCAACCTGGAAGTCGTCGCGCTCAATGTGGAACTGGACCGCCGCCGCTGGGGGCGCATCCGGAAGGGGAGCTCGCTTGCGCTGATGTCGCGCCTTCCCGTGGACCGGCTGCTCGCGCAGCTCCGCAAGGCCCGGGTGCCGGCCACGCTGTCGTTCCACGCCGGCACCTTCGTCTGCAACCGGGTGTTCTACGAGGCGCTCTCGACCACCACCGTGCCGTGCGGGTTCGTCCACGTCCCTCCGTTCAAGGCGATGTCGCGACCCCGGCAGCTCCGGGGGATCCGGACGATTCTCCGGGCGCTCGGCGGCTCGTCGCCAGCAGCCAGGCGGTCGGCGCCGCCACGAGCGCCATCCCGGCCAGCGTCGTCCAGCCGAACGTCCGGTGCCAGATCACGCGGTCGTACACGGCGCTGAAGATCATCTCCGACAGGCCGACGACCGACACCATCGAGGGGTCGCCGAGCGCGAACGCGCGGGTGAGGGCGATCTGGCCGAGCGTGCCCAGCATCCCCATCCCGACGAGCATCGTCACGCCCTTCGGATCTCTCACCGCGCCGATCGGTTGGCCGTGGTCCGCAAAGGCGAAGACCGCGCCGCAGACGACGGTCGAGACCATCGCGAAGTGGGTGACGATGATCCGGGTGTCGACGTTCGCCAGCCGCTTGAGGCCCAGCATGACGACCGCCGTGCAGATGGAGCTCAGGATGCCCGTGCCGATCGCGATCCGCGCGTCCTCGAAGTGGGGCTGGGCGATCATCACGATGCCGACGATGCCGACGACGATCGCGATCCAGACCCTGGCGGTCGGCCGCTCCTTGAAGACCGCCCAGGTGAGGATCGCGACCCAGAGCGGGTAGGACTTGATCAGGGTCGTCGCCTCGGAGAAGCGCAGATGGGTGAGGGTGTAGTAGGTGCAGATCATGCTCAGACTGCCCACCAGGCTGCGCATCCAGAGGATGGGCGTGCCGCGGACCACGAACGGGGTCCCCATCATGATTCCGATCGCGACGGCGAAGAGGAACATGAGCGCGGCCCGGACGAGCGCCAGGAACCGCCAATCGGAGTTGCCGTCGGCGAGAAGCTTGCTGAGCGCGCCCATCGAAGCGAAGCAGAGCGCGCTGGAGAGCATCCAGAGGTACGGTCGGACCGGACGGCTCATTCCGCGGCGCTCGGGGGCGGCCAGGGCTGGCCCTCGCGGATCGCGACGAGCTGCCCGTAGTGGTGCATGTTGTGGGTGGCGGCCTTGCCCACCACGTCCCACGCCCGGATGGGCCCGGCCTCGGAATGGACGCCGGTGCGCCCGAAGATCTGCTCGGGCAGGAAGTCCACGAGCTCGATCAGGCTTTCGCGCGACGTGGTGAACAGACGCCGCATGAGGAGCATGTCGCGCTGCGTGTAAGCGAGGCATTTCGCCCACTTGTCCTGGTCGAACGCGGGGATCGGGCAGCCGGGCTCGCTCACGATGTGGCGCGTCCGCATCTGGTAGACGATCTCGCTGTCGGTGAGATGGGACAGGATCTGGCGGGCATTCCACTTGCCCGGCGCATAGCTTTTCTGGAGGAAGGCGGGTTCGGCCTCGAAGAACGGGATCGTCAGCGTGAGCGCCCGCTTGAGCTCGCTGATGATGGTCGCCTTGTTCACGCGGCCATTATAGCGAACTACTCCTTCTTGTCTTCGGTCTTCACCTTGTTGTCCAGCAGCTTCTGAACCGCTTCGGGGACTTCGACCTTGGCCTTGCCGACCTCGCTGAACTCGGAGCGGCGGATCAGGGAGAAGTCGATCTGGTTGCCCTGGAGCTCGACGGTCGCCTTGGTGGTGATTTCGAACACCAGGATGGCGCCGGAGGGGTCGAGGAAGACCCGGCCGCTGCCTTTGATCTCGGCGCCGGCGCCACCGAACATGCCGAGCATGCGCCCCAGCGGGGACCCTTTCATCGACTCTTCGGTCAGGTCGCCGCCGTACACGGTGCAGTCGACGTCGCCGATCTTCTCGGTCTTTTCCTGCTTCTTGACCTCCTTGAAGTTCTTGGCGAGGTCCTTGACGTCGTCGTGAGGCGCCTTGAAGTTTTTCATCATCATCTGGGCGAACCCGGCGCCGCCGCGGCCGCCGCGCTTCTTGGGGGGCGCGTCGGCAGGGGGGGTGGAGGCCTGGACATTGGCCACGTCGGTCCACTCGGCCTGGCCCTGCTTGACGAGCACGCGATCGCCCTTCCGGAAGAACTCGCCGCGCTCGGTTTTGATGTGCATGCCCACGTCTTTCTGATATTTTCCGTCCATCGACGGCACCTGACCCGGCAGATTGCCGAACTGGCTCTGTAATTCGGTCTCGCCCTTGAACGCATACGACTCGTACGCGGCGACCTTGGCGACGGCCTTCTCGAGCGCTTCCTTGTCGTCGCACGTCGTCACCACCAGGGCCAGCAGGGCGATCAAGCTCATCCGAAATCTCCTCTCAGTCTGCCTCTTGGGACAGGGGTCGGCCCGCCGAAGTTCGGTGAAATCCCCTTGGGGGCCCCGGTAATAAGGTCCGATAATGACCGTTATGTTGCGTCACGGCTTAGGGGGGGATCGGCTGGCGAACCCGGCCCTGGCGGACATCCAGACCCGCGTCGTAGCGTGCCGCCGCTGTCCGCGACTGACCAAGTACCTGGATGCGGCCCGCCATCGCTGGCCCGATCATCGCTGCACGCCGGTGCCCGCCTGGGGCGACGCGCGCCCTCGCCTCGTCATCGTCGGGCTCGCGCCGGGCCTCCACGGCGCGAACAAGACGGGACGGATGTTCACGTTCGATTCCTCCGGCATGTGGCTCTACGGGATGCTCCACGAAATCGGCCTGGCTTCCCGGCCGGTCTCGGAACGGCCCGGCGACGGCCTGAAGCTCCACGGCGTGCTCATCACCGCGGCGGCCCGATGCGCGCCGCCCGCAAACAAGCCTTTGCCGGTCGAATTGGACGCCTGTCGGCCATACCTGGAGGCCGAGCTGGCGCACTTGACTGGGGCGGTCGCGATCCTGGCTCTGGGCCGGATCGCCCATGAGGCCGTGCTTCGGTGCCTGAAGCTGCGGCCGCGCGACTTCCCGTTCGCCCACGGCGCCGAGCACCGGCTGCCTGACGGCCGAATTCTGCTCGATTCCTACCATCCCAGCCGACAGAACACCAACACCGGCCGCCTCACGCGGTCGATGTGGCGCGCCGTCTTCCTACATGCCAAATCCTTGATGTAAGGAACAAAAAAGACCGTCTTTTTTGTTCCCCATAAATATGGGTGGCGGGTCGGAGCGGCCATTCTCGCGTTTGAAATGTGGAAGATGTGTACCGCCGGCCGGGCCGTTTCGCCCGCGTCTTTTCCGGACTGAGCCTCTTCAAGCGGAGCCGCCGGGAGTGGCGCCGGGATCTCGTCGCCGGCGCCACGCTCTCCGCGTATCTGCTCCCGGCCGCCATCGGCGACGCGTCCCTGGCCGGACTGCCGCCGGAGGCCGGCGTCTACGCGTGCCTGTTCTCGGGGCTGTTCTTCTGGCTGTTCTGCAGCTCTAACCACACCGCCGTCACCGTCACCTCGGCCATCTCGCTGCTCATCGGCTCGTCCCTCGGCGAGCTCACGGGCGGCGACCCGTCGCGCCACGCGGCTCTGGCCGCGTTCACGGCGATCCTGGTCGGCGCCCTTGCGATGCTCGCCTGGGCCGTTCGGGCCGGCAGCCTGACCGCATTCATCTCGGAAGCGGTCATGGCGGGATTCAAGACGGGCGTCGCTTTCCATCTCGCCGCAACCCAGTTCCCGAAGCTGTTCGGCCTCCACGGAACCCCGGGAAATTTCTTTGAGCGGATCCGCCACTTCCTGACCCACCTTGGCGACACCCATCCGCCCTCGCTCCTGGTGGGGCTCGCGGCGCTCGCCGTGCTCCTACTGGGGAAAGCGCTCCTCCCCGCCCGGCCCGTCTCCCTGCTGATCGTGATCGCCGGCATCGCGGCCGTCCCCCTGTTCGGCCTGGCGAACCTCGGCGTCAAGACCCTGGGGCCCGTTCCCGAGGGCATTCCGCTCCCCGCCTTTCCCGACATTCGGGCATCCGACATCAACGACCTGCTGCCGCTGGCCCTCGGCTGCTTCCTCCTCGGCGCGGTGGAGACCGCCGCGATCGGCCGCATGTTCGGCCGCAAGCATGGGTACCGCCTGGACACCAACCGGGAACTTCTGGCCCTGGGCGTCTCCAACCTGGCCGCCGGCCTGGGCCGCGGATTTCCCGTCAGCGGCGGCATGTCGCAGTCCCTGGTCAACGAAACCGGCGGCGCCCGCTCGCCGGCATCGGGACTGATCGCAACCTTGATCCTGGCCGTCGTGGCGCTCTTCCTCACCGGCCTCCTGCGGAACCTGCCCCAGCCCGTCCTGGCCGCCGTCGTCATCGTGGCGGTCACGGGGCTCGTCAAGATCCCCGACCTCCGCCGGCTCTGGAAGTTCAGCCCGACGGAATTCGCCGTCGCGATCGCCGCCCTGCTGGGAGTCCTCGGCTCCGGGCTGCTTCGAGGCGTCCTCATCGGCGCGCTGCTGTCGCTGCTCCTGGTGATCCGCCGGGCCTCGCGTCCCGGGACCGCCGAACTCGGCCGGGTCCCCGGCACCGACTTCTTCGCGGACCTGGCCCGCGACCCCGCGAACGAACGGGTCGCCGATGTGCTCGTGTTCCGCAGCGAAGCGGCCCTCATGTACTTCAACGTGGACTTCGTGCGCGAGCAGCTCCAGACGGGCCTCGAGGCCCGGGGCCCGGACCTCCGGCTGGTGGTGTTCTTCCTGGGCACCGTCCCGGCGACGGACCTCGCGGGATTGGAGTTCCTCGAGGAGCTCCATCGCGATCTGGCGCGGCGCGGGATCGCGCTCCGGCTGGCCGAGGCGCGAGGACAGGTCCGCGATGCCCTCCTCCGCGCGGAATTCGAGAAGCTCGGCGTCCCCGTCATCCCCAACCAGCCCGTCGCGACCGTGATCGCTCAATGGAGGAGGGCTAGGCGGGGTGACGAACCCACTCCAGACTCGCGGAATCCCCGGTGATCTCGATGCAGCACACCGTCGAAGGCCGGAAGGAAACGGCCTGACGCGACAGCGCGCTCGCAAACGCGCTGATCTCGGGATTGTGGGCCACGAGCAGGAGGTCTCGGCCTTCATCGGGCCGCAGCGCGTCCAGGTAGCTCGCCGCCGTCGCGCCGCAGTTCAGGCCCTCGCGGATCTCGACCGGAACGCCCAAGGTCTTGGCGACGATCTCGGCGGTTTCTCGCGCGCGGAGCCGGGGACTGGTGAGGACGATCGCCGGACGGACGCCGCGCTTCCCGATCGCGTCCGCGGCCTCCTGCGCTTCCCGCTTCCCCTTCTCCGACAGCCGACGCGTCGCATCCGATCCGCCTCCGGCGGCTTCTTCAGCGGTCGCATGACGCATCAAGTAGGCTTTCAAGCCCGTCAGTATAGCGCCTATCGATGGTCCGAGGTGCGGGATCTCGACCGCGTCGACGCCCCGAACGTCGGCGGCGGGGTCGCGGCCTGCTGCTGCTGTTGGGGCGTCGGCGGCTGGACCTGCGACGACCCCGGCGAGCCGCGCAGCAGGCTTTGGAGCATCGCCGCGAGCGCCGAGGCATCCCCGTTGCGCAGCTGGACGACGTACGTGCTCAGGCTGGCCGTGGGATCGCTGTCCAGCTCGTCGATCACCTGGTCCATGATCGCCAGGTACTCCTTGGAGGCCCGCACGATGACCCGCGACGTGCGGGCATCGGCCGTGATCTCCATCTCCTGGCTCGGCGCGAGCGGACTCGACTCCGCCGAGGGCTGCTTCCCCGGCGGAGGGAGCTGTCCGGGCTGGGCCGGCGGAGGAGGAGGCGCCGCCTGGCGCCCCGCGGCGCCTTGCGTGGCCTTCACCTGCGCGAAGAACAGATCCTTCAGGATCGTCGCCGTCTCGCCCGCCCCCGCGTACCGGAGCTTGTAGATGCGGAGCTGGATGAGGTCGCTCACCGGCTGGTCGAGCTCCTCGACGATCGCGTCGATCATCACCAGCCGCTGCTCGCTCGCGGCGACGACGAGCTTGTTCGCCCGCGGATCGGCCACGACCCGCACCTCGAGGGCCGAGCCCGACGAGTCGTTGTGCGGCACCATGCGGCCGTACATGTCGTAGACGAACAGCTGGCCGCGGCCGCCCTTCGACGGCTGCGATTTCGACGTGCCGGCGTCCATGAAGAGCTCGCCGATGAACTTCGCGACGACCGTCGCGTCCGTGTACTTCAGGCCGTAGAACTTCACCTTCACCATCGCCGAGCCGCGCGTGTCGAGCCGCTCGACCATCCGGCGGATGTCCGCGAGATTCTCTTCGCTCGCGATCACGATCACGGAATTGGTCTGACTCTCGGCCACGACGCGGATCGATTCCCGCGACAGCGGCCGCCCTGCCCCGCCCTTCTGGGCCTGGCCCGTCTGCGCCGCGAACATCGCCATCTGCGCCTTCATCGCCTCGCCGGGGTTGTAGACCTCGTTCAGCGTCCTCGCCGCCTCGGCCGCGTCGGCGTTCTTCAGCGTGAAGGTCTGCATCTTGAGCTCGGACGACGTGTTGACGTCGATCATCCGGAGCATGCGGACGGCGTTGCGGATGCAGTCGGACCGTCCCGTCAGGACGATCGCGTTCGAGAAGGTCGACACGGCGATCTGGCCGTCCGCCTCGAGGATCTTCTTCAGCAGCTCGCCCAGCTCCTTCTGCACCTCCGCGACGTTCATCGCCTTGAGCGGGACGATCTGCGTCCGGAGGTCGGGCGTCGGCGGGATCGCGTCCGGATCGTGGCCCTGGAAGATCCGCAGGTTCCGCCGCAGCGCCTCGTTCAGATCCTGCACGCGCAGCACCTGCCCGGGCCTCGGGACCTCAGGCGCGACGGGATTGACGATGATCGCTTCCACGGGCCGGAGCGCCGCGTTGAGGAAGTCGAGGCATCGCGACACGGGCACGTCGGCGTCGCTCACCGCCGTGATCGCCCCCGTCACCGCCTTCTCCTGCACGATGATCCATCCGGTCACGGAGCTCACGTACTTCAGCACCGCGTCGATCGACGCGTCCTTGAAGTGGAACGCCAGCTTCTTCTCTTTCTCGGGTTCCTGGCCGCCGAGGAGGATCGCCGCCAAGCAGACGGTGAGATGTGCCATGCCGCTTTTCCCTCCCAGATAGGTAGTTAGACGAACAAAGGCGGGTTTTGAGCAGTCGCCCCGCCCGATTTTCGCCGGGCCGGACGGCGGCAGGTTCAAATTTTGCGGGTATTATTGGTCTGTCATGGACCAGGACGTCCTGAGGTCGCGGATCGCGGAGCTCTACCGTTCCGTCAAACCCCTCGACGCCTCCACGGACATCACGTCGACCCACCACGCCTACGTCGCGTCGAAGCTGGACGAAGTCGCGGCCGAGGCGGAGCGGTCCATCTTCCCTGCCGCGTCGGCGTCGACGGACGGCGACCTGAAAGACGATGCCGCGCGCCTCTACCGGCAGCTGGCGATCAGCAACTCGTGGCTCAACGAGCGCGAGGAGCGGACGCGCCGCTGGATCGACCGCGCGGCGGAACTGGCCTCCAACGAAGTCCTGCGCGACATGGTCGTCGGCGAGCAGAACAACCTGCGAGACGCCGAGGCGTTCCCCGAGATCCGCAGCCTGTGCCGGCAGGGGATGGTCGACAAGGCGCGCCGCGTGCTCGTGAAGCGCCGGCGGCAGACGACGGATCCGGTCATGCGCCGGCGCATCGACGAGTTCCTGGCCGAGCCGAGGAACTTCCTCGCGCCCCTGGGCGGCGCACCGACGATGAGCACGATCAACGGGTTCGGCACGATGCTGCACGGCAACCGGGACGGCCGGTCCGACGGCACCTACGTCTCCACGCTCTGCCTCGTCGCCCTGTTCCTCCCGCTCTTCCCCCTGCGGGCGTACGTCGTCCAGTCCCAGGGCACCAACAGCTACGTCTTCTACGGCCGCGTCCCGCTGTCGCCGTTCGCCTTCTGGTGGCGGAAGATGATGATCCTGCTGCCGATGGTCGCGGCACTGGGCCTCTGGGGCGCCGACGCCTGGAACTCCTCCCCGTACATCCGAGAGACGGGATTCCTCTCCGAGGCGTCCGGCAAGCTGTCGAAGCGCGACTACGCCGGCGCGCTCGCGCCGCTCTCCAAGCTCTCCGGCACGCGCGACGCCTCCCGCCTCGCGAAGCTCGACGACCTCTTCGCCCGGACGATGTACGAAGCGCTGACTGCGACCCATACGCCCGATGATGCGGCGCGCTTCGTCAGCACCATCGGAACCGCCGCTTCGCGGCTGAAGCGGCCGCTCTCGGGCGCGATCTACCTCGAGATGAAATCGGCCCTGAAGCGCATCGCCTCAAAGCCTTCCGCCGGAACCGCCGCGCGGAACTTTCTCACTTGGATGGGGACGATGGACCCAGGCGTCGCAGCGGATCTACCCCACCTTGCGGCGAACGCGTGCGACGAGTGCGACGATCCCGTCCTCCTCGCGGCGACGATCGAGTTCTTCCTGCAGGCGGGCAAGCCCTGCCCCGAGCCGATCGTCACCCGGCTGTCCGACCACCTGACCAGGACCCGTCATCCGACGTGGAATGTCGACGCCCTTTCGTATCTGAAGGTCGCCGATCCCGCCCAGGCGGCGCCGATCCTCCTCCAGCGCTGCGAAGCCGCCTGGAAGGGCGCGGCGCAGGAGCCCGATCTCCTGGGCCTCAAGTCGCTGCCGGCGCCGCTGCGCCGGCTTCTCGAGCTCGATGCCGAGAAGGACCCCGAGAAGTGCGCGGCCGGATTGGAGAGCGCCGCGGCTCCCGACGGCCTGAAGCCTCCTCAGGACGGCTGGCATCACCTCGGCGTGGCGCGCCGTCTGTCGAAGGTCCTGGGGACGCTCAATGAGAAGGACCCCGTCCGCTTCCCCGTCTCCAAGGCCCGCCCCTGGGCGATCCAGGCCGCCGAGTTGTCGCCCGAGGATCTCGCGCTCCGGGGGACGGCGCTGCGGTATCTGATCGAGGACGGCGACTACGCCCGGGCGATCGCGCTCGGAGGGAACGGCACCGACGACCCGAAGATCGGGACGTACGTCGGGATCGCGCTGGCGCGCTCGGGCAAGCTGGAGGAGGCCGCCCAGCTCCTCCGTCCGCGGGTTCACCGCGATCTGCCCCTCTACTCCCGCGCGTTCGAGGCCTGGAGCAAGGCGATCACGGACAAATCGGAATCGCTGTGGCGCAGCCTTCAGTCCGGCAGCGCGCCGCGCCCCGTCATCACCCGCCTCAATTCCCTCCCCAAGGAAAGGGCCATCGAGGAGGCCCAGCAGTGGGTCGGCCGCGAGGTCGCCCGGGATTCGTTCGTCGTCCAGCAGCGCCGCCTCTGGATGGACAAGGTCGACGTCCATCCCGCCGCGAGCGAGCTGGCGATGGTCGAGCTGTCGCTCGGCCAGTCGATGCGTCCGGGTCCCGAGCGCACGGCCCGCCTGGAAGCCGCGGAGCATCTCTTCCTCGATCTGCGGAAGATCTCCGGAGATGATCCCCACCAGGAGCTCCGCCTCGCCCAGGTGTACTGCTGGCTCGGCAAGGACAAGGAAGGCGCCGAGATCTTCGAGCGGCTGGAGAAGTCGGAGGACGTCCATCTCCTCTCCGCCCTCGCCGAGGTGTACCGCAATCTCGCCCGGAAGGAATCGGCGCGCCAGATATACGAGAAGGCCTACGGCAAGGCGGTCGAGAAGGAGAAGCCGAACATCGCCTTCTCCCGGGCGATCTCCGCGGTCGACCTGTCGGATCGGCTGACCTGGCTCCGGAAGTCCGACCTGTCGAGCGCCGGGGTCAAGGTCGAAATCGACAGCGCGGAGGCCCGGATCGCGATGAACGCCGGCAAGTTCGAGTCGGCGGTCGCCCCGTTGCGTCGCGCGGTCGCGTACTACGCAGCCCTGCCGGAATCCTCCATGTCGCAGAACAACGGCTCCATCGTCATGAAGGAGCTCGCCCGGGCGACGGGAGACTCCAAGCACGACTACGAGGCGCTCCGGATGATGCGCCGCGCCCATGAGCTTTCGCCCGAGGACGCCATCGTCCTCTCGAATTACATCAACGACCTCGAGTCCATCGCGTACATCGCCCTGGCGGGGAACGCGCTCCAGCAGGAGGTGATCCACGAGCGGCCGGAGCGGGACTGGCTGGAATACGTGGTGCCGCGGCTTTCGGCCGAGGAATGGGCCGCGCGGGCGAAAGCCCAACCCGAGCTGCGACGAGCCGCGGAGCTGGCGGTCAAGTCCGCGATCCTGTCGCCGGACGGGTCGACGGGCTACACGATGCAGAAGCTCTACTTCCTCCTGACCCGGGACGGCGCGGGAATTCGGAAGCTCCGGGAGTCCCTCGAGGCGAGGCCGACGGTCCGCGAAGAGGATTCGGCCCAGGACGAGGCCCACGCGCGCGGGGAGTGGTCGGACTTCGAGAAGAAGCAGACCGAGGCTGCGGTGACGCGGTGGGAACTGCTCATGCCGTCGATCCGCAAGGCGGGCCACGCGCCGACCCTGGGGTACGCGCTCAAGAGCCTCGCCGGCAGCCGCCACGTCGCCGCCCGGATGGGCATCGCGTCCCAGAAGCTGGAGACCGCCATCGAGGAAGCGGAGGAATCGATCAAGGTCTTCGACGCGCCTCCCTCGCGCGAGATCCTGGCCTGGCTTCTCGCGGAGCAGGCGGCCAAGGCGGTCGCCGCCGGAGACGCGGAATTCGCGCGCTGGGCCAAGGAAAGCCCCTCGCTGAGCGAAGCCTACCTCCTCCCGCTCTATCTGCGAAAGCACCCGGATCGTGCCGCGTCGCTCCTGGCCCGCGACGACGTCCGCCGCGCCACGGCCGCCGTCGCCGGGTACGAGAACTCCGATCCCCGGAAGAGGTCGGTCTGGAGCTGGTCCTGGCTGGAAATGGCGGGGCACGATCTGCGGGAGAAGGCGCGAAAAGCCATCGCGAGCCACCCGGCGGCGTTCGAGAACGACCGGCTGACGTTCCTGTTGAGTCCCCGCTCGGCGAGCGACGCGATCGGGGTCTGGCTTTCGGCGATCGCGTGCGGCAACGAGGAGGTCGCCCGAAAGGTCGCGGACCAGGCGGAGAAGACGAAGCTCGTGCCGAGCTTCTTCAGGAAGTAGCCGCTTCGGCCGGGCCCAGGTTCAATCCTTCGAAGCCGCCCGACTTGCACCGCTCCTTCCACTCGTCGCGCGACATCTTCCCTTCGGCCATGTCGACGAAGATGTGGAAGGGCTCGACGCGGACGCCGTCGCGGATGACCGTGGGCCGGTCGCCCGGCTCCATCGCGATCGTCCATCCCTGGTCGCGCAGGGAGACGAGGAGGGCGGATCCCAGCGCGCTCATGGCGATCGACCGCGCCTGGGCGTCGCTGCCCTGCTTCTCGAACCGGCGGCCGATCTCCGTCAGCTTCAGCTCCGGGAACTGCTCGGGACGGACGTCCTTGAGCTGTTCCCGCGCGATCTTGGCCTGCTCCCGCCACTGCGGCAGGAACGCCTTCTCGCCGGCGTCGTCCCACGAGATCATCGGCATCTTGCGGACCGCGGGATTCTCGGTGACGAACGCGATCAGCTCGCGCTCCAGCCCGTCGAGATCCGTGAGCATCTCCATCGCCGGCGGATCCTCGCGCGTCTCGAATCCCGCGGGCAGCGTGGCCATCCGCTCCAGCCGGTCGGGCAGCGGCGGATGGGTCCGGTAGGGATCGCGCTTCTTGTCCGTCATCTCGCGGTTCACGCGACGCATGACGAAGCGCGAGATCTCCTTCGTCGACAGGTACCGGGCGAACCCCTCGCATAGCGGCGCGCGGAATTCGGCGTTGAGGAGCGGCATCAGCTCCTCGCCCACGAACGACGGGAACGCGTTGCTCGCCGCCTCGATCAGCCGGAGCGCCTGGGCCGCGGGCTTCGCCCCGGCGATCTTCGCCGCGAGCGCGTCCGCGGAGAGCTCCTGCTCGCGGGAGACCGCGAGGGTCGTGCGCGTGAACAGCTTCGCGTAGGCGAGGAACGGGAACCGCCAGACGGAGTCGCTGCCCTCCAGCGTCTCGATCGTCCGCTGGATCGCGGCGTAGGTCTTGTAGACCCACGGTCCGAGGGCGGTGTCGCCGCCGACGTAGTGGCCGAACTCGTGGACGAGCACGCTCCTGAACTGGAGCTGCGTGAGGATCTTGAGCAGCGGCAGCCCCATCGCCAGCACCGGCTTCCGGAACAGCCCGAGGAAGCCCCCCCGCTTCGAGACCCACGCGTTGACGTCGGCGATCAAGTACACCTCCGACGGCGCCCGCTGATGGGTGTCGCGCGCGATCCGGCGGATCTCCTCGAACAGCAGCGGATGGCGGGCGGGATCGAGCTTCACGCCCGGCGGCTGGAATTTCTGCCACCGCGGGAAGCTCGCCCAGAGGATCCTCAGCGCCGCAATGCCCGAACCGATCGCAAGGACGACCAGGAAGAGCGACGGAGTCTTCACCTGGTCGAAGACCCAGTACGTGAAGTAGAGGAGCCCGCCGGCGATGGCGAACACCAGCAGGTAGTAGCCGGCCCAGAGGCCGAGGGCGAGGAACGCGCGGTGGGAGAGCGACGGGCCGGCCGGGGGTTTCATCTCCCCAAGTATAACCCGTCTTGAACTATTTCCCGGCCCCGTCGAGCGCCGGGATCGGGAAAAGCGCCGAGCGGCGGTGGTTCTCGGCCATGATCTTTTCGATCCTGGCGAGGACGTCGCGGTTCTCGGCGGCCACGTTCTTCGTCTCCCCGAGGTCCGCCTCGAGATCGTAGAGCTGCGTCGGCGTCATCCCCTTGCCGAGATCGGTGCGGATCCCCTTCCACTTCCCCATCCGGACGGCCTGCTGGCCGCCGTAGCTCGGGAACTCCCAGTAGAGATAGTCCCGGACCGGCGCGGCACCGCCGAGCAGCGTCGACGCGAAGCTCACGCCGTCGATGGCGCCGGGCTTCGCGATCTCGGCGACGTCGCACAGCGTCGGCAGCACGTCCCAGAAGGCGACCGCCGCGTCGGACGTCGTCCCGGGCTTGATCTTGCCGGGCCACCGGGCGATCAGCGGCACGCGGATGCCGCCCTCATAGAGCTGGCCCTTCTGGCCGCGCAGCGGGCCGTTTCCCTGGAAGAACGCGAGGTCGTGGCCGCCGGCGGCGTCGATCGATCCGTTGTCGCTGCTGAAGACGACGATCGTATTGTCCTCGAGCCCGAGCTTCGCGACGAGGTCGAGGATGCGCCCCACGCTGCGGTCCATGCGGGTGATCATCGCCGCGTGGCCGGCGCGCGGCCGCGGATGGGGCAGGTAGCCCTTGTCGCCCCAGTAGGGCTTCTCCTCCCAGTCCTTGTACGGCTCCATCGAGTCTTCCGGAACCTGGATCGCCACGTGGGGCACCGTGAAGGGCACGTAGAGGAAGAACGGCTTGTCCTTGTTCGCCTGGACGAAGTCGAGCGCTTCCTTCTCGAACAGGTCGTGGGAGAAGGTCTTCCCCTTCCAGGTGCCGTCGTTGCCCGGCACCGGGACCCGCTTGTCGTTCCGCCACAAGTAGAACGGGTAGTGGTTGTGGGCGTGGCCCTGGCAGTTGTAGCCGTAGAACAGATCGAAGCCCTGCTTGTTCGGATCTCCCTCGGTACCGGGGCCGCCGAGCCCCCACTTCCCAGTCGCGCCGGTCGCGTAGCCGGCCGACTGGAGCAGCTTGGCGATCGTCACGGTCGACGCCGGCAGCGGCGTCTGGCCCTCGACGCCGTACGTGCGGTTGTCGCGCACGTGGGCGTGGCCCTGGTGGAGTCCGGTCATCAGGCTGCAGCGCGACGGCGCGCAGACGGCGTTGCCGGCATACGCGTTCGTGAACCTCAGCCCTTCGGTGGCCATCTTGTCGATTCGCGGCGTCAGGATCTTCTTCTGGCCGTAGCAGCCGAGCTCGCCGTAGCCGAGATCGTCGGCGAGGATGAAGATGATGTTCGGTTTCCTCACGGCCTGGGGCTGGGCCGCGCCGCCGCATCCGAGCAGGAGCACGAGGAACGCGAGGCTTGTCTTCATAAAAAAGAAACCCCTCGGTTGCCCGAGGGGTTTCTCCGAGTTTCGCTTTTAGACTACTTTACTTCCTTCCAGTAATCCTCCGGCATGTCCGCGGCCAGCTTGAGCGCGCCGTTGGCGCCCGCGAACACCGGCTCGTGGACCTTGGTCACCTTGCCGCCGCCGTACTGCTGGAGGTCGTCCTCGATCAGGCGATCGAGGCCGCGAAGCTGGCTGCCGCCGCCGGCGAGAACGACGTTCTGCAGCATCCGCTTCTGGAATTCGGCGTCGTAGCTCGACACGAGCTTGCGGAGGCCCGCGACGATGTCGGGGACGATCGCGCGGCAGGCCTCCTTGAGCTCCTTGGTGATGTCGAACTGCGTCGGGCGGCCGTCCTTGTTGGGCCAGGTGACGAGCGCCTTGTCGTTCACGTCGTTGACGAAACTGCCGCGCTCCTTGGCCTCGCGCACCATGTTGATGGTGAACTGGGCCTCGGGGTGGGCCTTCTTGATGAGCTCGAACGCGAGGTTGTCGATGAAGTCGCCGGCCTTGCCGGAGGTGACCTGGTCCTCCTCGGTGGGGATCGCGCCGTGCATGCGGCACAGGTCGGTCGTGCCGGCGCCGATGTCGACGATGAGCGCGTCCTCGAGGGTGTTGGTGCCGTACGCGACGGCGAAGGGCTCCGAGACGATCATGACGGCCTCGAACGTGCCCTTGCAGGCGTCCATGAGGGCCTGCTTGTTGAGGATCGACGCGCGCGCGGGCGATCCGATGACGCCGTAGACCAGCGTGCCCTTGGGCGGCCGGCAGAGCGAAACGACGTACTTCACGAGCTCCTTGGCCGCTTCCTTGTACTTGGCGAGGCGCTCGGGCGGAACGCCGGCTTCGGAGTTGTCGGCGTACTTCAGGGCGCCCTTCTCGAAGGGGCGGATGGTGTCGAGCGCGAGGCGGTGCTGGAACGCTTCGTTGCCGAAGACGATGTCCTTGCCCAGCATCTTCCGGGAGATGGGGTCCTTGGGCCAGCCGACGATCGAGTACACGACCTCGCGGGTGCCGTTGGTCGCGGCGACCGAGGTCTTGTAGCAGCCGAGGTCCATGCCGATGTACAGCACGCCTTCCTTGGTCGTCCGTCCCGCGGCGGTCTCGAGTTCAGGCGCCATATTGGCCTCCATTAAGATGCGTGGACAATGGGCCTAGTAGCCTAGCACGTCGGGCACGGAGAGTCTACTTTTGCGTGGAATTCGACGCTGCGCCGGTGGGACGTTGGGGTTATACTTTTTTGAACCGATGATTCCTCCCGCCGAAACGCCGCTCTCGTTCGATCGTCTCCCGCAGGCGCAGTTCGCGGGCTGCCTCGCCTATTTTCTCCTCGTCCCGGCGTTCGGCGTCGTCGTGGCGCTCGTCGTGGGCTTGGCGACGGCCGGGATCTGGAACCTCGCGGGCTGGCGCGACGGAACCGTCCCCCTCATCCTCTCGGCCGCCGGATTCCTGGGAGCGGTCTGTTTCGGAGTTCGCGGATACGCGCAGCGTGCGGGCACTCGAATCCTGGTGTTCTCCGACCGTCTGGAACTGACCGAAGGCAAGACCCCCGTCGTTTTCCGGTACGACGAACTCGCCTGGTTGTCGGACCGGGCCTGGCCTTCCTGAGCCGGTCCCAGCTCTCCCCGATCAGCGGAAACTACGCCCTGACGCTCAAGCGAAAGGACGGGCGGCGGCTGGAGCTTCGAAACGAAGAGTGGCCGCTGCCCGGCATCAGCAAGGAGCTTCTCACCCGCGCGGTGCCCACCATGACCCGCGTCCTGAGCGACCGGCTCGACTCGGGCGAAACGATCGAGTTCCGTCCGGGCCTCCTGCTGGCCTTCCGGTATCTCCTCTTCGGAGCGATCCTGACGGGTCTCGGAGGCTTTCTCCTGCTCCTGGGTCTGAAAAAGATCCATGAGGAGGGCTCCTACAAGTCGCTCGCCTTCCCGATCTTCCTGACCACCGCGGGCCTCGGCTCGCTGGTGATGGTCAGCCGCTCCAGAGGCCGTCTCCTGATGGATCGGACCGGAGTCCGGGCCCGCAGCCGCGACCCCGTACTGCCTTGGGAACGGATCGTCGGTGTCCAGATCCTGCCCGACGCGATGAACATCAAGGCCGACGACGGACGGGTGATTCCCCTGGGGGCTCTGGCGGGCAATTACGACGCCTGCATCGAGTTGATGAACCGGCGGCGACAGGCCCGCGCCTAGCGGAAGACGGGGGGAGAGCCGGGCTGGTTGGGAGCGGGCTCGCTCGAGGCGGGCGGCGCCGCCTTCATGTTGGCGAGCACGTCCTTGACCGAGGGGCCCTCGCCGGCGCCCTGCGGATTGGAGAGGGAGATGCCCTTCGCCGCCAGCTCGCCCCCTTCCTTGCGGATCAGCTTGTTCACGTCGAGGACGACCTTGAGCATTTCCTTCTTCTTCTCGAAGTTCTTGTCCTCGTTGGCGAGGCCCAGCTGGCGCAGGACGTTCTGGATCTGCTGGTTCGAGTAGAGCTTCGAGTTGGAGATCGTCTTGAGGGCGTTCTCCATCGCGGCGATCTGCTGGTAGAGCTTCTCCATCCGCTTTTCCAGCATCGCCGTCTCGCGCGACTGGCCGCCCGACATCGCGAAGCGCTCGCGCTCGGCGGCGACGAGCCGCGCAATGATCGGCCGGATCGCGTTCTCGACCAGCTTGAGCTCGGCGACGCCTTCGGGATTGCTCTCCTGCAGGATGATCTTCCGCTTCTCGAAGACCTTGACGACCTGCTTGTCGAGCTCGCGCTCGAACTCCTTGAAGCCGACGATCAGCGCCTTCTCGGCCTCCTCGTTGAGGCGGCCGTCGGCGAGCGCCTTCTGCTTCTCGAGGTCCTGCCGCAGGTCCTCGAGCTCGGCGTCGAGGGCCTGCTTGCTGGATTCGAGCTCGTTCTTCGCCTTCGCGGTCTGCTGGTACTGGTTGAGGAGCTCGCTGAACTCCTGCTTGGATTCCGCCTCGATCTGGGCGACCGGCACCTGGGCGACGCCGGCGGCCATCGCGCGGTACTTGTCGATGATGTTCTTGACCGCCTGGTTGATCAGCTCCTCCATCTTTTCCTTGGAGAGGAGCGAGATGTACTTCTTGCCCTGGCGGACGAGTTGATCGACCTGGACCCGCGCGGACGCCTGGCGGATCATCCCCTTGACGTCGATCATCCGTCCGCCGGGGGAGTTGGGATTTTCGGGGGGTCTGGACGGCTGGCCCGGTTGGTCGACCATGTCAGTTCTGTCGTTCATAAAATGGTAGCGCCGTTCCCCCGGAGGGGCAAGGCTTTCCTGGGGCACCGTCTCGAAGGCACGACACATTGGAACCGTCGCCGCAGGTCGCGTTACGGTCGATTCCGCCCCGATTCCGAACGCTGGAACGCTAAAATGGCTCCCCTCGTTAGGTAGATATGATGAATCGCCGCGACTTCCTCCGCACCTCCGCGTCGTCCGCCGCGCTGGCGGGCCTGCTCCCCCGCGTCTCGTTCGCCGAAATGCAGCTTCCCGCGGGCTCCGTCCGCTGGGGCACCGGCCTCGAGCCGCTCGTGAAGCTCATCGAGGAGACGCCGCGCGAGAAACTCATCGAAGAGATCGCGGCCCGCGTGAAGAAAGGGCTCGCGTACAACGAAGTGCTCGCCGCGCTGTTCGTCGCCGCCGTCCGCAACGTCCAGCCGAGGCCCGTCGGCTTCAAGTTCCACGCCGTCCTCGCGATCAACGCCGCCCATCAGGCGAGCCTGTCGGGACCCGACGCAGACCGCTGGTTTCCGATCTTCTGGTCGCTCGACAATTTCAAAGGGTCGCAAGCGGAGGAGAAGAAGAAAACCGGGTGGACGCTGCCGGCCATCGACGAATCGAAGATCCCGCCCGCGGACAAGGCGCGCAAGGCGTTCGTCGACGCGATCGAGAACTGGGACGTCGAAGGCGTCGACGGCCCCGTCACCGCCCTCGCCCGGACCGCGGGCGCCCACGAGGTGTTCGAGCTGTTCTTCCGCTACGGCATGCGCGACTTCCGCGACATCGGCCACAAGGCGATCTACGTCGCCGGCGCGTGGCGCCTGCTCGGCGTCATCGGCTGGCAGCATGCCGAGCCGATCCTCCGGTCGCTCGCCCTCGCGCTCCAGTACTACACCGGCGACAATCCCGCGAACAAGGACCTCGACCCCGACCGTCCGTGGAAGTTCAACCGGTCGATCGTGGGCAGCCTCCCGCCCGCGTGGGTCGAGGGCAAGGTCGACTCCGCCGCGACGGCCGACCTGCTGACGGTCTGCCGCACCGCCGACCCCGAGGCGATGTCCAAGAAGACCGCGGACCTGCTCAAGTCCGGCGTCTCGGCGAGGTCGGTGTGGGACGCCCTGCTCCCCGCCGGGGGCGAGATCGTCATGCGCCGTACGAACATCCTGTCCATCCACGCGCTGACGACCTTCAACGCGCTCCGGTACATCTATGAGACCAGCGGCAGCGATGAGACGCGCCGCCTGGCGCTGCTCCAGGCCGCGGCGTTCGTCCCGCTCTTCCGCGGCAAGCTCGACAAGGAGCTCCAGCTCGACCAGGTCGAGCCCCAGTCCGCGACGCTCGACGAGCTGTTCGCCGACGTCACGAAGGACAAGATGGCCGCGTCGAAGAAGGTCCTCGGCTTCCTGAAGGACGGGGGCGACGGGAACACGATCGTCGACGAGGCGCGGAGGCTGATCTTCCTGAAGGGCAACGACGCCCACGACTGGAAGTTCAGCTCGGCGGTGCTCGAGGACTACAGCCACCTGTCGCCCGGCTGGCGCGATCGGTTCCTCGCGGCAAGCGTCCACTACCTCAAGGGGTCGCAGGCGCCCGACAACGGCCTCCTCCCGCGGGTCCGGGCCGCGCTCAAGGGATGATCCTCGCGGCGCTGTTGCTGGCGCTCTCCCAAGATGGGAATCGTCTGACGTATCTCGACGAGAGCGATCCCTACTACGTCCACCTCAAGTTCCCCAAGCTGATCACGCCGCAGTGGATCGGCGAAGAGGGCGTCGACGCCGCCATCGTCCTCGCGATCGACGACATGCGCGGCCACGAGAAGTGGGAGACCTACCTGCGGCCGATCCTCGAGCGGCTGAAGAAGATCGACGGCCGCGCGCCCGTCAGCATCATGACCTGCTCGATCGACCCCAATCATCCCCACCTCCAGAAATGGCTGAAGGAAGGGTTGAGCATCGAGGTCCACACGGTCGACCATCCGTGCCCCGTACTCAAGGACGGCGACTTCCTGAAGGCGAAGTCGACCGTCGACCGCTGCATCGACCTGATGCACCTGATCCCGAACAACAAGCCGGTCGCGTTCCGGATGCCCTGCTGCGACTCGCTCAACACGCTCAGTCCACGATTTCTGGCCGAGATCTTCAACCGGACGACGCCCGGCGGAAAGTTCCTGACGATCGACACGTCGGTGTTCAACCTGACGACGTCGGCCGATCCCGACCTGCCGCGAGACCTGGTGCTCGATGCCGACGGCAAGGAGCGGATTCGCAAGTACGTGCCGTTCCCCTCGTTCGTGAACACGATCGAGAACTACCCGTACCCGTACGTGATCGGCAGGCTCTGCTGGGAGTTTCCGTGCGCGGTGCCGAGCGACTGGGAGGCCCAGCATCTCAACAAGCCGTTCCATCCCCAGACGGTCGCGGACCTGAAGGCCTCGATCGACGCGGTCGTCCAGAAGAAGGGGGTCTTCAACTTCGTCTTTCACCCGCATGGCTGGATCAAGCCCGAGCAGGTCGTCGAGCTGATCGACCACGTCGTCGAAAAGCACGGCACGAGAGTGAAGTTCCTCACGTTCCGCGAAGCGCAGGAGCGGCTCGACAAGACGTTCGGCCCGCTGCGCAAGCCGGATGGGAGCGACAACGGCGTCCGCATCCTCGATGTCGACGGGAACGGATTTATCGACGGCGTGAAGCTGGGCGAACGGACCATCGAGGTCGTCCTCTTCGGCGCCGACGGCAAGTCGATCCGGACCGCCTTCACGGATCCCTCCGCCAGTCCGCGGGATGGACGATTCGGCATTTTCAGGAAATCCCGCTTTGCGAGTCTGATCTCCACAGAAGGAGCCTGGACTTTCGACGAGCGGGGAACGTTTCGATCGGACACGTGGATCGGCACCCAGAAGGACTCCCATGCCGTCTTCCGCGACCTCGACGGTGACGGTCAGTGCGAGCAACTCCTGGAATCCGCGATCTACTCCCTGGATCTCGACACCTGGCGGCGGCTACCCATCGAGCTTCCGGTTTACCGGCTGGATGCCCAGGCTCACGATAACGGCGTCCGGTTTGTCGATCTCGATGGGGACGGCCATGCGGATATCGTCGCCTCCAACGAACGCGTGTGGGGCGTCTGGCTGTTCAAAGACCTGAAGACAGGCTGGCAGAAGATCTCCACCGGCAAACAGGGCGATCCGGGATCCCTTCCCATGATCATGCGTCACGGAAACAACAACGGCGCCTGGTTCCACTCGAAGCATCTCTGGGTCCAGAACGAGGACACCGCCAAGATGAAGGATCTGGTCGACCGGCGATCTTTCGACGAATTGCTGCAAGAAAAGTGACCCGATCCCCCTCCCCGCGGACAATTAACTAAAGGCTGGACAACACGTATTCTGTAACAGCTAATACGATTTAGGCACACAGTACGGGGTCGGAGCGGGAACCTGGGACCGAGGGCAAGCCATGCGTGGATCATTCGTCGCACTGCTGTTCCTGATTCTGCCGGTCCTGCCGGCGTCGCCGCAGGATCTGGTCGTCAAGGAAGACCCGCTGCCGGCGTCGGAGCAGATCAAGAAGTTCCACCTCCCCCCCGGGTTCAAGATCGAGCTGGTCGCCGCCGAGCCCGACATCGCCAAGCCGATGAACCTCGCGTTCGACGACCGCGGCCGCCTCTTCGTCACGTCGTCCTACGAGTATCCGTTCCCGGTGAAGGAAGGGATGAAGGGGCGCGACGCGGTCCGCATGCTCGAGGACTTCGGCCCCGACGGCCGCGCCCGCAAGGTCACCACGTTCGTCGACGGCCTGAACATCCCGATCGGGCTCGTCCCGACGCCCGACGGCATCATCTGCCACTCCATCCCGAAGGTCTGGCGCGCGTTCGACGCCGACGGCGACGGCAAGTGCGAGAAGCGCGACCCGCTCTACGGCGACATCGGAACGCAGGACACCCACGGCATGGTCAACGCGTTCACTCCATGGCTCGACGGCTGGATCTACGCGTGCCACGGCTTCGCCAACAAGTCGAACATGAAGTCGGCCACGACCGACAGCCAGATCTCGATGCATTCCGGCAACACGTGGCGGATGCGGCCGGACGGCTCCCAGATCGAGTACTACACCCACGGCCAGGTCAACCCGTTCGGCCTCTGCTTCGACGCGCTGGGCAATCTCTACTCCGCCGACTGCCACAGCCTCCCGATCTATCACCTGCTCCGCGGCGGCTATTATCCGACGTTCGGCGGTGAGCATGACGGCCTCGGCCATGCGCCGAGCGTCATGAGCCACCTCCACGGATCGACCGCGATCGGCGGCATCGTCTACTACGCCGCGACGAACTTCCCCGAGAAGTACCGCGACACCGTGTTCGTCGGCAACCCCGTGACGGGCCGCATCAACCACGACGTCATGGAAAAGCATGGATCGAGCCACCGGGCGAAGGAGCAGGCCGACTTCCTCCGCTGCGACGACAAGTGGTTCCGGCCGGTGGACATCAAGCTCGCGCCGGACGGCTCCCTCTACGTCGCCGACTTCTACAACCGCATCATCGGCCACTATGAGGTCCCCCTCACCCATCCGGGCCGCGACCGCGAGCGCGGCCGCATCTGGCGCATCTCCTGGACCGGCGACGGCGCCGCGCCCCATCAGGCGATGCCCAACCTGTTCAAGTCGTCGGCCGAGGAGCTGATCGCGCTGCTGAAGCACGAGAACCTTCAGGTTCGCGTCCGGGCGACCAACCAGCTCGCCGACCGGATCGGGGCCGCGGCGGTCGATCCGCTCAAGAAGGCGATGGAAGAGAACGTCCCCTTCGTCCGCGCTCACGGCCTCTGGGTGCTGGAACGGACCCGGGCGCTCGACGAGTCGCTCGTCCGAAAGCTCGCGGACGACGGCGCCAGCCTGGTGCGCGTCCACACGCTCAAGGCGCTCGCGGAGCGCAAGACGTGGACGTTCGAGGCGGCCCTCGCGCGGGAGAAGCTCAAGGACGCCGATCCTTACGTGCGCCGCGCGGCGGCCGAGGCGCTGAGCCTCCATCCCGCCGCGGAGAACGTCCAGCCGCTCCTCGAGCTCTGGTCGGGAGCGGCCGCGGACGACAGCCACCTGATCTATATGGCGCGGCTGTCGCTCCGGAACCAGCTGATCCGGCCCGGCGGCTTCGACGGACTGCCCGCCGACGAGAAGCTCGCGAACGTCGCCGTCGGCGCCAAGACCTCCGAGTCCGCGGCGTACCTGCTCTCCTACCTGAAGGCCAAGGGAGGCGACTGGGCCAAGTCGCTTCCCCACATCGTGCGCTACATCGACGCCGCGCAGCTGCCCGGCGTCTTCGATCTCGCGAAGTCCCTCGAGGCGAAGCCGCCGAGGGAGCAGCTGCCGATCCTTCGCGCGGTGTCCCAGGGATGCCAGGAGCGCGGCGTGAAGCTGCCCGAGGCGTTTTCCGCGTGGGCGCAGTCGGCGGTGGGATCCGCGTTCAAGTCGGAGGACAAGGGGCTGACCAACGAGGCGATCAAGCTCTGCCGCGACCTCAAACTCGATTCCGCGGCGGGGCCGCTCGAAGAGCTCGCCCAGCGCGGCAGGTCGCAGGATCTCCGCCTGTCGGCCATCGACGCGCTGCCGCCGGTCGTCGGCAATCGCGCCGTCGCGCCGCTGGGCCGCCTGGTCGGGACCGCCGAGGAAGTGCTGCCGATCCGCCAGAAGGCCGCCCAGGCGCTCGCCGCGCTCAACACGCCCGAAGCGCGGGCCGAGCTCGTCACGAGGCTCCAGTCGGCCCCCCAGGGCCTGGCGGTGGTGATCGCGGTCGGCCTGGCGGCCTCGAAGGAAGGCGGCGAGGCACTGCTGGGCGCGGTCGAGACCGGCAAGGCGCCCCGCCGGCTGCTGCTCGACAAGGGCGTCGACGGCCGCCTCCGCGCCGGCAAGTCGAAGGAGCTCGTCGACCGGATGGAGAAGGTCACCCGGGACCTCCCGGCCGAGGATCCGCGGATCACGGAACTGCTCCAGACGCGGCGGAAGGGATTCGCGGCGGCAAAGCCCAACGCGGCCCACGGCGCCGAGCTCTTCCTCAAGACGTGCGCGGGCTGCCACAAGATCGACGGCAAGGGCCAGAAGGTCGGGCCGGAGCTCGACGCGGTCTGGACCCGCGGCGTGGACCGCCTGCTCGAAGACGTCCTCGACCCGAACCGGAACGTCGACCAGGCGTTCCGGGCGACGCTGATCAAGACCAACGACGACCGCGTCATCTCGGGCCTCGTGCTTCGCGAGGAGGGCCAGCTGCTCGTGGTTCAGGAGGCGGCGGACAAAGAGACGAAGGTCCCGATCAAGGACATCCAGCAGCGGGTGCTGTCGCAGCTCTCGCCGATGCCCGGCAACGTCACCGACGCGCTGTCCGAGGCCGACTTCTACGACCTGCTGGGGTTCCTGCTCCAGCAGCGCGGCCAGAAGTAGCCCCGGAACAAAAACGACGGTCGTTTTTGTTCCTTCCGTCCCCTTAGTTCGCCCAGCCTTTGGCCAGCGCGTTGAGCTGCTCGCGCGGGAGGGCGCCGTCCCAGGCCACGACCTTGTAGCGGAGGACGAGGGGCTCCTTGGCCTTGATCGTGAACTCCCCCGGCGCCACGATGCAGGGGTTCAGCATCCGGATCGACGCCGGGTTGTGCCACAGCGACTTGGGATTCTTCGGGTGGTCGAGCACCGCGCAGCCCACGCTTCCGCCTTCGGGCAGCGTGAGCTGGACCCCGTACCACGGCTGCGCGGGCCAGTCCGATTCGGGTTTGAGATGATGGGGCGCGGGCAGCTTGACCTCGCCCTCGGGAGACTCCACCGTCGCCTTGCCGTCCTTGCGGAGACGGGCGCAGAACCCGCTGAACGCCCGCTGCGGGAGCTTGACCTCGGCGTCCGGCGTGAGGGTGTAGGTAAGATCGAGGATCCGGAGGGCGCCCTCCGTCTTCACGGTCGCCGACACCCGCTCTTTGAGGAGAACCTCGCCCTCGGCGCGCCATTCGTTCTCGGCCTCGATCGACTCGCCCTGCGCCTTCGCGGACGTGTTGACGATGATGCGGTCTTTCACGGGCGCAAACTGCCCCCAGCCCCAGAAGTCGGCGTCCTTCTTCCCGCGCATGTCGAACCACGCGAGGAAGATGCCCCGATGGTGCTTGTGGTCGGACGGCGCGACGTCCGTGACGACGACGCCCGCCGGCGTGGTGAACGGATGGAAGTAGCACGCGAAGTCGACGGCGAGCTTGCTGTCCGCCGGCTTCTGGAGCTGGTAGCGGACGACTTCCTTGTCCCCGGCCGTGACCGAGACGGCGTCTTGAAGCAGCAGCGACAGCAGGAGAGTGATCATTTCAAGATCATACGCTTCTTCACGCCCGGGTAAAGCGGATCTCGCGGCAGCCGAACGTGGAGCAGGTGCCCACGTAGCTCCAGCACTCCTCGTGGTGCGGCGTGCGGCACTTGGCGCAGAAGACGACCCGGCTCTCCATCTTCTCGCCGCAGACCTGGCACTCGCCTTCGGCGGTCTCGATCTTCATCGTCGCGACCTCCTCGGGCGCCCGTCCCTTGATCGCGACCCGCAGGAACCGCGCGGCCCACTCCAGCTCGTCCGCCGGCCGGTCGTGGAGCACCCGCACCTTCGGCTTCCCTTTGAGGAGGAACTGCAGCTCCGTGTCGCCTGACGCGCGGAACGTCTGGACGAACTCGACGTCCGAGACGGGAAACTTGTGGTCGCCCCGATACTGGTTCTGGACGATGGCGACCTGTCCGTCGAGCACCCGGATCGTCGTGGACTGGCGCAGGATCGCGAACCGGCCCACGATGCCCAGCAGCCAGACGCCCAGAGCGACGCGCGTGATCCACATCGGATACGCCGTCCCGCAGAACCGGACCAGGATCGCCGACGCGACGAGGATCGCCGCGACGCCCAGGACCGTGATTTCCAGCAGCTTGCCCCACCGCCGCCTGAAATCGAGCAGCGGAAGGAACCGCAGCTCGACCCCGCCCTCGAACTTGCGAACCGCGACGGCCGCGGGATCGACGGACGGCTCCGACCGCCGCGGGACCGGTTCGGCCGCGGCGCGGGTCGTCCCCGGCAGCGTCCGCCGCGCCCCCTTGGGGTCCTTCATGATCGCCGCGACCCACTGGAGGTCTTCTTCCATGTCCCGTTTCGCGAGGACCAGCTCCTCGCTTCGGCCGTTCCGGAACCCGAGGATCAGGGTGCATCTTCCCGCGTCTTCCAAAGCGCTCACCCAGAACGACGAGACATCCTGCGCCGACCATGTCTTCACGGTCGAGCCCCAGAGCCCGCCGCGCCGGAAAAGGACCTCCTCGGCCGACCGCTCCAGGCTCCATCGGTAGGCGCACATCGCGATTCCGGCGAACGCGATCATCACGGGAGGAAGCATCAGGAATCCCGCGCCGATCTGGACGACCTTCTCCTCGATCTGGAGCATGACCCAGACCATGCCCCCGATCCAGGCGAGGGCGATCAGCAGGAGAAAGCCGCCGAAACTGATCAGCCCGCGGGGGGGACAGGTCAGCTCGAGGCGGTCCGGGCCCTCCGTCTTGACGATCCGGCTGTGGGCGGGCTGGATCTTGATCATGCCGACCGCGTGAAGCGGATCTCCTTGCACGCGTAGGTCGAGCACGAGCCGTTGAACGTCCAGCACTCCTCGTGATGGGGCGTGCGGCACTTCGCGCAGAGCACGATCCGCTCCTCCATCGCAGAGCCGCAGACCTGGCACTCCCCGCCCGGAAGGATCTGCACGGCGGGCACCGCCGGACGCGTCGGCGCCAGCGCGGCCCGGAGCAGGCCGGCCACCCAGTCCAACTCGATCCGTCCCCGGCCCTTGAAGGCCGTGTAGGAGTCGCCCTGCCTGGGCGTGATCTTGAGCGCCCAAGGACCCGCGGCCCAGATCGCCTGCACCGAGGCGATCTCTGCGACCGGCCACTGCTTCCGATCGCCGCTGCTGCGGACGAGCGTCAGGTAGCCGTCCCGGACCTCGAGCACGGCCGCTTCCCGGTCCCACTTGATCGCCGACGCGATGCAGACCGCGCCGATCGCCGCGCCGAGCATGGGGAAAAGCACCGTCAACCCCGCCTCCTGGTGAAAGAGCGCGAAGGCGAGCGTCGGAACGGAGGAGAGGAACAGGAGGGCGATCGATCCGCCGAGGGCCCCCCAGAGGTGGCCCCTCGACTTCAGCGCAATCGGGGGTTTCAGGAGCGCGATCTCGACGCCGCCCGACCAGCGGCGGAACTGGATCGTGTCCGGAGGCAGCGCTCGTCCATCGTCCATGGAACGAGCTAATGATAGCTCCGGGTTATGGGTTCTGGGCGAGGCAGGCCACTTCGGAGGCGTCGAGCCCGCGGCGGTAGATGCGGACGTCGCCGATGACGCCGTCGAGGAACTCGCGCGTCGACTTGGCGCCGCCGATCCAGAGATCGCCGGCTCCGCTGCCATCGTCGGCCGCCCCGGTGCCGCAGAGCGCGCCGTTCAGATAGAGCTTGCGCTTGCCGGCGTCCTGCACCGCGCAGACGTGCTGCCAGCCCGTGACCGCGCCGGCTCCCGTCAGATTCCGGCCTCCGCCGAAACACCACCGGCCTTCGCCCTCGATCCAGAGGCCGTACCACGGCTTCGCGTCGCGCGACTTGGTCACCACACCCTTCCAGCCGTCCTGCGGAACCTCCTTCAGGTGGACCCAGGCCGAGATCGTGAAGCTGTCGGACGACTTGAAGGACAGGTCCGCCGCGTGAGGGAAGACCAGATGATCCTCGTGGCCGTCGAACGGCAGGCCGCTGCGTCCGGAGATCTCGACCGGCTTCCGGCCCGCGACCTCCTTCGGATTGATCCGGAAGATGAGCGCGGTGTCGGGGACCGACTTGGCGGGCTCGACCTTGGGCGACGCGGGCGCCGGCGGGGTCGCGTTGCCGCTCGACCCGGCGACGATGCGCCGCGTGATCAACTCGCGCAGGCGCGGAATCTTGGAAGCGGTGGCGAGCCGGACCGCGCGGGCGTTGTCCTGCATCACCAGCGGCTCCGTCGCGTACCAGAGCATCAGCGGCAGGTTGTGGTCGGTCGCGTCCTCGGCGTGGGTCGCCAGGCCTTCGACGATCTCCCACCGGTCGGACGTGGCGACGCGCTGCGCCGCGGCCGAGACGTAGAGCCGCACGGCCGGGGACGGATCGTCCTTCGCCAGCCGGACCAGCTCCCTCACCACCGGCGCCGTCGGCTTCCGGTCCTCCAGCAGGAGCTGGATCGCCCAGCCGCGGATGTACTCCGCGGGGCTCTTCAGCTGGTCGAGCAGGAACGACTCGGTCGCGCCGCCCGTGTCGTGGAGCGCCCAGAGGAGGCGCAGCTTCTTCGGCGTCTCCGTGGCCGCCGCGTAGAGCGACAGCAGCGACTGGTGGACGTTGGCGTCGGCGCCCCGCTCCTGGAGCAGCCGCCGCGCGTGGCGGACGTACCACTCGTTCGACGAGACCTGCATCTTCACCAGCTCGTGGCTCGACAGCTTGGAGAGGTCGACGTCGACCTTCTTCGAGTCGCCGTAGGTGATCTTGTAGATGCGGCCCGTCTCGATGTGCGCGGGCGTCTGGCCGTGGCAGGTGCGCGGATCGTACCAGTCGATGACGTAGAGGCCGCCGTCGGGGCCGAAGTCGTGGTTGAACCCGAGGTAGACCGGGTCGTTCGCCATCATGAAGTCGCCGACGTGCTTGCCGACGAACCCCGAGCCCTTCGGTTCGAAGGCCTCGGTGTACATCCCGTGGTGGTGGATGGTGCCGATGATGAACTTGCCCCGGTACTCGGGCGGGAAGGCGTCGTTGAGCACGAACCGCGCGCCGCCGTGGGCGTGGCCGCCCTTGCGGCCCTGGATGCCGTCGTGCTTGTGGTCGGCGATGGTCTTGATGTCCTCGAACGTGTACTTGTTCTCGTGCTGCCCGCCCTGCCGGTGGTAGCGGCCGCCCTGGATCACGTACCAGAGGTGCGGGATGACGCACGCCTCGATGAACATCTGGCCGTTGTCGTCGAAGTCGACGCCCCACGGGTTGCTGGTCCCTTCGGCGAACTTCTCGAACATCTGCTTCGTGGGGTGATACCGCCAGATGGCCGCGTTCACGATCACGCGGTCGTTGTCGGACGCGCCGGGCTTGCCGACCTTCGAATGGGTGAAGACGCCGTGGCAGCCGTAGAGCCAGCCGTCGGGGCCCCACATGAAGCTGTTGAGCGTCTCGTGCTGGTCGTGGTGGCCCCAGCCGTCGAGAACGGTGACCGGCGGGCCGTCCGGCTTGTCGTCGCCGTTCCGGTCGGGGATGAACAGCAGCCCGGGGGGCGAGCCGACCCAGACGCCGCCGAAGCCGACCTCCAGGCCGCTGATGAAGCTGAGGTTGTCGGCGAACACCGTCCGCTTGTCGAACTTCCCGTCGCCGTCGGTGTCCTCGAAGATCACGATGGTGTCCTTGCCCGAGGGGCGCCAGGGGCCGCCGGGGCCGGTGTAGGAGAAGTTCTCGGCGACCCAGAGCCGTCCGCGGTCGTCGATGCAGAACGCGTTGGGCTGGCGGATGTCGGGCTCGGCGGCGAAGACGTGGGCCTTGAAGCCGGGCGGGACGGTCATGAGCTTGACCGCCTGCTGCGCGGGGGTCCCGAGGTCCTGCGGCGCGGCGGCGGCCGGCAGGATCGCCACGGCGCAGAAGAGAAGTCTCAGGCTCTTCATGTCATCACCTCGCCCAGCCCACCTGGGAACAAAAAAGACGGTCTTTTTTGTTCCATCGCAATTGAGGAATTATCCCGCGGGATTCCCAGAAGAGCCATGAGAATCCGCGCAAAAATGTTGAGATTCCTTACTTGCCGAGCTTGAAGCGGTAGAGGCGGCCGTCGGTGAACGTCGACCAGTAGACGTCGCCGTCACGGTCCTCGCCGAAGATCGCGATCTGCTTCAGGGGGAACTCGATGATCAGCTTGTTCTCGACCGCCTTCTGGCCGTCCCACTTGAGGCAGTACATGTTCCCGGTGACGAAGTCGCCGTAGAGGTAGAGGCCGTCCAGCTTCGGGAGCCGCTTGCCTCGGTACATGACGCCGCCGGTGATGGAGTTGGCGCCGTCGGTCATCTTCGGCTTCGCATGGCCGAGCTCGACGATCGGCTCCTCGAACGGCCCGCCCGGGCCGCCCTTGAACTCGTGGAGCGCCTCGCGGATGTTCCAGCCGTAGTTCCCGCCCTTCTTCACGATGTTGATCTCTTCCCACTTGTCCTGGCCGACGTCGCCCGACCAGAGATCGCCGGTCTTGCGATCGAAGTGATATCCCCAGGGATTGCGCCAGCCGGAGGACCAGATCTCCGGAAGCACCCCCTCCTTGCCGACGAACGGGTTGTCGCTGGGCACCGCATACGCCTTGTTCGGGTCGGCGTGGTCGACGTCGATCCGCAGGAACTTCCCG
>Ga0134121_10000190_pt1 | contig 73265 bp, 60 predicted proteins | sample KB301_FD_96463 | JGI IMG/M metagenome (GOLD analysis project Ga0134121, IMG submission 96463) | Terrestrial soil microbial communities without Nitrogen fertilizer from Kellogg Biological Station, Michigan, USA - KB3-0-1 | ecosystem: Environmental > Terrestrial > Soil > Unclassified ...
ACTGCGAGCGGCTGGCCGAAACGATTCACCGGCAGAACTTCAAGATCGCCATTCAGGGCGCCATCGGCGGCAACGTCATCGCCCGCTCGACGATCAACGCCTATCGCAAGGACGTCACCGCCAAGTGCTACGGCGGCGACATCAGCCGCAAGCGCAAGCTGCTGGAGAAACAGAAGGAAGGGAAGAAGCGGATGAAGATGGTAGGGTCCGTCGAGATCCCCCAGGAGGCGTTCCTGGCGGTGCTCAAGGCGGGTCCGGACTCGTAGGAGGAATGCCCGCCGGCACCCGCCGGTTATCAACACCATCGAGATGTCTGAGCTGATTCTTCCAAGCGTCCTCCCTGTCTTTCCCCTTACTGGCTCGCTGCTGCTTCCGGGCAATCTGCTGCCGCTCAACGTCTTTGAGCCGCGCTATCGCAACCTGGTGGCAGACGCGCTGGAGGGCGAGCGGCTGGTCGGCATGATCCAGCCCCTCGTCCCGCGGCAAGACAATTGGGTGGAAGCCGCGCAAAGCACGGACGATCCCGAGCTCTACTCCGTGGGCTGCGTCGGGCGGATCGACGAGTGCGAGCCCCAGCAGGACGGCCGCTACCTGATCCTTCTGCGCGGAGTCTGCCGTTTCCGCGTCCGCCGCGAGTTATCCATCTATCGTGAATACCGGCGTGTACAGGCCGACTCCTCGGAGTTCCAAAGCGATCTCGCCGAGCTTCAAGCGGATATCAACCCCGCGCGTTTGATGCGCGCGCTGCGCGCCTTCGGCGTCTCTCACGACCTGGAGTTCGATTTCGACCTGCTCAGCAGCGTCCCGGGAATCTCGCTCCTGAACGGCCTCTCCGTGGCCCTCCCCTTCCGCCCCGCCGAGAAGCAGGCTCTCCTCGAAGCCGCCGGTCCGGCCGAACGGGAGGAGATGTTGCTGACTTTGATGGGGATGGGGCTCGAGACTCTCTCGACCGACGACTATTACTCGCCCCCGATTCTCAACTGACCGACAAAATCCGACGAACCCGAAGGAGACATCCCATCCCCCAGATCGACGGCGACATCCGCGGTATCAAAGCGTCCGAAATCGGCGCCCTCGAGCGCACCTACCGCCGCCGGGTCGATCCCCGGCAGGTGGTCTCCCCCGAGCTTGCCCGTCATTTGACCGAGATCTCACGCCGGCTCAACCGCCAGGTCGGCGTGCTGCTGGGCCGCGAGGGCACCGTCCGCAACGTCATCGTGGGCGACGCCCACAGCCTGACGCTGCCCGATATTGGCCGCCTGCGGGGCGGCGTCGGCCGTTTTCGCGGCTTGCGTCTCGTCCACACCCACTTGAAGGGCGAGCCGCTCACCCGCGACGACCTCAACGACCTGGCGCTTCTCCGACTCGATCTCGTCGCCATGATCGAAGTGCTCGACACCGGACTTCCCGGCCGGGTGGAGCTGGCGCATCTCGCACCGCTTTCGCCAGACCTTCCCGGCGCGGTCACCGTCAAGTCCAGCAACGGCAATGGCTCCAACGGCCACGGCGCCGAGCCCTTCGAGCGCCTGCAGGCGCCGGACGTCCATCAGCTCAGCTTCGACGTCGACGCCACGATGCGGGCGCTGGAAGCGGAGTTCGCCCGCGTCGCCAGCGATGCCGGCGAGACCCACAAGGAGCGCGCCCTGGTGGTGGGCATCGTCCCTGAGGACGAGCACTTCGAGGAGATGCTGGAGCTCGTTCGCTCGGCCGGCGTCGCCATCGCCGGCACCGTGCGGCAGAAGCGCTCACAGGTCCACCCCCACACCGTCGTGGGCAAAGGGAAGCTTCAGGAGATCGTGCTCGAAGCCATGCGCGGCCGGGCCACGGTCGCCATCTTCGATATCGATCTGAAACCGGCTCAGGCGCGGGCTTTCGAGGACGCCACGGGCCTCAAGGCCATCGACCGCACGCAGCTCATCCTCGACGTCTTTGCCCAACGCGCCCGCAGCCGGGACGGCAAGCTCCAGGTCGAGCTCGCGCAGCTCAAGTACTCTCTGCCTCGCCTGACGGATAAGGACGCTGGCCTGTCGCGATTGACGGGCGGAATCGGGGGGCGGGGACCGGGCGAGACCGTGGTCGAGATCGGGCGGCGGCGGATTCGCGACCGCATTCGGGGCCTGGAAAAGCAGGTCGAAGGATTGTCGCGCCAGCGCGACCTGCGGCGGCGGCGCCGCCGCGACGAGGCGGTGCCTGTCCTCTCGATCATCGGCTACACCAACGCCGGCAAGAGCACGCTCCTGAACGCCATGACCGGCAGCGAGGTCGAAGCGGCGGACAAGCTTTTCATGACCCTCGATCCCACCAGCCGGCGCCTGCGCTTCCCTCGCGAGGGCGAAGTGGTGATTACCGACACCGTAGGCTTCATCGCCGACCTTCCCCCGGACCTCGTCGCCGCCTTCCGCGCCACCTTGGAAGAGCTGGCCGACGCCGACCTTCTTCTCCACGTCGTGGACGCCGCCGATCCCCGCCTGGAGCAGAAGGTCGAAGCCGTGCAACGAATTCTCACCGAGCTCCACCTCGACGAAGTTCCGCGCCTGGTCGTCCTCAACAAAACCGACCTCCTTCCGCCCCACGAAGCCGAGGCCCTCGGCCGCCGCTTCGCCGGAGTTCCCGTCAGCGCCGCCAAGCGCCGCGGCCTCGCCGACCTCATTCATGCCGCAGAAGGGCGTCTGGGACGGAGCAAGCCATTGATGAAGGTGTATGGGGAGGAGGGGATCGGCGTTGACCTGGTTTAAGGGGATACTTGGAGAGTTCGGATGTGATGTCCACCCCCGCCCGGGCATAAATACCCGGACTACGATGGACGCCGGATGAATCCGGCTTTAAAGCTCCCTTCAGGGAGCGCAGCTCATAGCCCTGGCATTTATGCCCGGGCGGAGGTGGATGCGCGATTCCCTTCTGCCCCCACCAACCCCGGCCTCTACCTCCACATCCCCTTCTGCTCTGCCATCTGCCCCTACTGCGACTTCGCGGTCCTGACCGGTGGGCCTGAGCGACGGCGGCGCTTCGCCGATCACCTGATCCAAGAGATCTCGATGTGGAAGGACGAACGCGCGACATTCGAGTCGCTCGACACGATCTACTTCGGCGGTGGCACGCCTTCTGCGCTGGCGCCGGAGGATCTCGGCCGCATTCTGACGGCCACGCGGGAAAACCTTTCTGTCCATGAGGACGCCTGGATCTTCTTCGAGGCCAACCCGGAGGACGTCACTCCCGAGAGCGTTCAGGCTTGGCGGGATCTCGGCGTCCGGTTCCTTTCCCTCGGAATCCAGTCGTTCGATGCGGACGCCCTGAAGTTCCTGGGTCGCCGGCATTCTCCAGAGCAAGCACGGCGCAGCTTCGAGATCGCCCGGGAGGGCGGGTTCGAGACGATTTCGATCGATCTCATCTATGGCCTTCCGAACCGGCCTTTCGAGATCTGGAAACGCACTTTGAAGCAGGCAGCCGAGCTGCAACCCGACCACCTCTCCTGTTATCAATTGACGATCCACGAGGGGACGCCGTTCGGGTTTCGGCTGGCTCAGGGGAAGATGTCTGAAGCGCCGGAGGAGACTCAAGGCGAGCTGTTTCTTTTCACCCACTCCTATCTCAACGATGCGGGATATTTCGGCTACGAAGTCTCCAACTTTTCCCGTTCTCCTGAGCACCGCTCACGGCATAACCAGAAATACTGGCACCACGTCCCCTATCTCGGGGTGGGACCCTCGGCTCACTCCTTTGCGGGTACACGTCGCTGGTGGAACGAACGGAAATTGAAACCTTATGAGGAAAGGATCGCGGCAGGAAAGAAACCCCTCGCAGGAAGCGAGGAGCTGACACGGTCCGATCTCGCGCTCGAAGCCTTGATGCTGGGTCTGCGAACCGCTGATGGGATCTATGGGATTTCTTTTCGGAAGCGCTACGGCATAGACCTCTTGAAAAGCAACGAGCCGCTCGTGGAGCGGCTCGTCGGAGACGGCTTGCTTACAGTGGATGGCGATGTCCTCGTCCCCACGCTCGCCGGCCTCGCCGTCACGGATTCGCTGGCGCGGGCCTTTGAGCTGGGCGAGTGCTGAGCGCGCCCCCTACTTCCGCTTTGCCACGATCTCCATCCACTTCACTTCTTTGCCGTCCGGCCCGGGCCCGAACATCTCGTTCTTGAAGGTGTTGTCGCCCGTCCAGGTGATCGTCGATCGGGTCGTGCTTTTCTGCCCACTCATCGGGTCCCAAATGTCGCCGGAGTAGTGGCAGACGTTGCCGGCGGCATCGCAGCTCCCGGTCTGATACATGATGCCGGTTCCCATGTTGTCCACCCACGAGCTGACGTAATGCTTTGCGACGTTGTCATAGCCGTCGGTGCCCCGGCCCTCGAAGGGCATGCCCATCATGCTCCCCTTCCAGGTGTGCTCGACGTACCGGCCGCCCATCAAGGTCTCCCCGTGCATGGTGCCGGTGGAAGTCGTCGGCGGCTGGCTCGGATCCATCCACATCGTATTGGTGAACGTCCAGTCGCCGGCAAGGCGGGCCAGGCGCTTCTGTTGCTCGCCGGGCGCCGCGGCCTTCTCCATGGCCTTCATGGACTCATCCAGTGAGGGGGCTGCGGGAGCGACCTGCGGCTTCGGCTTGTCCTGGGCGAAAGTGGAGACGACGGTGCTACAGAGGGCCAGCAGGAACAGGGCGACGACGGTCTTGCGGATCTTCATCGTTCGTTCTCCTTTTTGAGGGGGGCTGCTTGAATTACGCCTCGTTTCCGCGTACACTACCACCCGCTTGGAGTCGCGTCAAGACGCAATCTCGGTGCGCTTCTCCGGTCTTGAACGGCCGCCTTTCCCTGGAGAAAATGCGCCTCCTGCGCCTCCTGTATGATGAGCCGCTTTTCGGGCGGCCTCCCGGAGACCGACCTAGCATCGCTCGACGAGCCACTCCATGACCTACGACGCCTCCTCTATCGAAGTCCTGACCGGGCTCGAGCCGGTGCGCAAGCGCCCCGGCATGTACACGTTCACCGACCGGCCGGACCACCTCGCCCAGGAAGTCATCGACAACTCGGTCGACGAGGCCGTGGCCGGCCATGCCAACGACATCCTGGTGACGCTCTACCCGGACAACTCCCTGTCGGTCGCCGACAACGGCCGCGGCATGCCGGTCGACATCCACAAAGAGGAGAAGGTGCCGGGAGTCGAGGTCATCCTCACCCGGCTCCACTCCGGCGCCAAGTTCTCCGACAAGAGCTACCGTTTCTCCGGCGGCCTCCACGGCGTCGGCGTCTCGGTGGTCAACGCCCTCTCGTCGAAGCTCGAAGTCTGGGTGCGGCGCGGCGGCCAGGTGCACCACATGGCCTTCGCCGACGGCCAGAAGACCTCCAAGCTCCGGGTAGTCGATACCGTGGGCCAGCGCAATACGGGCACCACCGTCCGCTTCTGGCCGGACCCCAAGTTCTTCGACTCGCCCAAGTTCAGCATCCCCAAGCTCAAGCACGTCCTGCGGGCCAAGGCCGTCCTCTGCCCGAAGTTGCACATCCACTTCGTCCATGAGGAGCATCCGGACGACAACGAAGAGTGGTTCTACGAGGACGGCCTCCGGGACTATCTGATCTCCGAGCTCGACGGCGCCCAGATCGTGCCGGACGAGCCCTTCCTCGGCCACTTCCGCGGCAAGGAGGAGGAAGTGGATTGGGCCGTGGCCTGGCTGGGCGAGGAGGAGGACTCTTCGGATCTTCTCGCCGAGAGCTACGTCAACCTCATTCCAACCACCCAGGGCGGCACTCACGTCAACGGTTTTCGCGCCGGGCTGACGGACGCCATCCGCGAGTTCTGCGAGTTCCGGGACCTTCTACCGCGTGGCGTCAAGCTGGCGCCCGAGGACGTGTGGGCCAAGTGCTGCTACGTGCTCTCCGTACGGATGAAGGAGCCCCAGTTCACCGGCCAGACCAAGGAGCGCCTCTCTTCCCGCGAAGCTGCGGCCTTCGTTTCCGGCGTCGCCAAGGACGCCTTCGCCCTGTGGCTCAATCAGCACACCGCGGACGCCGAGCGCATCGCCCGTCTCGCCATTGACAGCGCCCAGGCGCGCCTGCGCTCCGGCAAGCAGATCAAGCGCAAGACGGTGACCGCCGGCCCGGCGCTTCCCGGCAAGCTCGCGGACTGCACCAGCCAGGACCTCGGCCTCACCGAGCTCTTCCTCGTCGAAGGCGATTCGGCCGGCGGCTCGGCCAAGCAGGCGCGGAGCAAGGAGTACCAGGCCATCCTTCCCCTGCGCGGCAAGATCCTCAACACCTGGGAGGTGGACCCCGCCGAGGTGCTGGGCTCGCAGGAGGTACACGACATCGCCGTGGCCCTCGGCGTCGATCCCGGATCCGAGAAGATCGACGGCCTGCGCTACGGCAAGATCTGCATTCTGGCCGACGCGGACTCCGACGGCGCTCATATCGCCACTCTCCTCTGCGCCCTCTTTCTGCGCCACTTCAAGCCGCTGGTGGCGGAGGGCCGCATCTACGCCGCCATGCCCCCTCTCTACCGCATCGACATGGGCAAAGAAGTTTACTACGCTCTCGACGAGCGGGAGAAAAAAGGCATCCTCGACCGCATTGAAGCCGAAGGGAAAAAGGGGAAGCCCAACGTCCAGCGCTTCAAGGGTCTGGGCGAGATGAATCCCCTCCAGCTCCGCGAAACTACCATGGCCCGCGAGACCCGCCGCCTTGTCCAACTCACTCTCGAAGGCGAGAACGACCCCGCGAAGATCATCGATATGCTCCTCGCCAAGGCCCGCGCCGGCGACCGCCGCGAGTGGCTGATGGACGTGGGAAACCGGGCCGAGGTTGAGGTGTAGAATGCATATGCGGAATGCAATCCGGATGATAGAATTCGCAGAAGAGGTGAGGAAGTCATGGCTAGAGACAACGCAATTCCGATTTCAGAAACAGACCGGCATCCATTGGATGATGAGATGCGGGAGATGCAGGAATTCGTCCGTCAAATGGAGGACGAGCGACGGCGGAACGCTAGGCTCCCAAGCACCGAAGACCCACTCTTCAAGAACGTCCCTATCTACAGCGGCCCTGTCCCGGCGGACCTTTCTGAGAGACATGACGATTACCTTTACGGAGACACGGATTGATCTTCGTTGATACCGGAGCCTTCGTTGCACGTCACATGGAAAGGGATCAGCATCACGCTGCAGCTCTCCCTGTCTGGAAGCAAATCCAGCAGGATGATATCCGTTGCTTCACGAGCAGCTTCGTGATAGAAGAGACGATCTCCCTCATAGCGCGTAGGGGTGGATATCAATTCGCAGAACAGATCGCACGACTCCTTTACTCGTCGCCTCGGCTTGAAATTCTCCGTTCGACCCGCAGCATTGAGCTCGCCGCTCTCGGATTCTTCCAGAAGTATGCGGATCAAAAGGTCAGCTTTACGGACTGTGTCTCGTTCGTTCTGATGCACAATCACCGACTGACGAGAGTCTTTTGTTTCGATCGGGATTTCGACGCTCCGGGCTTCACTCGCGTTCCTCTCGTCCCGCTCTCGTAGAACTGAAGCATGCCCCGAACCTCCCGTAGAAAACCCGACAACGGCGACGCGCCGCTGTTCCGTGCGGCTTTTGCCGAGGTCGAGAAGCAGTCTCTCGCCGAGTTCACGGAGAAGGCGTATCTCGATTATTCGATGTACGTCATTCTCGATCGCGCTTTGCCCAGCGTGGCGGACGGCTTGAAGCCCGTGCAGCGACGTATCGTCTACGCCATGTCCGAGCTCGGCCTTTCGGCCACGGCCAAGTTCAAGAAGTCCGCCCGCACCGTGGGCGACGTGCTCGGCAAATATCACCCTCACGGCGACTCGGCCTGCTATGAAGCCATGGTGTTGATGGCGCAGAAGTTCAGTCTGCGTTATCCATTGATCGACGGCCAGGGAAACTGGGGCTCGCAGGACGACCCCAAGTCGTTCGCGGCCATGCGCTACACCGAGTCGCGGCTGACGCAATTCGCCCAGGTGCTGCTCTCCGAATTGGAGCAGGGAACGGTCGAGTGGGGCCCGAACTTCGACGGCACCCTTCAGGAGCCGAAGCTGATGCCGGCCCGGCTCCCCCACGTGCTGCTCAACGGCGCCTCGGGCATCGCCGTGGGAATGGCCACTGACATTCCGCCGCACAACGTGGGCGAGATCGTAGCCGCCTGCGTCCGGCTTCTCGACAATCCGAAGATCGCCGACGAGGAGCTTTACGAGGTCCTTCAAGGCCCGGACTTTCCCACCGAAGCGGAAATCATCACCTCGAAAGCTGAGATCCGGAAGATCTATGAGACCGGCTCGGGCTCTCTGCGCATGCGCGCCGCCTTTGAGATGGAGGACGGCGACGTGGTCGTCACCGCCCTTCCCTATCAGGTTTCCGGCAACAAGGTATTGGCTCAGATCGCCGCCCAGATGCAGGCCAAGAAGCTGCCCATGGTGGAGGACCTGCGCGACGAGTCGGATCACGAAAACCCGACGCGCCTGGTGATCACGCCGCGTTCGAACCGTGTGGATATCGAAGGGTTGATGGCTCACCTTTTCGCCACCACCGAGCTCGAGCGGTCGTATCGGGTGAACCTGACCATGATCGGCCTCGACCACCGGCCGCGGCAGTTCAACCTGCGGGAGCTGCTCACGGAATGGCTGAGCTTCCGCGTCGAGACCGTCCGCCGGCGGCTGCAGTTCCGCTATGACAAGGTTTTGACTCGACTCCACGTCCTCGACGGCTACTTGATCGCCTATCTGAACATCGACGAGGTGATCCGCATCATCCGCACCGAGGACCATCCCAAGGCGAAGCTCATGGCGCGCTTCCGGCTGAGCGACGCCCAGGCCGAAGCCGTCCTCGAGCTCAAGCTGCGCCACCTCGCCAAGCTCGAAGAGATGGAGATCCGCACCGAGCAGAGCAACCTCCAGAAGGAGCGGGACGCGCTGGCGAAGATCCTCAGCTCGGAAGGCCGCCTGCGCCGCAAGGTGCGGGAGGAGCTGATGGCCGACGCCGAGAAGTTCGGCGACGCCCGGCGCTCGCCCATCGTCGAGCGCGGCGCCGCCAAGGCCATGGACGAGACGGCCCTCATCCCCACCGAGCCGGTCACCGTCGTGATCTCCGAAAAAGGATGGGTGCGGGCCGGCAAGGGGCACGAGCTGGACCCGCGCGAGCTTTCCTACAAGGCGGGCGACTCCTTCTTCATGGCCGTCCGTGGGCGCAGCAACCAGTCCGCCGTTTTCCTGGACTCGACGGGCCGCACCTACTCGCTCGCCGCCCATGCTCTCCCCACGGCCCGCGGCCAGGGGGAGCCCCTGTCGAGTCATGTAACCCTGCCATCCGGCGCCACCATCGTGGGCGTCATGCTCGGCGGTGACGACGACCTCTATCTAATGGCCACCAGCGCCGGCTACGGATTCCTGGCCAAGCTGGGAGACCTCCAAACCCGGCAGAAGGCGGGCAAGGCCGTGATCACCGTGCCCGAAGGCGCCAAGGTCCTTACGCCCCTTCACGTCAAGAACCCCAAGGCCGAGCTTCTGGCCGCGGCCAGCGACGGCGGCCGCCTGCTGGTGTTCCTGATCAACGAGCTCCCCCAACTCCCTCGCGGCAAAGGAGTGAAAATCCTCAACCTTTCCTCCAAGGGAGAGCCCGAGTCGCTGACCGCCCTGACCGTGATCACTCCGGGCGTCCACCTCCTCGTCCACTCCGGCAAGCGCTACCTCAACCTGAAGCCCTCGGAGTGGCGGGAATTCTTGGGAAATCGCGCATTGCGGGGCAACAGGCTGCCCCGGGGCTATCAGAACGTGGCGTTGTTGGAAACGGCCGAGAAGTAGGGATACAGAGTGAAAAGAATCGATCGAAAGCGCCTGGAGGCACTGCAAAAGGTTCAGGAGATGGCTGTGTTCCTGACCAAGGATCTCGCGATCGCCTCCGAGCAAACGGCTGACAAGGTCAAGAGTAAGAAGCCGAGCGATGCCCTCGAGTGGGCCGTAGTCTATCTGGGCAAAACGGCGATCCGCACTCTTTTCAGTCACGTCGAGGTCCTGTCCTATTCCATGCGGTCTATCGCCCTGGAATACGCTGAGGAGCTGGGAGTCGAAATTCCCGACCAGGAGCAGCTGGCTCTGCAAGCGCTCCGGGGCACCAAGGATGGGAAGCCGGTGCCGATTCGCCCCATTGAAAACCTCAAGGTGGCCTTCCAATATTTTCCCACCCTCTTTGGAGTAAGGCTCGATCTCGACTTGTCGGCCGAGGACGCGAAGGCCTTTCTTTCGCTGGAAGATCTCAGAAACGAGATGGCGTTTCCCACCACGATCGAGCAGCTATCCGGCAAGGAGATTCCCTCCTTCTGGATTCCGGGATCGACCTGGTATCTCTCGCAAATCAACGATCTGCTCACGCTTTGCGCCCAACAGATCCCCGACGCGGAGCTCACCGATCAGAAACTCGAGCTGCCCGCCGATCAACTTGTGGAGCGGCTGGCGGCTGGCTCTCCCTATGCTGGCAAGGTTGTCGAGCCGGCTTCCCTGCGCAAACCGGAGAACATCCGGCTGGCGCTCGACCTGCTGACCGCTGACGCTTCGCGGGCAATGGGACTGTCAACAAAAATGGCCATGAAAGACGACCTGCAGGCGACGCACGGCCAGTTTGGGATGCGAAACCTCGTGCGGACCGTCTTTTCCGAGGTTGACGTAACCATCGCGATGGCAGTCTTGATTCTTTTCGGATTTGCCGAGTCGGAAGCCCCTGCCATGACGGACGAATACGTCGAAAATCTTCTGGGTAGGGTCGACGCCGACCAGCAACTGCTGGACATCGCAAACCTCTGGACAACGGAGCTCGGCAATCAAACACAGAAAAAGGTAGGCGGCAAGAAGTGGGACCTGTTCCGGCAAGGCCTCAAGGTCCGGGACCGCATTGCTCATCCAAAATCAATCAAGGAACTGCGCGTGAGCCTGGATGAGGCCTCTATCATCCTCGGCTCACAAGATTGGCATCGGGATATCGCGGGTCTGCTCGTCGTCGATCCGGAGAAGTGGGCGAAGACCTTCCCTGGAGCCGTGGAATCGGAGCCGCCCGCGAGCCAGCCCTCCAATCCGCAATCTGTCTCAGCACCTCCGTCCGATCCAACTGGACGCCTGGAGGCATAGAATCTAATCTGCTTGATATGCGAACGACCCTGGACATTCCGGAACTCTTGCTTGAAGAAGCGCGCCATGTCCTCGGTTTCAAATCCAAGACTGACACGGTCGTGCTGGCTCTTCAAGAACTGATCCGCAAGCGCCGGATTGAGGAGCTGAAGTCTCTGCTGGGCTCTGTCCGCCTGGACATCGACATCCCGAAATCCCGGCGCCGCCCGTGATCCCCAGGGGAGTAGGGAGCCGGTCTTGTTTTCGAGAAGGCCGACTGGCGATAATAAGGCACCGACTTGTTTTCGCCTGCGCAAACAGGAAGAGCCACTATTATCGCCGGGCGCCTTCATCGATAACAAGACCCGCAACCTTCGCCGTCGGGCGCTGAGAGGAGCAGGGTGAACGAGCCTCAGGAGATCAGGAGTCCCGGCCGTTATGTCGCCGGCCCCGAGGGATCTCGCGCCTTCGTGCCCGCACCGCTTCCGCCTCCCATCCAGTGGACGCCCTCCCTCGTCCGAGCCCTTTCGGAGGCTGACAGAGCGGTCGGAGAGTTGGCCGGTGAGGGGCGGCGGCTCCCAAATCCACACCTCTTGATCCGCCCATTCCTTCGCCGTGAGGCGGTCCTCTCCAGCCGGATCGAAGGCACCCAGGCGACCCTGGGCGAGCTGCTCGCCGCAGAGGCTGGAGCGAGCGTCGACCGCAGCCCGGCGGACCTGCGGGAGGTAGGTAACTACGTCGTGGCCTTGGAGTACGGAGTCGAGAGACTCGCCTCCCTCCCTCTCTCACTTCGCCTCTTGAGGGAGGTCCATGGGCATCTCATGGAGGGCGTTCGTGGCGGGCATGCGGATCCAGGAGAATTCCGGCGCATCCAGAACTGGATCGGGCCGCCGGGCTCCAGCGCCGCCAACGCCACCTACGTCCCACCTCCTCCGGCCGAGATGACGGAGGCGCTCGACGGGCTGGAGCGCTTCCTTCACGATACCTCGCTGCCTCCCCTCGTCCAGGCGGCGTTGATCCACTATCAGTTCGAGGCGATCCACCCCTTTCTGGACGGCAACGGCCGCGTCGGCAGGCTGCTCATCATCCTTTTCCTCCTGGAGCGCAAGATACTGCCCTCGCCGCTCCTCTACCTGAGTGCCTTTTTCGAAGCCACGCGGCGGGAGTATTACGCCCTGCTTCGTGGGGTCACCGAAGCGGGAGCTTGGGAAGACTGGATCGAATACTTCCTGAACGGTGTGGCCCGCCAAACGGAAGACGTCCTCAGCCGGGCGAGCCGCATCAACGCCCTTCTGGACCAGTGGCGACTCGCCGTCGCCGGAACCCCCACGGCCTCCACGCTCGTCGAGCTTCTGGGCGAAAATCCCTACCGAACTGTCTCCGGCGTTTCCACACAGCTGGGCGTGGCCTACACGACGGCGCAGAGAGCCGTGCAGAGGCTGGTGGATGCCGCCGTCCTCACCCCGCTGACAGACGCCAAGAGGAACCGAGTTTATTGTGCCCAGGCCATTCTGGAAATTCTGGAAGAGCCGGCGCGGCTTACTCCAGACGTTTGAAGGGGCTGCTCGCTTTGAAAGTCACCAAGTTCCGGTCAGCCGCCCATCAAGTCGCTAGGCGGCCACTGGTTCGATCGCAGCCCAAGGCGCCCCTGAATGGAAAGACCGGCCGCAGGGCCACTGGGGGCGTGCGTCGTAACGCACGCCCCCGTTCTGCAGGTCAGTTAGTGGCCGGTTGGGGTGGGTGAATCCGTGGAAGTGAGGGGCTTCTGGACACTGAGCTCGCTCGTGGAGGGAACCGTCGAGCGGGGCACCTCCGGAGCCGGCGTAGGCGTAGTGGTCGGAGTCGGAGTAGCCGCCAACTTGCGGCGGGTCCGCAGCGGGCGGAGACCGAACTCCACCAACTTCTCGGACCGGTTGCCGTAGCTCTGCTTGACGCCGACGCGCAGGAAAGTGGCGAGTTTCCGGCCCTCCTCCATCAGGACCGTGAGCTGCTTGGAGATGTCCTGCTTGCTCGCCGTGAGAGCAGCGAACTGAGCTGTGAGGTCCTCCGCTTTCGCGAGGGTTCCCGCCAGCTCAACTTGGTGGCCCTCCAGATGAGGGAGATCCTTGGCGTTCGCGGCCAAAGAGGTGGAGAGAAGCTTCCATGTGCTCTGGGTGCTGCCATTTTGATTCCGTGCCATGATCGTCTCCTTCTGAAAAACCGGCACCTTCATGATGCCGGAAGCCGTTTTACGGTGTCCGCTGCACATCAGACGCTGAGTCAGATCCTCGGGGAACCGCATGCGCCAACCTCTGACTTCCTAGAGACTACCAGAAGACTGAATCCGTGTCAAGCGTTTTGTGGCGACAAATCGAGACGACTTGACAGGCAGTCCATAAGTCCCAGGAAGGATGATTCCGCCAATCCCCTGGGGGATGGTGCGCTACCCTACAGGGATTCGCCAATCCCCAGAGGGATGGAGCGTTGCCCTACAGGGATTCGCCAATCCCTATGGGGATGGAACGTTGCCCTAGGGGGATCGGGCGCTGCCCTACAGGGACTCGCCAGTTTCGACAGGGATTGAGCTTTGCCCCACGGGGATTCTCCAATCCCCCGAGGGATTGGACGTCGCCCCACAAGAATTCGCCAATCCCCAGAGGGATTGAAGGTCCTCCTAAAGGGATTCCTCCCATCCTCACGGGGATCGAGCGTCGCCCCGTCAGCCTACGAACTGGATCGGAAAGGCGTCCTGCGTAGATTCTTGTCAACGATCTCGTCCGTCGCCCTGTCCCCAGTTTCCCTCTCCGCCCTCGCGAGTTTTGCTTTTCCCTTCGCGAGGTAGCGTTGCGCCTTCGCGAAGGGGGGAGCAGAATGGGCTGGCCGGGACGCCTAGTGCTCCGGTCCGCCCGCGAACTTCTTCTCCCCCGCTTCAACCGCGACGGCCAGCTTGTTCTGCGGCGGCGGCAGCGGACAGGTGGCGAAGGCGGTGAAGGCGCAGGGCGGGTTGTAGGCGGTGTTGAAGTCCACCACCACTCGGCCGTCCTTCGGCGGATCGGTGTCGAGAAAGCGACCGGCGCCGTAGGTTTGCCTACCGTTGGTGGTGTCGCCGAAGATCAGGGAGAGCCCCTCCTTGGGGTCGCCCAGGGCGTCCAGACGGTAGGTCTTGCCCTGCCAGTCGAACACCACGGCACCCGGCGAGGGATCGTTCGACACCTGTCCCAGGACGTTGGTGATGGCAATCTTCTTGTCGGTGTAGGGCACGAAGTGGGCGACCACCCGCCACTTGGGGTCCGGTGTGAAGGTGTCGACGCCTTTGAACGCGGCGCGCACCGGACTCTCTTTGTCCTTGATCCGCACGCCGACCCGGTCGCCGCGCTGGATGGCGTAGAAGGAGAGCGAGCCGAGCTCGAGGATCGTGGGCTTGCCCTTGATGTCCGTCGCCAAGGCCACGCTCGCGGTCACCGGCTTGCCGTCGGCGGTGAGCTTGACGCCCGGCTGAACGCGCACCGTGACGGCGTCGCCCTCGCGGACCAGCGCGCCGGCCACGGCCGGGGACTTGCCCTTGGGCAGGATGACGGGATTGCCCGGATCGCTGCCGAAACGGTTCTCGCCCGGCTTCAGCCAGTAGAGACCCACGAGAGTGAGCCAGCCGTCCTCCCGTTTGAGACTTTCGGTCCGATCCTTCTTCCAGGTATCGAGCTGCTTGTGCCAGGCGGCGAGGTCCGGTTTGGAGGCCTTGGCGGCGTCGGCGGCGACGAGGACGGACGCTCCGGCGGACAGAGCGGCCAGCAAGAAAAGAGAAACAAGGGTCTTGAGCTTCGGGGTCATGGGGATCTCCGGCGATCGGTCATTGGGTCGGAACAGGATAACCTGCCCCGGGGAGGGACGCATTCCGTAACCTTCTCACTCCCTCTTTCGTATTGGTGCAGACGGGCCGCCGCTGCGCCCCCGGACTCAAGGAGAACGCTCTCATGCTGACGATCCGCGATCTCGTGAAGGTTTATCCCGGCCCCGTGACAGCCCTCCAGGGCATCAACCTCGACGTACCGCCAGGCATGTTCGGACTGCTGGGACCCAACGGCGCGGGCAAGTCGACGCTGATGAAAATCCTGGCCGGCTTGCTGGAGGCGACCTCGGGCGAGGTGACGCTGGACGGCGAGGACGTGCTGACCCGCCCCGAGCAGGTGCGGCGCCGGCTTGGCTATCTCCCCCAGGAGTTCGGCTTCTACCCCCACCTGACGGGAGAGAAGATGCTTTCCTACCTGCTCCAGCTCAAAGGCGTGGAAGCGCCCGGCGGCTTGAAGCCCCTGGTCGCCGAGCTGCTCGACCGGGTCAACCTCTCTTCGGCCGCGAAGCGCAAGGTCAAGACCTACTCCGGCGGCATGCGCCAGCGGCTGGGAATCGCCCAGGCCATCGCCGGCGATCCGCGTCTGATCATCGTCGACGAGCCCACGGCCGGCCTCGATCCCGAGGAGCGGCTGCGCTTCTACCGGCTGCTGGCCGAGCTGGCCGCCGACCGCATCGTCCTGCTCTCCACCCACATCGTGGAGGACGTGGCCGTGCTTTGCCCCCGCTTCGCCGTCATCCGCAAGGGGCGGCTGGTGGCCCAGACCTCGCCGTCCGAGGCGCGAGGGGCGATCGACGGCAAGATCTTCGAGGGACGGGTGCCGCGCGAGGAGATGGACGAGGTCCGCCGCCGCCTGCGGGTCACCCAGGCCGTGCTCGTCGAGGGCAAGAACCGGGTGCGGATCTACCAGCCGGACGGCCAGCCGCCCACCGGTTTCGAGGCGGTGCCCGCAACGCTGGAGGACGCGTACCTGCTGCTGATGCAGGACGTGGTCCAGACCCGGCCTGAGCCCTACAACCCGCCGCGGCAGGAGCCGGAGATCGTGGCCGCGGGAGGGGCTGCGTGAGCCCGGCCTTTTCCCGCACCCGGACCATCTTCGGGATGGAGCTGGCCCACACCCTGAAGCGTCCCCTTTTCTGGTTTCTCGTCGGCATCCTCGCCCTCACGACCTGGCTGTTTTCGACCGGGAGCCTGACGATCTCCTCGGGAGACGCCTCGGTGGGCGGGACCAAGGCCTGGATCACCTCCGAGTTCAACTTCGCCTTCCTCCTCGTGACGCTGGTGACGATCCTCTACGCCTTCTTCGCGTCGATCGCCTCCGGCATGGCGGTGATCTCCGACGACGAGGCGCGGGTGGGCGAGCTCCTCCACTCCTCGTCGCTGCGCCCGGGCGAGTACGTGTGGGGAAAGTTCCTCGCCATCTTCGCCGGCTTCGTGGTGGTCTTCGGCATCCATCTCCTGTTGGCGATGTTCTTCAATCACCTGGTGCCCAATTCGAAGGCGGCCGAGATTCAGGGCCCCTTCCACCTCGTCAACTACGTGCGCCCGGTGGTGGTCTTCGCCCTGCCGGCCATCATCTTCTACCTCGGCACGGCGTTCTATCTGGGAGAGCGCTGGCGCAAGCCGACCGCCGTCTTCCTCTTCCCCACGGCGGTCCTCCTGTTCTGCGGTTTCTTCCTCTGGAACTGGGCGCCTACCTGGCTCGATCCGCGGATCAACCAGGCCCTGATGATGATCGATCCCGCCGGCTTCCGCTGGCTCAACGAGACCTGGCTCAAGGCCGACCGCGGAGCGGCGTTCTACAACAAGACGCCGATCGGGCTCGACCTGCCCTTCGTTCTCTCCCGGCTTGCCTTCCTGGGCCTGGGGCTGCTGGGAGTCGGCCTCGCCCAGCGGCATATGACGACGCACCTGCAAGGAGAAGCCACGCCGGAGGGCCGCTGGCGTCGCCGCCGGACTCGGGAAGCCGGCGAAGCACTGAACGGCGCCGGGCTTGTGGCCGCCGCCCCCCGCGCCCTCTCAGAGCTCCGAGCGCACAGCCGCGACGTCGGCCTCTTCCGGGGCATCCAACTGGTGGCAGGCACGGAGCTCAAGAATCTCCTGGCTTCCCCGGGCCTCTATCTCTTCGGGGCGCTCATCCTGCTCCAAACCCTGGGCTCGAGCCTGCTCACCCTAGGCGCGTTCCAGACCGAGGTCCTTCTGACGCCCGGCCTCACCGCGGTAGGCAGCTTCAACACGCTCTCCCTGCTGCTCTGCCTGCTGCTGATGTTCTACACCGTGGAGTCGCTGGAACGGGAAAGGGCCTCCGGCCTGTCGCCGATCTCGTTCTCGACTCCGACCCGGACGGCCTCGCTGCTCGCCGGCAAAGCGCTCGCCAACAGCCTGGTGGGCGTGGTGATGATCGCGGCGACCTTCCTCGGCTGCGCCATCGCCATCCTCATTCAGGGGAGGGTGGGGCTTTCCTTGAGCCCCTATCTGATCGTCTGGGGCGGCCTGCTGGTGCCGACGCTCATCCTGTGGACCTGCTTCGTCGTCGCCGTCCAAGCCATCGGCGGCCAGCGGTATCTGAGCTATGGGATCGGCCTGGGCGTGATCGTCCTGACCTTTTATCTTCAGTTCAAGCGGCACATGAACTGGGTGTGGAACTGGTGGATCTGGAGCACGCTGCAGTGGAGCGACCTGGGGCTCTTCGAGATGAACCGCAAGGCCCTGCTGCTCAACCGTCTCCTGGTGCTGAGCGCGGCGGTGCTCCTGGTGGCCCTGGCGGTGCGCGCCTACGGCCGGCGCCAGGCGGACGCCATCGGCCGCATCCACCGCCTGCAACCGGCGCCCCTGTGGCTCAGCCTGTCGCGCCTCGCTCCCTACGCCCTCGTGCCGCTGGTCCTCGCCACGATCCTCGGCGTGGCCGTGCAGGACGGATTCCAGGGCGGCTTCGCCGAGAAGAAGGCGCACGACTACTGGAAGCAGAACCTTGCCACCTGGAAGGACGCGCCGCGGCCGGGGATCACCGACGTCGAGCTCGACCTCAAGCTGGATCCCAGCCGCCGCTGGCTGCACAGCCGCGGCAGCTACGAGCTGGTGAACGACCACGACAAGGACCTCGAGCGCTTCGCCCTCACCGGCGGCTTCCATTGGGAGAAGGTCCACTGGACCCTCAACGGCAAGCCCTACAAGCCGGAGGACCGCACGCATCTTTACGTCATCACGCCTCCGGCGCCGCTCAAGAAGGGCGACCATCTTCGCCTCGGCTTCGATTTCGACGGCACCTTCCCGCGCGGCATCACCAAGAACGGTGGCGGCAACATGGAGTTCATCCTGCCGTCCGGGGTGGTGCTGACCAGCTTCAACCCCAGCTTCGTGCCGGTGGTGGGCTACATGCCGGAGATCGGCAAGAAGGACGAGACCAACTACGAGAGCAAGGTCTATCCCGACGACTTCTACAAGGGGCTCACCGAGGTCTCCTTCGGCGCCAGCCACCCGTTTACCGCCCGCGTCGCCATCACCGGTCCTGCCGGCTACACCTACAACTCGATCGGGGTGAAGGAGAGCGAGACGGTGTCCGGCGGCCAGCGCAAGGTGGTCTGGAAGTCGGACTACCCGGTGCGCTTCTTCAACGTCGTGGCCGGGCGCTGGAACGTGCGCCAGGGACACGGCACGACGATCTACTACCACCCCGGCCACGAGTACAACGTGGACGAGATGAGCAGCACGCTCGACGCGGCCCGCCGCTACTACTCCGAGTGGTTCAAGCCGTTCCCCTGGCAGGAGCTCAAGCTCTCCGAGTTCCCGGGCCTTGCCTTTTACGCCCAGGGCTTTCCCACCGACATCACCTTCTCGGAGGGGATCGGCTTCCTCACCAAGAGCGACGTCAAGACCGACGCCGTCTTCCTGGTCACCGCTCACGAGAGCGCTCACCAGTGGTGGGGCAACCTCCTGACGCCGGGCGAAGGGCCGGGAGGCGATCTTCTCTCCGAGGGGATGGCCCACTTCTCTACCGCCATGCTCACCGAGCAGGTCAAGGGCAACCAGGCCCGCATGGAGTTCATGAAGCGCATCGAGGAAGGCTATGGCAACTCCCGTCGCGCCGACGCCGAGCGTCCCCTGGTGAAAATCGACGGCACCCACGACGGCGACACTACGGTGACCTACGACAAGGGGGGCTGGGTCTTCTGGATGATGGAGCAGCGGTTGGGACGGGAGCGCATGCTCGCCGGCCTGCGCAAATTCATCGCCGACTGGGGCAATGGTCCGGACTACCCCGTCCTCCAGGACTTCACCGCCGCCATGCGCCCGTACGCGCCCGACCCGGCCGTTTACGACGACTTCGTCCGCCAGTGGTTCCACCAGGTGGTGGTGCCCGAGTACCAGCTGGCCGGCGCCAGCGCCAGCCACACCTCGGGTGGGAGTTGGAAGGTGACGGTGCGGGTGAAGAACGTCGGCAGCGGCCGGATGCCGGTGACGGTGGCGGCCATCCACGGCAACCGCTTCACCGCCAAGGGCAAGCCGGAGCCGGCCTACCGGGACGCGCGAGCCACCGTCGTCCTCGGCGGCGGCGAGGAAAAGACCGTGGAGATCGCCTGCGCCTTCCAGCCCCAGAAGGTCGTGGTCGACCCGGACGTCCAGGTGCTCCAGCTCCGGCGCAAGGCGGCGGTAACCAAGCTCTAGGCCGGCGGCGCCACCGTTTGTCCGGCCAGAAATCTGTCCTCCCTGGCACCCTCTTCCTCGGGAATCCGAGGTTTGTGATTGCCAGGGGGAAAAAATCCTTCACGAGGGTGGCTCGCTTTTCCTCGCGAGCGACACTGTAGATCTTAGATGAGTGTATAGCCTGCCCAAGACATGGCCGACAGCCCTTGGAGGGGAGGGGGTCGTGGCGGAGGCAAATCTAAGATCCAGAGCCTGGAGCACCGCAACGACTGAGGGGCGGTGAAGGAAGGCCGGCGTGACCCGGCACCGGAGGGCTCGCGAAAGGAGGAGGAGATGTACCGCAGAACTGCTCACCGAGGGGTTGCCGCGCTGGCGCTCGTTCTTACCCTGGTACTCGCTGGAGCGCAACCCGCGGCCGCGGCGAACCGGCCCGTCCCGGATCGTTTTGCCAGCTTCTGGGGAGCCGTCATCAATGCCGTGCCGGGTGCCCATGCCGTATTGAACACGCTGACTGGCTGGTTCGCCAAGAGCACGGACGACCCGCCGGCCAAGACCGACCAGGGATTCGGAATGGATCCTAACGGCGTCGCTCATATGAACCTGCCGCCACATACAACGCCGGCGGTTGAAGGCCAGAATTGAGTCCTGGGGAAGACATTTATCCTCTGGATGTGAGAGAATACGGTTACGCTTTGTTGAACTGATTTGAGGAGATACGGATGAGCGCGCATCCACACCGCGAGACCCTCGAGGGATTCTTGGGCAACGACCTTCCCTCCCAAGAGGTGAAATCCACTGTGGCCCACCTTTTGGGCGGCTGTGACCACTGCCGGCAGGAAATGTCGCCGCTCGCGACGGCAATGTTCACGCCAGGGGCCGGTCCGGAGCTACAGCTCTCGGCCGAGGAAAGCTCTGCCTACGATCGTTCGATCGCGGCGGCTTTCTCCAAGGCCTTGGAGAAGGGGAGGAGACTGGCATCCGAGCGCAAGGCGGCCACTCCAAAGTCCGAAGAAGTTTTCCGTAGCCTCGAGCGTCCGGAGGCTCTGTCGCTGCCTGATGGCGATATCACCTGGAGCCTCTGTGAAAGCCTCTTGGAGAGGAGCCGGTCCCTTCGGTATACCGATCACGCAGGCATGCTGCGCCTCGCCGATCTCGCCCGGGTAGCCTGCGACCGACTCGATCCGGCGGCTCATGGCGCCGAGCGCAGGTCCGACATGCAAGCCCGCGCCTGGGCCGAGCTGGCCAACGCCTACCGCGTTTCTAACGAATTCCCGCAGGCCGAGGAAGCCATGGGCCAGGCTCTGCTGCTGCGCGCTCAAGGGACGGGCGATCCTCTTCTCTACGCCCGCATCGCCGATCTAAGCGCTTCCCTGGCTTGCGATCAGCGGCGTTTCAAGGAGGCGTTCCGCCTGCTCGACCTCGCGTATGCGATCCATAGCCGCTTCAGCGACTCGCACGAAGTCGGCCGTATCGTGCTGTTGAAGGGCCTCTACACCGGCTATGCCGGTAAGCCCGAGGAGGGCCTTCAGCTCCTTATCCGCGGACTCTCCATGATCGATCGGGCGCGGGATGCCAAGCTGGTGTTTCACACCCTGCACAACGTTCTTTTGTTCCGCGTCGAGCTCGGCGAGTACGAGCAGGCGCAGCGCCAGCTTCAACGTATGCGGCCCCTGTATGCCGTTCACGCCGACTGGCTCAACCTGGTCAAGCTTCATCGCCTTGAAGGCGAGATCGCCGCTGGGCTGGGCGACTTGGAGACGGCCGAAGTGATTTTTCAGCGGACCCGAGAAGAGTTCGAGGGCGCCGGCTTGGGATATCTGGCTGCCCTCGTCTCCCTCGACCTTGCCGGCATCTGGCTGCAACAGAGCCGAACAGCCGAGGTGCAGAGTCTGGCCTCCGACGTAGTGTCCAGCTTCCGCGCCCTCGGCGTGGAGCGCGAAGCGCTCTCGGCCCTCCACCTCCTTCAGGACGCCCTGGAGCGCGATCAGGCCACCCTCGAAGTGCTCCACCTGGTCGGCGGCATCCTACGGCGGCTGCAGAACGAAAGAGTGACACGAGCCGGATTCGAGGCTCTCTAAACGATTTTCCCCTGTCTCTCCCCCAAGGCCCGGGGCATCCCGGGCCTATTCTTTTTTCCGGCCCGCAGCTTGCAGGATTTCCTCGAAGTCTTACGCGAGAGGTGTGTCCACCATGCCGGAATCCCAGGACGATCGACATCTCGCCATCTATGGGGCCCTGGCCGCGAACCTGCTGATCGCCGTCACCAAGTTCGTGGCTGCTGGCTTCACCGGCAGCTCCGCCATGCTGTCGGAGGGAATCCACTCTCTGGTCGACACCGGCAATGAGATCCTGCTCCTCCTCGGTCTGAAGAAGAGCCGCAAACCGGCGGACGTCGGCCATCCGTTTGGCCACGGCAAGGAGCTCTACTTCTGGAGCCTGATCGTCGCCGTGGCTCTCTTCGGCGTCGGCGGCGGGATGTCCGTGTACGAGGGGATCACCCATCTCCAACATCCGCATCCCTTGAAGGACTTTGCCTGGAGCTATGGCGTCCTGGGCTGCGCCTTCCTCAGCGAGGGGGTGTCGTGGGTTCTCTCCATCCGGCCTCTCCTGCCCGAGATCCGGAAGGAGGGCCTGTGGAAAGCGGTCCGCACCAGCAAGGACCCGTCGATCCTCACCGTGCTGTTCGAGGATTCGGCGGCGCTGGCCGGCCTGATCGTCGCCTTCACCGGCGTGGCCTTGGGCCAGTGGCTCGGCACCCCGTATGCCGACGGTATCGCCTCCATCGTGATCGGCCTGCTCCTGGCGGGAGTGTCATTGTTCCTGGTCTACCAGAGCAAGCGCCTGCTGTTGGGCGAGAGCGCGGACCCGGCGGTGGTGGAGGACATCAGAACCCTGGCGCGGGCCATTCCCGCGGTAGTCGAGGTCCAGCCCCCTCTCACCATGCACCTCGGGCCCGACGAGGTGCTGCTGAACCTGGAAATCGATTTCCGCCCGGACGCCACGGCCGCGGAGATCACGGCAGCCATCGAGCGCCTCGAGCGGGACGTGCGAGCGCGGCACCCTGAGATCGGCCGCATCTTCATCGAGGCCAAGTCGCTCAAGGTGCGGGCGCCGGAGGTGTCGAAACCGGAGGCGAAGGTCGGGTAAGCTATGGCAACCCTTTCTACCCAGGAGGTGACCGTGACGACCAAAGAGCTGCTATTTAGCGAGATTGAAGACGCCCCGGAGCCGCTCCTAGCGGAGATCCTCGACTTCATCCAGTTCTTGAAGCACAAGATTCGTCCCGGGCTTGAGACAGCGCTATCGAGCCAGGCCGCATTGGCCAAGGATTGGCTCAGCCCGGAAGAGGATGACGCGTGGCAAAACCTGTGAGAGGAGATGTAGTTGTCGTCCCTTTTCCCTTCTCCGATCTGAAAGACTCGAAAAGACGCCCCGCCCTAGTCCTCGCCTCTCTTGACGGCGACGATTTGATTCTCTGTCAGATCACCAGTCAACACAGCCGTGACCGCTATGCCATCTCATTACAGGACTCGGACTTCGCCTCTGGCAGCCTTCGGCAGGCAAGCTATCTGCGTCCAAACCGACTTTTCACCGCCGATCGAGACCTTATCCTCTATCGGATCGGTACCGTCCAAACAACGAAGCTAGAAGAAGCAATCGACCTCTTGACCGAGATCCTTCGCCATTGAGCTACAGATCTGAGCGACCTATCCTTTCCGTCACCCTCGCCGACGTCCAGGCCGCCCGCGGTCGGATCAGCGCCCATGTGCACCGCACTCCGGTGCTGTCGTCCCGATTAATCGACGAGCGGGTGGGCGCCCACGTCTTCTTCAAGTGCGAGATCTTCCAGCGGGTGGGAGCGTTCAAGGCACGGGGGGCGTTCTCACGGCTGACTCTTCTCAACGCCGAGGACCGGGCCCGCGGCGTCGTGGCTTTCTCCTCGGGCAACCACGCCCAGGCCGTGGCCTTGGCCGCGCGGGAGCTCGGGATTCGAGCCACTATCGTCATGCCGAAGGACGCCCCGGACCTCAAGGTGACGGCAACCCAGGGATATGGCGCCGAGGTCGTGCTCTATGACCGCGTGGGCGGTGAGAGCCGGGAGGAGATCGCCCGCCGCATCCAGGAAGAGAGCAGAGCCATCCTCGTTCCCCCGTTCGACGACGACGCGGTCATCGCCGGGCAGGGGACCCTCGCCTTGGAGTTGCTGGAGGACGTGCCGGATCTCGACCTGATCGTCACCCCTTGCAGCGGCGGCGGCCTCCTCTCCGGCACCGCCGTGGCCGCCCGCGGGATTCGACCCGAGATCCGCCTCTGGGGCGTCGAGCCCGAGGCGGGAGACGACATGAAACGCTCCCTGGAGCAGGGCGAGCCCGTCACCATCCCCCTGCCGAACACCATCGCCGACGCCCTCCAGACCACCCGGCCCGCCGATCGCACCTTCGCCATCGTCCGCGCTCTCACCGAGGGAATCCTCACGGTGAGCGACCTCGAGCTGCGCCGGGCCATGGCCTTCCTCGCCTCGCGCATGAAGCTCGTCGTGGAGCCCGGAGGCGCGGCCGCCTTCGCGGCACTCCTCCACGGGAAGGTGCCGGACACGATGGACCGGCGGATCGGCATCGTTCTCTCTGGAGGCAACGTCGATCCCGAGAGATTCGGCGCGCTGAGCTCCGGCATTCAGATCTAAGGGGATTTCTGCCCGGGGCGGTTTTCGACGTCTGGGAGTCCCTCTCCGCCGCGGAGACGCCCCACGGGGTTCCCCGTGGCGTCTCTACATTGGCCATGAACCGGTGAGGTAAACCGGCTGGGTAGCGCCCGTAGTTGGCTGATCGATCAGGTGAGATGCGAGCTGCAGTTGGCTTTCGATGGTTCGGAAAGGCGTAATCGCGCCAAACTCCCCGCCGGTCACCCACCCAATGTAGAGACGCCCCGCGGGGAACCCCGTGGGGCGTCTCAGGATCGGGCACGACGGTCCCATCTGAAATGAATCCCCGGCGGCAGAAAGACGACGCCCCTCACGCCGACCGCCCCAGATACGCTTTGAGCTTCGGCGCCACGCTGCGCCGGACTAGAGCGCTCTGGGCCTGCCAGCGGGTGGCGGGATCAAGATCAACCAGGAAGCGGGGCTCGCGCCCTTCGAGTAGAGCGATGGGCTCGCCATCACGAAAGAGGAGACGGTTGCCAGTCAGGGTGGGAATGCGGTCGCCGGGCGTGGCGATGCCTACCAGGTTCAGCGGGTCCGCGGCCGAAACCGAGACGAGCACACCCTTCTTCGGCTGCTTGCGCACGGCGCGCAGGCGTCCCACGGCATCGGTGAGGGCGTATTGCTCGCCTGAGAAACCATCCACGAAACGGCCGCCGCGGATCTCCCCTCGCGCTTCCAGACGGCGGAAGACCATCAGCAGATCCCGCCACGGTGGCAGCAAAGTCTCCCGCTCCAGCAGCCGGCGGAAGACGACGCCGTAGCGCCGCAGCAGGCTCCAGGCCACCGCCTCGACGGCATCCCGGGAGGGCACTTCTGGCACTGAACCGGACATCGCGGGCTGGAGGAGCGACCAGCGGCCGGCGTTCTCCATACCAAAGAGCGAGATCGAGCTCCCACGGCGTCGATCGACGGGCGGGCGCTTGTGCGCCGGCACCAGCAGGGCGCGGAGACCGGTGAAGCTGTCCGAGGTGACGAGGCCCCAGGCCACCAGCTCGGCAAGGGCGATCTCGAGCTGGGTATGAAGCAGCCCGGCGCGCTGGGCGATCTCGCCGAAGAAGGACGCGCCGCGGGTGCACAGTTGGTCGTAAACCGCCCGGGCTCCGGCCGAAAGATCGAGCGCCGCCGGATCGGCCGGACCCGCGATCTCCCGCCAATGCTCCAGGCCGCCGCGGGAGAGCAGAGCGAGCGGCGTGGCCCGCACGGGACCCGAGCGACGGCCGCCGCCGTTGGGTCCGGGCGCCGTGGCCCGGCCCCACACCCAGCGGCCAGAGAGGCAAAGGGCGTCGAGCCAGGCTGGATCGTACTCTTTCATTCGTGCAGGAAGGATCTCCCCTTCCCAGGCCGACGCCGCCGCCTCGAAACCTTCGAGCTGTTCGAGCAGGGCGTTTAGACTCTCCGGCCCCTCCGCCCGCTCGTCAGGATCGACGCGCTGCCAAGCGAGGAGGAAGCGCAGATAGTCGCTCTGGGAAACCGGCTCGTTCTCCCGGCGCAGACGGTCCATGGTGTAGCGATGAATGCGTGCGAGGAGCCGGCGCTCGCACCACTCTTCTTCGCTATTGCTCGGAGTCTGGCCCGGAGTGAACCTGCCGCGGAAAGCAAAGCCCTCCGATTCCAAGGCTGCAAGGGCCGCTTCGATGGAGCTGCCGCGCACGCTCAAGCTCACCGCCAAGGTTTCCACCGCGACGGGCCCCAGGCCTTCCAACCGGCCACGCACCAACTCGACGAGCGCCTCTTCCCGCGTCCATTGGCGGGCCAGGCGGGGCGGCGGTGCGATCGCCGGCTCAAGCAGCAGACCCGGATGAACGGCAAGAAGCTGCGACAGCCGCTCCGCCGCAACCCAAAGCCGGGGACCGCCATCGGGAAGCATCGCCACGGCCACCCGCCGATCTACAGCCAGCGCATCGAAGAAGCGAGCCCAGCCCGAGCGAGCTCCTTCCTCGACCGTCACGAAGCCGAGAGTCAACAGGGCGTCGTGCAGCTCGTCCGGCGTTTCGGCTTCGGGCCACGCTTCCTCGCGCACCCGGGCGATGGCGCTGGCGTCCAGGGCGCCCAGGTCCGAGGCGGTTTCCGGATCGAGCCAGCGCCGGAGGGCGACCGCCTGGGTACGCCGCTCCTCGAGGGGCGCATCGTCCAAGAAAGCATAGGGCGAGGCCTTCAGAACTTCGTGGGCGAGGGGCGACGGCTCCACGACGTCGCGGGCCACGAGCGTCAGCTCGCCGGCCTCGATCCGTCGCAGAAGTGCCTCCAGTCCCTCGATGTCCATGGCCTCTTCGAGGCAGTCGTTGAGGGTCTGTTCCACCAGTGGATGATCCGGGACCTCTCGCTCGCCCACGATGTTCTCCAGGCAGGCGAGTTGGTCGGGGAAGACGACGGCAATCAGGTCCTCAGCCTGCTGGCGCAACAGGGGCGCCGGCAGCTTGCGACCACCCCGGTGGCGCGGCACGGCCAGCGCCCGACCGGCGTTCCAGCGCCAGCGCACACCGAAGAGCGGCGCGTCGAGAACCGCTTGGGTGAGCACGCCGCGCACGGTGTTGGAGTGGAGGAAATGGAAGGCGTCCTCCAGTGGGAAGCTGTGGGTGGGCCCCAGGGAGAGGATGATGGCGTTCTCGGTGGCCGCCGCCTGCAGCTCAAAGTTGAAGGTTTGACAGAAACGCTTGCGCAGGGCGAGGCCCCAGGCCTTGTTCAGGCGGCTGCCAAACGGAGCGTGGACCACCAGGTGCATGTCCCCCGCCTCGTCGAAAAAGCGCTCGGTCACCAGCGTGTTCTGGCTAGGCATACACCCCAGCGCCAACTGGGAGGCGGTCAGATAGTCGGCGATCTGCGCCGCCGCGGCAGGCGGCAAGCCCAACTCGCCTTCCAGCCATTCCACCGCCGCGGCCCGCGAGCCTTCCGTAGCCTGGCGAGAGACTTCCTCCCGCAGCCGGGAGACGGCGACCGACAGCTCGGCCGTGCGCGCCGGCGCCCCGCCGAGCCAGAACGGAATGGTGGGCGGCTGCCCCTTGGCGTCCTCCACCAGAACCCGCCCCTGCTCGACCTTAATGATGCGCCACGAGGCGTTGCCGAGTTGGAAGATGTCGCCCGCCAAGCTCTCGACAGCGAAGTCTTCGTGTACGGTGCCGACCGTGGTGCCCGCCGGCTGGAGCACCACCTGGTAGTCCGCGAGGTCGGGGATGGCGCCGCCCGAGGTAATGGCCGTCAGCCGCGCGCCTTTTCGGGCGCGGATCACTCCATTTACCGCGTCATGGTGAAGGTAGGCGCCGCGCCGACCGCGTCGGGTGGTGAAGCCGGTCGAGAGCATCGCCACCACCTCGTCGAAATCCTTCCGCTCGAGATTGCGGAACGGCCAGGCGCGACGGACCACCGCGAAGAGGTCATCTTCTTTCCATTCTTCGACAGCAGCCGCGGCGACGATCTGCTGGGCCATGATGTCGAGCGGCCGTTCAGGGATGATCAGGCGATCGAGCTCTCCCCGGCGGACCGCATCCACCAGCGCAGCACACTCCACGAGCTCGTCGCGCGTGAGGGGGAAAAGCCGGCCTTTGGGCAGTCCGCCGAGTTGGTGGCCGGACCGGCCGACCCGCTGCAACAACGTGGCGATCGAGCGCGTCGATCCGAGCTGGCAGACCAAGTCGACCGAGCCGATGTCGATTCCCAGCTCCAGTGAGGCCGTCGCCACCAACGCGGAAAGCTCGCCGGCCTTGAGCCGCCGCTCGCTCTCCAGCCGGTGCTCCTTCGCCAGGCTGCCATGGTGGGAGGCCACCCTCTCCTCACCCAGCCGATCGGAGAGATGCCGGGTGACGCGTTCGGCCAGCCGCCGGGTGTTGGCGAACACCAGGGTCGTGCGGTGCTCGCGGATGAGCTCGGCCAGCCGGTCATAGTATTCGTCCCACACCTCGTGGGCCATCACCGCTTCGAGCGGCGAAGAGGCTGGCACCTCCACGGCGAGATCCAACCGGCGACCGTGCCCGGCGTCGACGACGACGCAGTTGGGAGTGCCGTCCGGGTCGACGTTGCCGGCGCCCACCAGGAAGCGGGCGACCTCTTCAATAGGCCGCTGAGTGGCGGAGAGGCCGATCCGGAGGGGGCGCCTGCCACCCGTACCTTCCGTCCCACCGCCCAAGACCCTCACCCCTGCCCCTCTCCCGACCACCCCATCCCCCTCCCCGGGAGAGGGGTACTCGGCTGGGGCGTTATTGGCTGTTCTCCCTCTTCTCCCGGTGAGGGGGTGGAGGGGGTCGGGAGAAGAGGGCCGGGGTGATGAGGGTCTTGGGTGGGGGGCGCAGACCAGCGCCTCCAGCCGCTCGATCGACAGCGACAGGTGCGAACCCCGCTTGTCGTCCGCCACGGCGTGAATCTCGTCCACGATCACCGTGCGTACGGTCGAGAGCATCCGGCGCCCGCCGTCGCTGGTGAGCAGGATGAAGAGCGACTCCGGCGTCGTCACCAGGATGTGCGGCGGCCGTTTGACCATCGCCGTACGCACCGAGGCGGGCGTGTCACCCGTGCGCACCGAGGTACGGATCTCTACGTCCGGCAGCCCCATGGCGGCCAGCTCCGCCTGGATTCCCGCCAGAGGCTCCCAGAGGTTCTTCTCGACGTCGTTCGACAGCGCCTTGAGCGGCGAGACGTAGACCACCTCCGTCTCGTCCGGCAAACCCCCGTTCAGCAGGGCCTGGCGCACCAGGTCGTCGATGGCGGAGAGGAAGGCGGCGAGCGTCTTGCCCGAGCCGGTGGGAGCGGCGATCAGCGTATGGCGTCCGGCCCGGATCTCGGGCCACGCCCGGGCCTGAGGCACGGTGGCGGCGCCGAATCGCTTCGAGAACCAGGCGGCGACGGCGGGGTGGAAGTCGGTGAGTGGCATGGTTGAGATCGTTGGCATAGGCGCAAGAAGAGCGGAAGATGCCAAGGATAACAGAGAAAATCGGGGAAGGATTCCGGACGAAGTGAGATCAGGAGCCGAGATGGCTGGACCCCGGGGTTGAGCCCGGGGTCAGCGACCGAATTCAGTGGCCTTCGGTGAGGATGCCTCCGTCATCTCCAGTGGCCACGCATGTACCGCCAGTGGCCGCGACGGCCACGTTCATACCGCGGAGCCACCCAGACGCCGTGTGCATGCGGCGGCCGTGCCCAAGCGCCTGGCACCCAGGACCACTCGGCGCCCACCCAGTCCCAGTAGCCTGGCACCCAGTAGTAGCCTTCTCCCGGACTCGTAACCGCGACTTCCGCACGCAGTCCTGGAGGCGGTATACCCACGTCGATGCCCACACCGCCGCTGACGCCGTAGCAGCCGGCCAGCAGGGCTAGCACCAAGACGGCCAGCAAAGTTCCAACTGTCATTGACTTGGCTGACATTCGTTACCTCCTTTGACCGAGCCGTTCTTAGCCGCGGTCTTTCGGAGACTTGTGCAAATCGCACGCCCAGTGTCCGCCCGGGCGGTCTCACCCCGGGTGCTTCGCCAGCAGCTCCTTGGCCTTCACCAGCGTCGACTCCTGCTCCACCAACAGGTCGGGCACCGGCTGGCGAGTGAGGAGCTTGCGGCAGATCTCTCGCGCCTCGGCGGATTTCGCGGGGAAGTGATCGAAGAGGGCTTCGGCGAGGAAGAGATCGTTGTCCCAGTTGGCCGGGCCGAGAGCGACGGCCTTGCGCAACTCGGAGACGGCCTTGCCCCGGTCCACCCAACCGGTGAAGAAGGGAACCTTGGGGGCGAGAGTGTGGAGGCGGCCGAGAATGCGGTGGCCGGCGGCGTCCTCATAGCGCTCGTCGAGAGCGTTGAGGATCTCGGAGTAGGTGCGGACCTTGTCGCCCACCCCCTGGCGGGCCGCGGCGAGATGGCCGAAGGCGTCGCCCCAGAGGCCCCAATCGACGGCCGCCCAGAGGAAGAGCGGCGGCGCCTCCGGGATGCCGGCCAGGGCCTTTGCCGCCTGGGCCGGCGTCATGGCGTCGAGCTTTGCCCGGCCGCCCGCCTTGGTCGCCAGCCGGCTGATCGCCGCTTCGGACACTTCCTTGCCGCGGGCGTAGATCTTCTGTTTCTCTTCGTTGGTCTGGGCCACGAAGTCGCCCTTGAAATGGATGGCGCGCAGCAACTTCCAGGAGCCCTCCAAGCGATCCGGCTGCTCCTTGACAGCCCGCTCGAAGTCCGCGACCGCTTCGTTGATGGGCCCAGGCTGATCCTTGGCGCCCTGGTGGCCCTCCGCCCGCCGTGCGTACGCGGCGTCGCCCGCGGCGATGGCGTCCGTTTGGGCGGCGACGGGAGAGGGAAGGAGGAGAGGAGCGAAGGCCAGAAAAAAGAGGAATCGGACGGGAAGTCTCATGGGAGAAGATTGTAAACCGGGCGGGCGTGTCCCTCGAACCTGGCGCCAAGGACTTGGGGTATATCATTCAGCCTGGAGAGGAGAACTTCCCCATGGCCGAATCCCTTGCCGTCCCTGCCCAATCCAATCCCGCCGCTGCCAAACTCCGGTCGCGCATGCTGAATCCGTTCCTTCTGAAGGGGTTCATGCTGGCCAAGTTGCCGCTCGCCCTGGTGGCGGGGTTGCGCGTGCGGGAGTTTGACGGCGACCGGTGCGTGGTCACGGTGCCTTACGGCTGGCGGACCCGGAACCCGTTTCGCTCCACCTACTTCGCCGCGCTGAGCATGGCCGCCGAAATGTCGACCGGAGCGCCGGCGATGATGGCCGTCGAGCTCGCTTCGAGCCCGGTGGCGCTGCTCATCGTCAACCTCGAAGCAACTTTCGGCAAGAAAGCGACGGGGCTCACGGCCTTCACGTGCGAGGACGGCGCCAAGGCCTTCGCCGCCGTCGCGGAGACTCTGCGCACGGGCGAGCCGGCCACCGCGCGCCTGGAGAGCGTGGGCCGCTCGAAGGACGGCGTCGAGGTCGCGCGCTTCTTCTTGACCTGGTCGTTCAAGAAGCGCTCCAAGGGCTGAGGATTCTGAGGTCACTCGTGCGCGTTGCCCTGGCTCAGCTCTCGGCATCTCCCGACCGGGACGCGAACCTCGCCCGAGTCTTCGAAACGATGAACGCCGCCCACGAAGCGCGGGCGGACCTGATCGCCTTTCCCGAGGTCATCCTCGACCGATTCTTCCCTCAGCACCCGGGAGACAAGACGGCCCTGGCCCTGGCGGAGCCCATCCCCGGACCCTCCTCCGAATTGATCGCTGCCTTGGCCCGAGAGCTTGGGCTGGTCACCGTCTTCAATCTCTACGAGCTTGGCGAGGACGGCCGGCGGTACGACAGCTCGCCAGTTTTCGACGCCGACGGCGCCCTGCTGGGAATCACTCGCATGATCCACATCACGGATTACGAGGGCTTTCATGAGCGGGACTACTATCACCCGGGCGATCAAGGCGTGCCTGTCTACCAGACTCGTGCCGGGCGGATCGGCGTCGCCATCTGCTACGACCGCCACTATCCAGAGGTAATGCGCGGGCTGGGGGTAGCCGGCGCCGAGGTGGTGGTCATTCCCCAGGCAGGCACTGTTGGCGAATGGCCGGAGGGACTTTACGAGGCCGAGGTTCGCACCGCCGCATTTCAGAACGGTTACTACACCGCCCTCGCCAACCGGGTGGGCGAGGAGGGAAAGCTTCACTTTGCGGGCGAGTCGTTCGTGGTCGACCCGGAAGGACGCGTCGTCGCCCGCGGCAAGAGCCTGGAAGAGGACCTGGTGTTCGCCGATCTCGATCTCGAAGCCTGCAAGACCTCCACAGCCCGTCGGCTCTTCTGGAAGGATCGCCGGCCCGAGCTTTATCGCGGCTGGCTGTAGGACGATCCCTGCGCTCTGAGTCTCTCGGGGGGACTTCCATCCGAGGCCGAGTGGGTGTAGCCTGTCGAGTATGTGCCGCACTGGAAGACAGCGTGAGCACTAACCTGGCATAGGAGAACGTATGCGTGCCGTTATCTTTGGGAGCATAGCGCTGCTCGTCGCCACCTTTGGCGCAAGTCATGCCCAATCCTTGAACCCGACACCGAAGGTGGAGAGTACAGGGCCTTCCTCAGGGAACAGTGCCGAAGCCGCCAGTATTATCGATAGTCGCATCGACGGCGAGTTCAAGGGCTGGAATGGTGAGACTGTTTTTAAGCTTCAGAACGGGCAAATATGGCAGCAGGCGGCGTACGGATACCAAGTCAACTTCGCTGATTCGCCCAGGGTATCGATCTACCAATCAGGGGGCGTCTTCCGCATGAAGGTTGAGGGGGTCGAGGAAGAAATCGCCGTGCGACGCACCGGATGTTGAAGGCTAACACCGGCGACTCTGCTATGCGGCGTCGCCGGTTCAAGCGCTACGTTCCCCCTTGTCCAAGCTCATGGCATGCGGCGCATTCGGAAGACTTCCCACCGGCCACTCGCGAACTCAATCCCTAAAAGAAGTAGTCGCGCTTTGCAATCCGTTGGTGCACATCGCCCGGCGGCACACGACTCGTTGGGCGACAAAAAGGTTTTCGCGATGACGGGGTTCTATCTATGCCAATCATCTCCATGTTTTATGGGATCATCATTCGTCTGTATCTCCTCGACAATAGAACTCACCATCTGCCGCATATCCACGCGAAGTACGCCGAGTTTGAAGCTTCCATTGGCCTTGGAGATGGCGAGATTCTCTCCGGTGAGTTGCCCCGCAAGCAATTGCGGCTAGTGCAGGCATGGATTGAGCTTCACCGCGATGAGCTGATGGCTGACTGGGACTTGGCTGCCAGTGGCGAGCTCCCTTACAAAATCGATCCCTTATGAGGTGATGCCATGTACTGGGACGTCAAAAGCGTTAAACCGTTGCCCGACTATTGTATCTATGTCGAGACCGAGGATGGGCGAAAGGGTATTTTCGACCTGAAACCATACCTTGACCACGGCGTATTTCGCGAGCTTCGGGATGTGAATTACTTCAATCGGGTGGGCGTCCTCTTCGGTGCAGTAACCTGGCCTCACGAGCAGGACATTGCGCCGGAGACCCTGCTTGCCGAATTGGTTCCCTTTGGATCCGAACTTCGTGCCTGACATTTCCTGAGGACATGATGTCGACACCCCAACCAACCGGCACCATACCCAACGAATCCCCCAAAATCGGCCCCGACGATCCGCGGTATACCGCGGTGGTCGATAAACGTTTCAATAAACGGTTCAGCGCGAGTCCGGACTACGTCCGGCTGGTCAGCTCGACCGATCAGGTGGTGTCGGCCGTCGAGGAAGCGGTGAGGGAGGGACGGCGTCTCGCCGTAACGAGCGGCGGGCATTGCCTCGAGGGTTTCGTCGCGAATCCCGAGGTGCGAGTGATCCTCGATGTCTCGCCCATGAAGCGCGTGTACTTTGACGCGGACCGGGGCGCCGTGGCCGTGGAGTGCGGCGCGACGGTGGGCGAGACGTTCCGGACGCTGTTCGAGACGTGGGGCGTGGTTATACCGCTCGGCGAGCATCCGGATATCGGCATGGGCGGACACGTGGCCGGCGGCGCCTTTGGTTTCCTTTGCCGCCAGCTCGGCCTCGCCGCGGATTATCTCTATGCCGTCGAGGTAATAACCGTAGACGAGGGCGGAAAGGCAAACGTTGTAGTTGCGACCCGGGAGGAATCCGACCTCAATCGCGACCTTTGGTGGGCGCACACCGGTGGGGGCGGTGGCAACTTCGGCGTCGTCACCCGGTTCTGGTTCCGGGCCCCTGACGCATCCGGCGACGATCCCGCCACGATGTTGCCCCGCGCGCCGGAGTCGATCACGACTTTCAAGGCGGAATGGACCTGGAGCGACGTCGGCGAGCCGGCGTTCCTTCGACTCCTCAAGAACCACGGCGTCTGGTCCGAGCTCCACAGCGGCGTTGATTCTCCGAATGCCTCTCTCTGGACCCTCATGGAGATACATCGAAAGCAGTTCGGCAAGATCATCGTCCGCGGTGTGAGCACGGCAGGCGCCGCCGCGGAGCGGCAGATCGATAGCCATCTGGCAGCGCTGAGCGAAGGGGGCATCGCACCGCAAGGCACAGAGGTGGCGCGGATGTCCTGGCTCGAGTTCGCCTTGAACCCATTTCCCGATCTGTTCGCCGCGCCGCCGGGCGGAGTGAGCGCCAAGGTGAAGGACGCCTTACTCAAGAAACGGTTTACAGATCGCCAAATTGGCGTCGCGTACGATTACTTGACTCGCACCGACCACGACGTCATGGGCGGCATGCTGGGCCTCGCAACCTACGGCGGGCGAATCAATACCGTCGCGCGCGATGCGACCGCCGCCGCGCAACGCGATTCGATTCTCGACATCGCCTGCACCACAGGTTGGCTGGATCCGCGGGAAGAAGCGAAGAATCTGACCTGGGTGCGTTCGTTCTATCGGGATCTGTTCGCGGAGAGCGGCGGCGTCCCGGTCCCGGGCGAGGCCTACGACGGGGCATTCATCAATCATCCCGACACCGACCTCGCGGACTTGAGCCTGAATACATCAGGCGTGCCGTGGCACAGCTTGTATTACAAAGAAAATTACCCGCGCCTGCAGCGGATCAAGGCGCGGTGGGACCCGCGGAATGTATTCCGGCATGCGTTGTCGGTGACAACCTAGCCGTTCGGATTCCCCCCTGCCGTCTGGCTGTCCGTCGGAGGCAGCTTCACGGGCTGCTTTGGATCGTTACGGCCGGGCCGGGGCGTGGCCAATCCCTTGCCGCGCTCGACGTCATAGAGGAAGTCGGCCGAGGTCCCCGTTCCCTGCTCGGCCTGGAGGGACCAGATCCGCCCCAGGATGTAGCGGATGCGGAAGGTGCTGACGGGCTGGAAAAGTCCGATGCCGTAGGTGACGTAGAGGCGAGGCGTCAGGTATTTGCCCACCACCAGCGAAGCTTCCTGAAGGCCGCCGGTGCTCTCGATGCGCGCTTCCTCCAGTCCGAAGCGGGCGGCGATTTTCTTGGCGATCAGGTTGCCGCCTTTCAGCCCCAGCGAAGCGGCAGCGTTGGCCACCAGGTTGCCTTCCTGCGGCGTGCTCTGCCCCAAACGATGGCCCAGCAGCAGATAGGCGAGAGCATCGCTCTGCCCCATGGGCGGCGTGGAGTAGAGAGTCGTCTGGGGACTCTTGAGAGTGCCTTTGACGATGATGCCGGCGATCGTGCCGTCCGTGGCGGTGCGGAAGGCCTGCAAATCGAGACCGGGATTGTCGACCAGGCCGCCGGCGAAGATGAGACGGCCGTGATCGAGCGTGAGATCCTGGCCGTAGGCCTGATAGATGCCGTTGGCGATCTGCAGCTCGCCCACTGCCGTGGTGGGCCTGGCTGGCTGCTCGACGATCAACAGGCTTCCGTAAGGCCTGCCGGAAAATCCGGAGGCAGCCACCGTGACCTTTTCACCCAGGATGACGCGAACCTGAGCGTGGATCTCGAGAGCTTTCTTGGTCACCTCGGCCGTTCGCTGTTCGGACGGCGGGACGATCACGATGTCCCTGGAAACCGGAATCGCGCCGGGCTTTTTCTTCTGCTGCGTGAAGGCGGCCTCGGGGACATGGACGTCGCCGGTGACGTCGACTCGCTGATTCTGCATCGCGATCTTGAGATTGGGCGAGACGATCAGCCGTATTTCCTTGGTGTTGGAAGCGAGGAAACGCCGGCCCTCGATGGTGAGGGCAGCCGGCTGCTGGTCCAAGGGAACAGCTCCCGCGATCGTCAACGTGCCGCCGCCCGACGACGCGGAGCCGTTGATCTGGAGGGGACCCTTGCCGTCGCTCTTCGCCGCCAGCTCGATCTGGCGCACCTCGAGGTTGTACTCCGGCACGTCGACCTGGGCACCCCGCAACTGAACGGCGCCGACGGCGCGCGGCGCGGCGACGGTACCGCCAAGAGTGAGATCGGCGTCCAGGGTCCCCTTGGGATTCTTGAGATCGGGCACGAACGCTTCCACCAATCCGAGGTTGGTGAAGTTGGCCGTGATGTGCCCGCCCACCGTCTGCTGCTGGAGCGGGGCGCCGAGAGCGTTGTATTGCGGCAGACGGAGAGTGCCGTCGATTTTCCCGGTATCCGGGAAGCTGAGAGCGGCGTGCGCGGCGAGGCCCTCCTGGCCGGCGGTCAGCGTCACGGTCCCTTGTTCGAAGCGAACCTGCGCCGGCTTGCCCGTCTCCAAGGGATAGCGAACCTCGCCGGGACCGGGCCGCAGGTCCACGTTGGCGGTGACGAAACCATTCGGTGTTCCCTGGCCGCGAAAGGTGCCGTTGACGGCGCCGGTGATCGTGAGATCGGGAGGCAGGAACGGCTTGAACAGGGAGAACGGCAGATCGGCGATCGTCCCCGAAGCGTTCCACGGGCCGGTTTTGCTCCACTGCCCTTCGACGCAGAGGCGAGCACTGTTGGAAGTCCAGCAGAAGTTTCGCAGTGCTGCCGCGGTGGCGCCTGCGGTCAGCGCTGCGGGACCGGCGAGCGACCAACTTCCAGTCTGCTCATTCTTGAAATCGAGCCGTTGGATCTTGCCGTTCCAATTCGTGGTGCCCTGGAGTCCCCCAGCCAGCCCCAGATCGAGGCTTCCATCCGTGGCGCGCACGGCGAGGGTGACGGTATGACTGCCCTGCGTACCCCGGCCGGTCATCGCCACGGTGTCGAAGCTCCGGCCGCCGGCGCCGACCTTGGTGGCGTTCAGGTCGAGGGTGATCGGGCCCTGGTTCGCCAGATCGACATCCGCATTGAGGGTGAGCGTGGCAACGTTGTAAGTCTGCCAAACCAGGGACTGACCGCTCCCCTGGGCGCGGACGCGGGGGGCCTTGAAGGGACCCGAAAGGTTCCCTTGCAGGTTGACCGCGCCGCCGGCTTGGGGGAGCACCTCGCCCAGGTTGGGGGCTTCAAGGCGGAAGTCGAGATTGGCGGCCGTCTTGGTGAAGCTCCCCGAGGCGGCGAGGCGGGCCGAGCCGGAGCGCAGGTCGAGGCGGGGCAGGCCATAGCGCTCCCCCGCCAGCTCGAGGTGGACGGTGCCCGCCACCGGGTTGCCTCGCAGGCTCCCGCTGAGGTCCGTTACGTTCACCTGGCCGTACGGATTGCCGTCGCGCAAGGCGCCGTCGCTCGTGGCGGTGAAAGTGAGCTTGCCTGGATATTGGGGATTGAAAGCGCCCGGATCGAGATCCTTACCCGTAACCTTCACCGTCCACGTGACCTGCGGCTTCCAGGCGACGAGCCCCTCGGCGGTGAGGCGGCCGCGGAGCACGTCGCCTTGGACGGAGCGAAGCGTCATCTTCTCCTGATCGCCGCGGCCGGAGAGCGCCCAACGCCCCGGCGGAATGCCCGGACCGCCAAGATCGGCGTTCAGATCAATCTGATAGGCGTTGAGCGTCCCCTTGATCTTGGCGCCCCCCTGGCGGCTCACCACGATGGGAGCGCCCTGGAGCGGATAAGTAAAGCTGCGCCAGTCGGCCACCACGTCCAGGTTCAGCTCCTTCTTGGCCGTGCCGATCGTCCCCTTGACCGTGAGGTCCGAACCGTTCGCGGTCCGGAGGTTCAGGGACTCGACGAGAAAGTCGTCGCCGCGACGGGCCAGCCGGTAGTTGGCGACGGCCGCTCCCAGATCCTCATAGGAGCCCGCGACTCTCCCCTCGGAGAGAAAGTCGTTGAGCTTTCCTTTGATCTTGACGTTCCCCTCGCTGACTCGGGCGGCGGGCCAGGCGGCGTTGAGAGCCTTCGTGTCCACGTTCTTGACGTGGGCAGTGAGATCCAGCCCCACCTCGCGCATGGGAGTCAGGACGTCGCCGTTCACCTCCGCCGGGAACGGCTGGGTGAGGCGCACGGCCACCCCGAGCTTCTCCAGGGTGCCGCGGAACGTCCCCGACGCCACGACGGGAGGCACCTGAGATCCGTTGTAGTTGGCCTCAGCCATGAGGTTGAGGTCGTAGGCGCCCACCGGCTTGACGTCGCCGGAGGCCCGTAGCTTGAAGGTCGGACCGTCCACTTTCAGGCTGCGCACATGGAGGATGTCGCGCAGCCGGTCGCTCTGGGCGTCGAGCGCGATCTGGTCCAAGCGAAAGGGCGGCTGGCCAGGATGGCTGATCTCGAGGTCGCGGATCAGCGCATCGCGCACCACGATATTGACCGGCAGGTGAATGTCGACCAGCTTGCCGTCGCTCGGCTCCGTTTTCGATGGAGGGAGGACGACCCGGATCTTCTCGGCATGCAGGCTCTCGACGTCCAGTTGCCGGCCGCCGAGCTTCCGGAGGTTCCAGGCGAGCGCCACGTGGCCGATCTGCACATCCATGGTGTCCGTCTTGTAGTGCACGTCGCGCAGATCGAGCGGGCCGGTGAGGGGGCCACGTTGAGCGCCCACGGTCAACTGGCCGGGAATGAATCCCGAAAGACGGCTGAGGAGAATCCGCGTGCCCCGCTCGGTGGTCACCGCATACAGGACGATAACCACGCCGAGGATTAGCGGCACGACGATCGTGAGGAGAAGACCGAGCGTCCAGCGCAGAACGCGACGGCGCTTCTTCGGCGCGGGAGCCGGAGGCGCGGCCATGGGCGTGGGTGTCGGGGTCTCGTCGCTCACAGGTCCGGTCCAATGTTCAGGTGGAAGCGAATGGGATGACCCGGCTCGGAGAGCGCCCAGGCGATGTCGGCGCGAATCGGTCCGATGGGCGAGCGCCAGCGCAGGCCGAAGCCGGCGCCGCGGGCGAGCGTGCCCAGGCCGCTGAACGACTGCGAGGCGTTGCCCGTGTCATAGAACACGGCGGCGCCCCACTTGGTGAAAAACCGGCGCTCATACTCCAGGCTCGCCACCGCCAGCGTCTCGCCGCCGATGGTGTTGCCCGCTTCGTCCTTGCGGCCCAGCGACTGATAGGAGAAGCCGCGCACGCTCTGATCGCCGCCGGCGAAAAAACGGAACTGCGGCGGCAGCTCGCGGAATTCGTTGGTGTCCGTGTAGCCCACCTGGATGCGACTGATGAGCCGGTTGCGATCGCCCAACGTTCGGATGATCTTGCCGTCGATCGAGCCTTGAAGGAAGGATGAGTCCGAAAGCACGGAAGAGTCGGCGCCCCGGAGGGAAAATCGCGCGCGATAACCGTTGGTGGTGTCGATGCGGTCGTCCGCCCTCACGCGCTCCAGGCTGACGCCGGGCACCACGAGGTTCGAGGTGCCGTGATCGAGTCCCACGGTGAAGCTCTCGCGCTGAAAGTTCAGCGAATACGCCTCGCGCCAGCCGCCCCGAGATTCGGTGAGCGTGGCCCCTACCAGGCCGGAATCGCTGAAGCTGGTATTCGTGTCCAGCCGGTCATAGGCGAGGTTCAGGGACAACAGATCGGTGCGCGGATAGAAGCCTGGAATCAAATAACTCGTCTTCACTCCACGTTCAACGCCCGAGACGATGGCGTCGATCTCGGCGCGGTGCCCCCGGCTGTTGAGGCGCCGCAGCTCCAGGATGCCCCGGGCGCGAGGGCCGGTGTCGGTGCCGTAGCCAAGGCCGCCGGAGAAGCGCAGGGGCTTGCTCGGAGATAGATTGACGTCGATGGGAACTTCCAGATCCTTCGCCTGATCCTGCCGGGTGATGACCTCGACACGCCCCCAGTAAGGACTGTCGGAGAGGGCGCTCTGCAGCTCCAGGACCTGGTTGACGTTCAGCGGCTCGCCGCGCTTGAACTTCACATAGCCGGTGAGCAGCTCGGGCTTGAGCACGTCCTGGTTGAAACGCACTTCGCCGAAGCGGTAACGCGGTCCGGTGTTGTAATGCAGGACGACGTCCGCCTCGTAGCGCTCCAGGCTCACCCGCACCTCGTTCGCCTGAAAGGCGGCGTCGAGATAGCCCGCCTCGGCCGCGTAGTCTTCGAAAGCCTTTTTGCCAATCTCCCAGTCCGGGTGATAGAGCACCGCTCCTTTACGTAATGGAAAGCCGGCGGCGATCTCCCGGAATTGCGGATCGTCCGCCCCCGCGCCGGTAAGTTTCAGATCGACGCTGGCAATCTTGACCGGCGGCCCGGCGTCCACGTCATAGTGGGCGATCCACCGATCCCCCTCCTGTCGCAGCTCGGAGCGGACGTGCGGCCGGTAATAACCGAAAGGCTGGAGGGCCTCCTCGATCTCTTTGGCAGCGCCGGCGTGGAGGCGCCGGATGCGCTCCTCGTTCAGCTCGTCCTTGTCGGCCTGCTCCAGGCTCAGCGAGGAGTGAATGTTCCGCGCGAGCTGGCGCGATACTCCTTCGACCTCGACTTTCACACTGACCTTCGCCTTCGACGCTGCGCAGAGCGGCGAGGAAATGAGTGCAAGCCCGAGAGCCAGCAAAAGGGACGGGTTTCGCATCTCAGGATTGAGACGCCTCGAGAGGAACCTTGATGGTGGCGACCCGCTCCGCGCCAGGCTCGGCCTTGGCCATTCCCTCGCGGTAGCGCCGGGAGTGAACCCGGGTGAACTCCGCCCCAATCAAGAAGATCAGGGAGGAGTAGTAGATCCAGAGCAGGACCAGCACCAGCGATCCCGCGGCGCCGTACGTGGAGGTAACGCCGGTCCGACCCAGGTAGAAGCCGATCGCATAGCGGCCAGAGAGAAAGAGGACCGAGGTGATGGCGGCTCCCCAGGCGACATCGCGCCAGGTGAGCTCCACGTCCGGCAGGACGCGGAAGATGACGGCGATCAGCACCGTCATCAACAACCATGAGAGGGCCACCTCGCTCCAGCCTAGAAACTTGGACAGTCCAATTTCCAGGCGCGCTTCCAGGAGCTCCTGCAAAACGGTGAGACCGGCGCTGGCGGCAAGCGAGGCGAGCAGCAGCAAACCCACGCCGAGGATCAATCCGAAACAGAGGAGCCGCTTGAGCAGCAGGCGCTTAAGGAAGAACCCCGGTTTGGGCGTCACCTCCCAAACGGTGTTGAGGGTGTCCTGAAGCTGCATCAGCGCGCCGGTGGCGGTGACCAGGAGGGTCACCGTGCCGACGATGGCGGCGAAGCGGCCGGTGCGGGGGCGGGAGCTGGCAGCGGCCACGAGATCCTGCACCACCCCGGCGCTCTGCGAGCCGATGAACAGGCTGAGGTCCCGTTGTACTTGCCCTTGCGCCGCTTGCACACCGAAGGCCCAGCCGGATATCGAGACCACCAGAATCAGGATGGGGGCGATGGCAAAGAGAGCGCTGAAGGCGAGGGCCGCGCTGTGCGTGGATGCGTCGTGCTTGCTCCAGTTGGCAAGCGTCTCCCGCAGGACGTACCAGAGGCTGTTCGGGTTCGATGGCATTCGTCGGCCCCACCATTACGAAATCGCGTAGCGGCGGGGCTCAGGGCGACTGCAAAAGGCTTGCCGGCTTTGGTCGGAGATGAGCTGGCCCGAAGTCCAAGACGCTCAAACCGAGGTTTGGGAGATTCGGACCTCGGCTCTATTTCATTTCAGCTCCAAAACCTCGAAGCCCTCGAAAAGGGGATGCCCGGCGAGGGTGCCCTGGGGCGAGCGGGCGTCGCCGTGGGCCTTGCGGAAGGCCTCGGAGTCGGTCCAGGCGGCGAAGGCGGCGCGGGATTCCCAGGTGGAGTGGGAGACGAAGAGCGTCGTGCCCTCCGCCGTCTCGCCGCGCAGCAGCCGGAAGGTCTTGAAGCCGGGAACCTCGTCGAGGTAGGAGTCGCGCCGCCGCCACATCTCCTCGAAGACGTCCTCGTGGCCGGCGTTGACGCGGAAGCGGTTCATGGCAATGTACATGGGTCTCCCTTGGAGTCGCTCCTGGCTGTTCTCCCTCTTCTCCCGGTCGGTGGGAGGGCGATGGGAAAAGAGGGCCGGGGTGATGAGGGTCCTTTCAGTCGGCGAGCAGTCCCTTTTCCGCCAGCCAGGTTTTGTTGAGCTTGGAGAGATAGCGCTCACCGGAGTCGGGGAAGAGGGTGACCACCAAGCCGTCCGCGCCCAGCGACTGGGCGATCTGCCGCGCCCCGGCCGCGGCGGCGCCTCCGGAAGAGCCGGTGAAGATCGACTCGTGACGGGCCAGCTCCATCGTGGCCTTGTAGGCCGTCTTGTCGTCGATGGTGACGATGCCGTCGAGGTAGTCCCACCAGACGGTCGCGGGCATGAAGTCCTCGCCGATGCCGTCGATGAGGTACTGGTGGATCTGATCGGCGGGCGGCAGCTCGCGATGCTCGAAGTAGTACTTGTAGACGCTTCCTACCGTATCGACGCCGAGCACCTGGACCGCCGGGTTCTGTTCCTTGAGGTATTTGGCGACGCCGCTGATGGTGCCGCCGGTGCCCACCCCGGCCACCCAGTGAGTGATCTTGCCGTCCGTCTGGCGCCAGATCTCGGGACCGGTGGAGCGATAGTGGGCCTCGGGGTTGGCCTGGTTGTAATACTGATTGGGAAGATAGGCTCCCTGCTCGTCACGAACCCGCTCGGCGACCTTGTAATAGGAACGGGGGTCACTCGCCTCGACGTTCGTCGGGCAGGTGAGAACCGTGGCTCCCATGGCTTCGAGCAGGGCGATCTTCTCCTTGGGAATCTTGTCGGGCGCGGCGCAGACCAGCTTGTAACCTTTGAGGTTCGCGGCCATGGCAAGCCCCACGCCGGTATTGCCGCTGGTCGGCTCGACGATGGTGCCGCCCGGCTTGAGCAGCCCCGCCTTCTCGCCGGCTTCGATCAGCGCGACGCCGATGCGGTCCTTCACGCTGCCGCCGGGATTGGAGGCCTCGATCTTGGCCGCCAGCGTCGCGGGACCGGAGTGAAAGCGGCCGAGCTTGACCAGGGGAGTGTTCCCCAAAGTTCCCAGAATATTCTCGTAGATCTCCATCGATTCTCCCTGGCAGCAAGTAGGATCGCGAACGCGGCGCGGATGCTAGCACACCCCTATCCTTCCCAATCCCAGAAGAAATCCTTGTTGCTCAGGGGCACTTCCTCCTCCTTCGCGGCCTCCTCCGTGAGGCGCGCTTCCACTTCCTCCGGAGGCGCCTCGCCGCGCAGCACCGCGAGCTGATCCTCCAGGTCCTCCGTCTCCCGTTGCCAGTAGTCGGGCGTGCCGAAGTGAGGCCAGGCGGCAGGGAACGCCGGATCGTGCCAGCGGCGGGCGAGCCACGCCGTGTAGTGGATGATGCGCAGGGCGCGCAGCGGCTCGATCAGAGCGAGCGTCGAGTGGTCGAACTCGCGGAATCTCTCGTAACCCTCGAGGAAGATCTCCCGCTGTGCAAGCGCCGTCGCGTCGCGCCCGGGGAGCGCCAGCCACAGATCCTGCACCGCGGGGCCGATTACCATGTCGTCGAAATCCAGCACGTGGAGCAATCCGTCGCGAAAGAGGACGTTTCCCAGGTGGAGGTCGCCGTGCAGGCGATGGACGGCCACTCCCGCCAGCCGCAAGTCGGCGATGGCGGCAATCGCCAGGGCGGCATCGAAATAGCGGTCGCGAAGGTGGCGCGGCAGGGTGTCGTGGGCGTCGAGCCAGGCCACGGGCTCCCGGACGTAGGTCGCGGCGTCGAGACGCAGCCGGCTCGAGGCCGGCCGCCGCACGGCGACGTTGTGCATCCTTCCCACCAACATTCCGAGCCTGCGGACGGTCTCGTCGCTCATCTCGTCCGGCGCGCGGCCACCGCGGCGATCGGAGATGCTGTAGAAAATGCCGTCCACCCGGCGCAAAGTGCCGCCGCCCGGGAAGGGACGCACCGTGCAGACGGGAATCTCCTCGGCGGCGAGGTCGGCCAGAAACTGATGCTCCTCCAGGATCTGCTCCTCGCTCCACCGTCCTGGGCGGTAGAACTTCGACACCACTCGCGTGCGGTCGGCCAGCTCCACCTCGTAGACCCGATTCTCGAACGAGTTGAGCGGATAGCAGACGGGATTGCACCGCAGGCCGCCAGCTTCGATGGCCGCCAGCACCTTCTCGGGCGTGAGGGAGAGGAAGAGGTCGGTTGCAGGCGCGGCTAGGTCCGTCATCAGGGCCAATGTAGCAAAGAAAAGCCCTCATCACCCCGACCCTCTTCTCCCATCGCCCTCCCCCCGACCGGGAGAAGAGGGAGTGGTTAGTCTAAAAAGAAGAAAGACGCGAGCTTCTTCAAGCCCCCTCTCTCCCGGCGGGGTGGGAGTGCGGTGGGAGAGAGGGGGTTGGGGGAGTGAGGGGCCTACGGCTTCGCGACGATCAGCGAGAACCTGAAATTGAAGGAGTTGGTCCGCGTGAAAGTCACACCGTCCGGCGAGCTGTAGGAGAGGCCGAAGATCGGCACGTCGTTGGTGGCATTGCCACCGTCGAGGCCGATCAGGGAGGGCAGCGCCGAGACGCCCGGAGGCGGCGTGGTCGACAGGCGCAGCACGAGGAAAAGGTTCTGGATGTCCCCATGGTCGATCTTCCTGCGCACTGTTCTTCCCAGCACGTCAGGCAAGGTGAAGTAGAACGGCGCGAAGTCGTCGTCCTGACCCACGAAACGGGTCTGGCGAGCCAGGGGATGGGCGAGGTCGAGCGTGGCCGTCGAGCCGCTGACGGTGCCGGTGGTGAGCGTCGCTTCCCCGAAAACCGGGGCGACCGAGGCATCGAACACGAAGGTGTCGAAGGCCCCCGCCTGGATCAGGAGATCGCCACCGGGGTTTACGGCGGTGATCTGGCTGGCGGGAATCTGCACCGCGTAGTAGAAGCCCGGCTGCACCGCGGTGAAGCCGACGAAGTCGCGGCTGCCGAAGTTGTTGATGTTGACCTGGTCGTTGGTGACGAGGTTGACGTTGCTGGCGGTGAAGCTCGGCAGCGAGACCACGGGAAAGGCAAAGCCGGCATTCGACTCGTGCGCCGACTCGAAGAGGCCGCCCCAGAATCCCTCGTTGAAACTCTGCTGGCCCCAGATGTCACCGATCTGCGCCGTGAGGTTGATCGAGCCGGACGACACAGGCTCGCCGTCCACCGCCTCGACGCCGACCTTGTAGACACCGAGCTTGACGGGCAGGACGTATTTTCCGTCGAGGATGTCGTGCGCTGGGCTGACCACGAAGATGTCCTGGGTCAGCGGGTCGAAAGAGACCTGCGTGGTGCCGCTGAAGCCGGACGTGAATTCCGCTCCGGTCACCAGGTCCGTGGCGGAAACGCTGGCGCCGGCGAGGGGCTGATTCAACACGCCGTGGGTGACGGTGCCGGTGATCAAACCATAGACCGCCTTGAACGGGATGTCCCCCGGCTGCAGCGCCGCCGGCCCGGAAGTTGCCGAGCCCTCGGGATAGAAATAGGAGCTCCAGGCGATGTCGTCGCTGTCCAGCGTGCGCTGCGAGAGCTCGGACGGAGGGTCGCCCGTGTCGGTGAAAGGAAACATGGTGGCGCCGGTGCCGTCCGAACCGCTTTTCTGATTGTTGAGCACGTGGGAAAGGCCATGCGCATGGCCGAACTCGTGCGTGGCCACGGCCTGCAGGTCCACCGAACGGGTATTGGTATCGACGCTGGCATCCGCCACCGTGAAGCGGTAACCGTTGGCGGCCTTGACGTTGAACTGAACGTCGACGTCGAGAAGAGTGCCCGCTTTATAGAAGCCGGCCGGAAACACGATGTGACCGTTCACGTCCTTGCACGTGCTGATGGCGCTGGAGACGTCGGAAACGCCGTCGCCGTCGATGTCGTCGCCGTCCACGAACACCGCGTCCTCCAGCAGGGTGACGTTGGGCGTGGAGGCAATGAAATCGAAGCTGTTGGCCGTCCGAAACGAAATCTCATTCCTGAAATCGAATCCCACGAGCCCAGGATTGTTGTTCGTGCCGACGATCTTCATGTCGATGAACGAGGTCGGAATGGAGTTCCAGGTGTCGAACGCTCTCTGCAGCGTCGTCGTGGCCGTCGCGAGGGAAAGGAACGGCGCACCTAAAGGATTGGGAATCGGATCCTGCGTATTGTTGACCCGGAACTGGACGGGAATGCAACGCGGGTCCCAGAAAACGCGGACGACCTTGGCGTTGATCAGTCCCGGAATCGGGGAGGGCTGAGCATTGGTAATGTCGAGGGTCTCGAGGTTTCCTCCGGCCAGCGCCGGAGGGACGGCATGGATCGCCATGACAGCCGCAAGCAATGCGATCGGAAAGATTTTGGCAAGATTTTCGCGCATGATTCATCTCCTCGCGGACGAGTCGGGAGGGGCTCCGGCGAGGGCTTGCTGGATCTTCTGCCGCAGCTCGGAAAGCAGCATCGTTTTGGACCGGCCACGGCTGACGGCGCCGGCGCGGTTCTGCAGGTTGAGGGCGCTCAGATTCTGGCTCGTCACCTGCTGCCCGAGGCCATTGTCGGCGAGAGTGAGCTTGCCCTGCGAAAATCCCACGATGGCGTAGCCATGCGGCACCCGATCCTCCGGTGTCAGGAAAAGGAGCACGTTCTCCGCCTGGTAGATCTCCGGCGCCGCCGGGTAGGACATGGCGATGGGAAACCGGCGGTGGACGTCGACGCCGCCCGGCAGGACGACCGTCACTTCGGATCCCGCCTGGCCTTTGAGCACCTCGGAGACCGAGATGGTGGCAATCGTCACCAGGGTGCGGTCCAGCCACTGGCTCTGTAGATGGGTGCAGTGGCCGGTGACGATGATCGCGGCCTCCTGGATCAGATCGGTGTCCGTGCGTTCCACGGCAGTGGTCGCCCACGCCGGCATCAAAGCCAGCATGGCGGCCAGCAGGCCGAGAACAGCTCTTGCTGCTCGTCTCATTCTTCTCTCCTCTTCAGTCTCCCAGCCGACGCGGGCGACATGGCCCAGACCTCGGACAATCCGTGGTAAAGGGCGCCAAGCGCTACAGCTGTGGTGCCCCAAGCCCGCGAATCGTGACAAATTCAAGGCCGACAGGAGGCCGCCGCCATGCGCATCGTCGATCAGCGAGTCATGAATCAGCTCTTCGCGGTGACGGACGAGATCCCCGTCGACCGCGAGGCCCTCCAGGTTCCACTGCTCATGGAGGGAGACGGCAAAGTCGCGCGAACGAAGCGGGGAAAGATCGAGATCACCCTGCCGGACGCCGAGGACCTCGGGCCGTTCCTCGCCACGCTGCCCGAGCGGCTGCGGGCGCTGGAAACGGCGGAGTAGGATTTCCGCCACTCGCTGGAGAGCGCCGTCCGGGAGTAGACTTCCGCCTTCATGGATTCTCAGGGTGCCGGTTCGGGCCTCGAACGGACCACCGTCGACGGCACGCTCGCGGCGAGGCCGGACCGGGAGCGGTTTCCCTCGCTTCCGGCGCTCACCATCCTCGGCCATCCGGATCTCGCGCGGCTGGGCGACCGGGTGTTCCTCGACGAGCTGGCGCGGGGGCACGAGGCGTTCCTGTCGCGCAGCCTGCCGCTCTTCCACTCACCCGGCACAGCCCGCAGCACTCCCCTGGCCGATCTCTCCCTGAGCCGCGGCCCGCTGCGCTTCGAGCCATTGCCGGACGGCGCCGTCCGCCTGCACCGCGACGGCAGCCGGACCCGCCTCGCCGTGAACGCCGTGCCCGTCGCCGAGAGCGTGACGCTCAGTGCCGAGGCTCTCGACTGGGGCGCCGTTCTCGAGCTCTCGGAGCAGGTCGTGCTGCTCTTCCACCGCCGGCCCAGGCCGGCGGCCGACCGGCCGCCGGAGCTCGGGCTGGTGGGCGAGAGCGCCGAGATCGAGGCGGTGCGCCAAGCCATCGTGCGGGTCGCTCCGCTCCCCATTCCCGTGCTGCTGCTCGGCGAAACGGGCACCGGCAAGGAGCTGGCCGCCCGCGCCCTGCACGAGCACAGCCCGCGCGCCGGACAGCCTTTCGTGGGCGTGAACCTCGGGGCCTTGCCGCCCACTCTTGCCGCCGCCGAGCTCTTCGGCGCGAAAAAAGGCGCCTACACCGGCGCCGTGCGCGACCAGCCGGGCTACTTCGCGCTCGCCCACGGCGGCACTCTCTTCCTCGACGAGATCGGCGAGGCCCCGCCCGAGATCCAGGTGATGCTGCTGCGGGCGCTGGAAACCGGCGAGGTGGTGGCCATGGGCGGCCAGACTCCCCGCCGGCTCGACGTGCGGGTGGTCTCGGCGACGGATGCCGACCTGGAGAGCGCCATTCGCCGCGACACCTTTCGCGGCCCCCTGCTCCACCGCCTGGCGGGCTACTCGATCCGCCTTCCTCCCCTGCGCCAGAGGCGGGAGGATCTGGGCCGCCTCTTCGCCCATTTCCTGCGCCGGGAGCTGGCGCGGCTGAGCGCCGCCGTGACGCCGAGGGTGCCAGGCTCGCTCGTCGTCCGTCTCGCCCTCCACGCCTGGCCGGGCAACGTGCGCGAGTTGCAGAACGTCGTGCGGCAATTGGTGATCGACAGCCTGGGTCAGCCCGCCCTCTCTTCGGGCGACGCCCTCCTGCCTCTGCCGGAGCCGCCGGTTCCTTCCCGTGGCGAAAGCATCGCCGCCGCCACCCCGGTTTTCGAGCCCACGCCGGAGCCTCCGGAGACGAGTGGCCGGCGGCCCGCCGAGATCTCCGAGGACGAGTTGCTGGCCGCCCTGCGCGCCAGCAACTGGAACGTCAAGGACACCGGCCGGCGGCTCGGCATCGCCCGCACCTCCGTCTACGTGCTGATGGACCGCTCCCCCCGCCTGCGCGCCGCGGCGGCCGTGCCGGCGGAGGAGATCCGCCGCGTCCACGAGCGCTGCGCGGGCGACCTCGGCGCCATGGTGGCCGCGCTCGAAGTCTCCGAACGGGCGCTACGCCAACGGCTGAAGGATCTGGGCCTGCGCTAGCTTTGCGGCGCGCCAAGCATGAGCGAGCCCGCAGAGCGCACGATCGGCCCCTACCGCTTGATCCGCGGCCTCGGCGCGGGCGGCATGGGCGAGGTTTTCCTGGCCCACGATCCCCGCCTGCGGCGGCAAGTGGCCATCAAGCGCATCCGGGCCGACTTCGGGGAGAGCTCCGTCCGGCGGGTGCGCTTCCTGCGCGAGGCTCGCCTGGCCGCCTCCCTGAACCACCCGGCCATCGTCCAGGTCTTCGATCTGATGAGCGACGAGGGCACCGACAGCATCGTGATGGAGTACGTGCCCGGCACCTCGCTGCACCAGGCCCTGAAGCAGGGACCTTTGCCGCTCGCTCGAGGGCTCGCCATCGCGGTCGCGGCGGCCGAGGGGCTCGCCTACGCCCACCGCCAGGGAATCCTGCATCGAGACCTCAAGACGGAGAACGTCCTTCTTACGACGGACGGGCAGGCCAAGATCGCCGACTTCGGCATCGCCCGTCGCCTGGAGACGGAGACGGAAGAGGGCACCAGGGACGAGACCCTGACCCAGGAGGGAATCGCCGTCGGCACACCGCGGGCGATGTCCCCCGAGCAGGCTTGCGGCGACGGAGTGGACGCCCGGTCAGACCTTTTCTCCCTCGGCGTCCTTCTCTACGAGCTCTTCACCGGCCAGTCCCCTTTCCTGGCGCCGACCGCCGCGGAAACGCTGCAGCGCGTCCTCGCACACCGGCCGCCGCCGGCGCACGCGTTGACACCCGGCCTGCCGCCGGCCCTCTCCGGCCTGCTGGCGCAGCTCCTGGAGAAACAGCCCGAGCGCCGGCCCCAGACGGCGGCGGAGGTCGCCGCCTCACTCCGGAGCCTCGCATTCGGCACGGCCGGCTCCGGCGAGATGACCGTGGGGCCGCCCACCAGGACCGAGGAGGCGGAACCGCGCCTCCGAAGCCGAAGGTTAGGCCGGGGCTTCGCGGTCGCCGTCGCGGTCGTGGCTCTGACGGCCCTCCTTGCCTTCCTCGTCAGCCCCTTTGTGTCCCCGGCACCCAAACCGCTCTTTGTCGCGGTGATGCAGCCGAGACTCCAGACCGGCCCCGCGACCGAGGAGACCGCCTTCCTCGCTTTCGCCCTGCGCGGCGCCGTGGAGCGCGCCCTGGTCTCCTTCGTGGAAGTCTTCCCCAAGAGCGGAGCCGAGGTGGACGCCGCCGCCGGCACGCCGGTGCAAGTGGCCCGGGCCGTCGCCGCCGAAGAAGTGATCGAGTCCGGCTTCGGCTGCCGGGATCGCGCCTGCACCCTGGAGCTGAAACGGCTGCGGGGGACGGACGGCGCCGCGACCTGGAGCGGCCGGATCGACGTCCCGCTGGACGATCCGCTCACCGCCGCGCGCGCCGTCGCCGTGCTTCTCCGCCAAGCCTACGGCGACAAGACCCTACGTGGGGGAGTGCCCGAGATCCACGCCTCGCCCGCCGACTACGCCGCCTACGTGCAAGTGCGGCGCGCCCTGATGGAAAGGAACGGCGAAACCGCCGCCGCGCTGCTGGAGAAGCTCGCGGCCCTGCGCCGGCGCTCGCCGGAGTTCGTCGAGCCCTACCTGCTGGCGGCCACCCTGGAGGTCCAGAGCTTCCTGTCCGCCGATCGCGATCCGGCCCGTCTCGGCTCGGCCCTGGCGCTCCTGGCTCAGGCCCGAGCCTTGGCACCCGGCGACCCGGAGGTCTACGTCTCTCAAGCTTACTCGCTGATCCAGGGAGGCCGGCTGCGGGAGGCCGAAACGACCCTCGAAAGGCTTGCGGCCCAGGCGCCTGGAGACGTGCGGGTGCTCGACCTCCGCGCCCTCCTCGCCGAGCGTCAGGGCCGTTCCGCCGAGGCCATCGCGCTCTATCGCCAAGCCGTGGATCGGCGGCCCTCGGCGGCCCGGCTCTACCAGTTCGCCGCCCTCGCCTGGCGGCAGGGCGAGGTGAAAACCGCCCGCGAGACCCTGGCGCGTCTGCTCGCGCTCTCGCCCGGCGACGGCCCGGGAAGGCATCTGCTGGCAGCCATCGAGTTGATGCACGGCGATCCCGGCCGGGCCGCCACGCTGTACGAAGAGTTGGCCGCTCATCAGCCCGCGGCCGGAGACCTCGTCAACCTGGGTATCGCCCGCATGCTGCTGGGCACCGCCGACGGGATCGCCGGGGCCGCAGAGGCCTTCGAGCGCGCCCTCGTCAAGTCGCCGGACGACTACTTCACTCTCCTCAACCTGGCCCAGGCGCGCTGGCTGCAGGGCCGCCGGCCGGAGGCGGCGGCCCTCTTCCGGCGGGTGATCGAGCTTTCCGCCCGGGATCCGTCGGGGGAGGAGTGGCAGCGCCTGACCGTCCGCGGCCAGGCCCTGGCCTTCCTTGGCCAGGGCTCCGAGGCGGAGATTGCCGTGCAGGAGGCGACGCGCATCGCCCCCCGCAACGGCCAGGCGGCTTTCGAGGCCGCCCTCGTCTACGCGCTCGCGGGCGACCGAACGATGGCCGTGGTCACTGCCAAACGCGCCCGGGACCTTGGCTTCGACTCCCCCGCCTGGTTTCGCCTGCCGTGGTTCCAGCCCCTCTTTTCCGATTCCGAATTCCGCAAGCTCGCCCAAATCAGCCCGCCTCGCTAGCAGTCCGGATTGGGCGGCGGCATGCAGATGCCGTTTGGATCGCAGGGCGGTGGCTGAATGACCGTAGGATCGATGTCCATGTCGAGGCCGAGGGTGAGGTCGGGCGACAGGCTCGCCAGCTCGAAAAAAAAAGTGCTGGCGTGACCCTGGGTACAGCAACGTTTTTTGTTCGTCCCGCGGCAGATCGCCCGACCCGTCCGCTGGCGCCAATGCATCGTACAGGTTTTCCCTGCCGCGTCGAGGTCGGCGGCATGGAGCTGCGGCGCGCGGACCGCAGGGCAGAGCGGCTTGACGACCGCCTCCCTCTCGTCATCCCTAAATACCAGGTGGCTTAGCTTGTCTGGCAAATCCAGTGCGATCTTGAGGTCGACCGATTCCCCCTCCAGCATCCGGAAGGCCGGCTCGATCTCGGCCTCGCGGGGAACGTCTTTCGTGCCCTTGAAGCAGTCATAAACCGGGCGTCCAAAGCAGTCGATGCCGATGATCTTGATCGTCGAGGGTTGGGGAGGGCCGGGGTCCTTTTCCGCCGGCTCGACGGAGCCGCCGCGTTTCGTGCCGTTGATCAGAACCAGATAGATGCCGCCGGCGACGGGCGTCTTGCCATCCTCGTCCTCACAGAGGATGCGCAACGCCGTGGCGTGCCGCCAGGCATGCGCCTGGGCCGGGCTCCAAACGATGACGCACCGCTTCGGGTCTGCCTGAATGTCGACGAGACCGTCGACCTCTCCGGGAGCCTCGTGGTTTCGCGGCGTTCGGTCCAGCGCCCAACAGATCACCTTCCCGTCCCGAACCTTGAACCGGGCCGGTTGGTCGTCAGCCAGGTCCAGGACAATCTTGAACGCGCCGTTGAAAGGCCTCGCAAACTGGATTGCCGGCTCGAGCTGCAGGTTGGCCGGCGCCCGGTCGTAGTTGACCAGCGACGGATACCGTGCTTTGCACAAATCGCCGTCCTGGAAGCAGATGTTTTTAAGATGCAGGATCTCGATGGGGTTTGCCTCGATCTCGGCCATGGTTCACCTCCCAAATAGAAGTCGGTCCATCCTACGCCGACGCGCAAGCCTCATACCAGGGCCGCGCGGCCGTGTCCGCCCCCACGCGGCCGGCGTCGTCGTGTCAAAAGCCGGCCACCGTCGTGTCAATCTCCAGGTGTCGTCGTGTCAAAAACCTTTTTTAATAGGATTTAGCCGCGCTTTGGCTCACTTTTCGGTTGGTATGGACTTTGCCTTTGTCATCTGTCGCTCAGACCTGAAGACAAACGCCGCACCAACCGAACAAGGAGAATTGAAAATGGCTAATCTGAAAGATTTCATCGCCGAAGGTTCGCGCACTGGCATGGAGCTCGACGTCTACGCCGGCCGCCTCACCAAGATTGGAGACGGACGTTGGGTCACCGTCGAAGAGCTGCGGATCAAGGTGCTTGCCAAGGTCAAACTGTTTGACATCGAGATCGAGGGAAACGCGGAGATCATCATGCCCGATCTCGCTCCGCGCGGGCACTGCACGGTGATCCTCAACGAAAACACCCCGCACAAAAACTGCCCCTACCATGTGATCGGCAACCGGCTCAAGATCGAAAAGGTGGGAGACCGCACCCTCGAGCTGGAGGGCTGGGAGGGCAAGTGGACCTGGCTGGGAGTGTCCGGCATCCCGACCTGGATCGGCCTGTGGCCCAAGGGACACGCGCTGGAGAAGGGCGCGCGCTTCGGCCCCGCCGAGGACTAGCGGTCTCCCCCTCCCGGTTCCGCACCCGCCGCTCTCTCGGGCGGCGGGTGCGCCGTTTCAGCGGTTCGCGCACGGCTGCGGTAGAATCACCGCCGGTTGCCGGCATCTCCGCCGGCGTCTCCCGTCTTTACCCGTAGCGAGGAATCGTCTCCATGTCCGATCAGTACATCTACGTCATGAAGGACCTCCGCAAGATCTATCCACCCAACCGGGAGGTCTTGAAGGGAATATGGCTGTCGTTCTTCCCCGGCGCCAAGATCGGCGTCGTGGGCCTGAACGGCGCCGGCAAGAGCACGCTGTTGAAGATCATGGCCGGCACCGTCACCGAATTCGGCGGCGAGGCCTGGGCCGCCAAAGGGGCCAAGGTTGGCTACCTCTCCCAGGAGCCGCAGCTCGATCCGGCCAAGGACGTGCTGGGCAACGTCGAAGAAGGAGTGGCCGAGACTCGGGCCCTGCTTCACAAGTTCGACGAGATCAACGCCAAATTCGGCGATCCCATGTCCGACGACGAGATGGACAAGCTGATGGCCGAGCAGGCACGGGTGCAGGACCAGATCGAGGCGGCCAATGCCTGGGACCTCGACCGCACCCTGGAGATCGCCATGGACGCCCTGCGCCTGCCGCCGCCGGACGCCGACGTGACACGGCTATCGGGCGGCGAGCGCCGGCGGGTCGCCCTTTGCCAGCTCCTCCTGAAGCACCCCGACCTTCTCCTTCTCGACGAGCCCACCAACCACCTGGACCCCGAGTCCGTGGCCTGGCTGGAGCGCCATCTCCAGGAGTACACCGGCACCGTGGTGGCCATCACCCACGATCGCTACTTCCTCGACAACGTAGCGGAGTGGATTCTGGAGCTCGACCGCGGCCAGGGCATTCCCTGGAAGGGCAACTACTCCTCCTGGCTGGAGCAGAAGCAGGAGCGTCTGGCCCTGGAAGAAAAAGAAGTCTCGGGCCGCCAGCGGACCCTGCAGCACGAGCTCGAGTGGATTCGCATGAGCCCTCGCGCCCGCATGGCCAAAGGGAAAGCCCGCATCAACGCCTATGAAAAGCTGCTGGCCGAGGACCGCGAGTACGACAAAAGAGGAGACCAGAACGAGATCCACATCCCCGCCGGCCCCCGCCTGGGAGACCTGGTTGTGGAAACCAAGGGTCTGCGAAAAGGGTATGGCGACAATCTATTGATCGAAGACCTCTCCTTTGCACTACCGCCCGGCGGCATCGTCGGCGTCATCGGCCCCAACGGCGCCGGCAAAACGACCCTGTTCCGCATGATCGTCGGCCAGGAGAAACCGGACGCCGGTTCCATCCGCGTCGGCGAGACCGTCAAGCTCGCCTACGTCGATCAGAGCCGCGACGCCCTGGACGGCGAGAAACTGGTCTGGGAGACCATCTCCGACGGCCGCGACATCGTCACCCTCGGCAGCCGCGAGATGCCGGCCCGCGCCTACGCCGCGTCTTTCAACTTCAAGGGCTCAGACCAGCAGAAGCGAGTCAAGGATCTTTCGGGAGGCGAGCGCAACCGCGTCCACCTCGCCCGCACCCTGAAAGCCGGAGGCAATCTCCTGCTGCTCGACGAGCCCACGAACGATCTCGACGTGGACACCCTGAGAGCCCTGGAGGAAGCGCTCATCGCCTTCGCCGGCTGCGCCGTGGTCATCAGCCACGACCGCTGGTTCCTCGACCGCATCGCCACCCACATCCTGGCCTTCGAAGGCGACTCCCACGTCGAATACTTCGAAGGCAACTACGAAGCCTACGAAGCGGACCGCAAGCGCCGCCTCGGCGCCGAAGCCGACCAGCCGCATCGTATCCGGTACAAGAAGCTCACCCAGGCGTAGGAGCCCAAGTTCCTACCCGTCGGCTGCCAACGTAGAGACGCCCTACGGGGAACCCCGTGGGGCGTCTCATTCGAAGCGTCGCCGTCGCAGTTTCCAGAACGCTCTGGGGCACCCGCGGTCTTGACGAGATTTAGGAAGCGGCATACGCTTTCAAGATCCGCAAGAATCAGGAAGATACACAGAATCGACGGTTTCCCGTAGCGGCACTGGGATGAGTCGCTAAGGACTCGACGGAGAAGTTCAGAACCAAGTTCAGCGGCATGACTCTTTACCGGAGAGAAGAGATGACAAAAAGAGAGGCTGCGCTCTATTCTCTGGTCAGCTGGATTGGAGTTGGCCTAGGAGTAGCATCGGTAATCGCCGCTACCGTTAAGGCAGATCAGAGGATTTGGATGTCGCTTTGCAGCTCATCCCTTCTCGGCTTATGGATAGCATGCCTCCTATTCTTCAAATCAGCAAAGGAGCATCACCTCGAAGCAAAAGGAAATTACCTCGAAGTTGAGGCCGTTATCACGAACCTGCTTGGTCCGGGAAAGAAAGAGCGCCAATTACTCGAGAATGGCATTCAGAGTCTCTTGTTCAATGGGAGCGAGATTGATGATATATTTTGCGTAAAGTACGGAGAGCTTCTTCTTTCAGATGGCGACGACTCCCTGCCACAGAGGCTTCGAGAGGTTCTTGACGCCAAAAGGACAAGCAGAATAAGAGTTGAACGCGCAAAGGCATACACGTTGATGCACTATCTCTTGCGCAAAGTGAGCGAGGGTCACGAAAAGTATTGGGCCTTAGCCACCGAGCTCGATCTTGCTACTCCGGAAGCCTCAACTTTTTTATTTAAGGACCCTCAAATCTATCCCCGCAGCATATTGCGTGTATTCGTCCTTCGCAGTCGTGATTCCTTACAGAAAATGATTGACAGCGCTCGCGCGGATCTGCAGCGACAGATCGACTTGGACGCCAAACTTAGAGTTCTGATCGATCCCGAAGGAAATCCGCCGAATTTCGGTATCTATGGTAGCTTGGCTGTGGGTTACTTTGAGGACCGGGACACGAACGTGTTTGATTTCCAGAGAACCAACGTAAACAGTAGGAAGCAAGTCTTCGAGGCTTACTGGGAGCGTGCGGAAGATTTGAGTGCATATCTGAGTCCGCCTGCCGCGTAACATGTCAGGTGTCAGGTGGCTGAGGTTCTCAGGAGACCTGGTAGTGGTGGTGTGTTAGGTGCCAGAGACCTGATGTAGTGCAAGAGGTTGAAAAGCATTGAAATCGAATGAGAGGGGTCTGGGACTAAATCAAACCCGCTTTCTCCAGGGAGGCCTTGAATGTCCAACGAAATATCAGCCCCGGACGCACGGGCGATGGAAGAATGGAGGCAGCTCCAAACGATCATTGGCCGGCATGAAGGACTTGAGTTTCAAGTTCGTGGCTGGCTGCTTGTTCTTCTCGTTGCACTTGTCGCGGCCCTATTCGCCGACAAGTCAAAGCTCTCGGCTGCGGCGTTTTCAAGTGTCGGCGTGCTAGTGATCGCGGCGTTTGGTTTCATGGAGCTCATGATCCGCGTGCCCAAACGAGAAGCGATTGGCCGTGTTGCCGTTGTCGAGGCAGCGCTGCGTGGCGACGTCACTTACGATGGACCAGCGATCTGCCGAACACTCTCACGAGGTCCTGGCACAAGCTCATGGCGCGATGCCTTGGTATCCGAGATTCGGATTCTGGGCGTGTGGACGTTCTATCTACCGCTGCTCTTCGTCCTCGCCATTGTAGCCGCCTTTTCCCGAGCCTCCTAAAACTCGCGCCGAGCGGACACTTCGGCAAGGTTGGCGGCGCTGGTGGTCTGCTTGCCGCTCTCACTGTTGGAAGTAGTTCGGCGGCGGCGGCGTTGCGGCGTTAGGGGCCGGCCGCCAGGTGCCAGAGATTTGATGAGAATTGGCTGCATCGCATCCGTTACAAGAAGCTCACCCAGGCGTAGAACCCGGACTTCGACCGGACCTGGATTCCACCTTCGAAGGGTCGCGCTCGCTCAGATCACTGCTTCCAATCCCTTGCGATCCAGCAGGTTGAGCAGTTTGAGCGAGGGGCCGCTCGGATGCTTTTCGCCAATTTCCCACTGCCGGACCGTCGACACGCTGGTGTTGAGAATCGACGCCAGAACTGCCTGACTGATTCTGAACCTCTCACGCAGGGCGCGAATCGTCTCGCTGGAGTACTCCGGGACGGGTTACCAGACACAGGGAGTCATAATCCTTCATCCGGCATTTGGAGATCAATCCGGCGGCATGTAAATCACGCGCGGTCTCGTGAACCGCGTCTAAGATGCGGCTGGTTTTTGGGGTCCTTGTGCTCACTTGGGCTCTCCTCACCGCCAAAGTATACTACGGAGAGCGACGGCTCTTCCAAAGTCAATGGGGCCCGGGTGGCGCGCCAACCAACTCGCCATCACATGGCGCCTGAAGAACCATTTACCTGTGAGCTTGGCGAGCGGCTCCTAAAATAAAGGCTTTTTATCTGTCGATTATCCACCGGCCCAACGGGCCGGGAGATCCCAGCCCAGGGCTGAGGCCGAAGGCCGATGCCCTGGGGAAAAAGCGCACCCCATCCTGGCGACCTGAAAGGCCGCGAGAATCCGGCTTGATAGATCGTGGGCTCAAACTCTCTCCAAACTCTTTTCGTGCGTTCCCCAAGGCGTATGAGGTCGAGTTTTATGAACGCTACCTATGGAATTGAACACCGGCCTAACGGTCTCGCGGCCTTTCAGGCCGCACCGAGTTGGCATCTCCCCACCCAGGGCATCGGCCTGCGGCCTCAGCCCTGGGCTCTGTTCTCCCGGCCCGTTGGGCCGGACGGGGCTGGCCACTCGCGTCGTATATCTTGCGTACCCCAAAGCTAGACTAGACCGGAGTGTGCTATATTAGTTGCTAGAGTGCGCGGGTCCAAGAGACGCTTGTATGTGCATGGTCGTTTACATCGCTTCGCGTTCTTCTTCCCCTTCGCCGGTTGTCCCGCGACCAGGAAGGTCTTCGGGTACTCCCCCTCGCCGCAGATCTTGAACGAGCCGAAGTCCCTATACCAAAGGCTCTCCGGAGCCTCGGGCTCGGACTCTCGCCACAGCTTCAACTGGTAGAGATCTTCGGCGGTGATTCTTCGTTCACGAAGCCGATCGAACAGATGGTCCCGCAGCGCGGGGGGCAAGCCGGTCCACTGGATTTTCGGCATCAATCGCCGAAAGTCATGCGGGCCAACTCCTCCTTGATGCGGCTTTGCTCCTCCGGATCTGAGGTACTTGCCAAGCGATCCGCCATTTCGAGGATGCACCCCCTCTCCTGCTCGCGCGCCTCGATTCCCGTCTCGATCAGCTCGACCAGGATCCGGTTGGCACTTGTGCGGCTCGACTTCGCGAGGGACTTGACGCGGTGGGCGGTGGTTGGGAGGAGGCTTATGCTCTGGCGGACGGGTCTCTCGGCGGTCGACATGACCCAAGATTACACCAATGTGCACAATGAGGCATTTGCCGGTCAGGGTCAGCGCGTTCCCGTAGTCATCAGCCACGACCGCTGAGTCCTCGACCGCATCGCCCCCCCTACCTCCTTGCCTTCGAAGGCGATTCGCACGTCGAGTACTTCAAGGGGAACTACGAAGCCTACGAAGCGGACCGCAAGCGCCGCCTCGGCGCCGAAGCCGACCAGCCGCACCGCATCCGTTACAAGAAGCTCATCCAGCTGTAGAATCCGAATCTTGATCCGGTCGGGCATCTCAATTGAAGCGTCGCCCTCGCCTGAAGAGGCCCCTCCTGCGCATGTCGAACAACCAAAGGTTCCCCTTATGTTTGCGAAGAGAAACACTTTGAAGCAGCCGCCTCCAGTCGTCTCGGAAGTTCATCTCCAAAGAACGTACCGGTTCATGTACGAAAGCCTCGTGGTCGCGACCCCAAGCGACCTGTACTTGTTCCTCGAAAAGACGGAGACCGTCATCCACGCACTCCGGTTTAGGTATCTTCTGTTTCGGCAGGGCTACCCGAATGACGAAGTGCGGGGGTCACATCCTCTTTCTCAATTCGGCCTTGGCCTTTATGGTCTCTTCAAAGTCGAGAGCTCACCTCTCGTTCGACAGCTCATGGAAGCTAACAGAATCCATCCGAATCACACGGACGCGATGTTCGAGGGTGATCAGCACTTCGTCGCGTGCTTCAAGGACGTGACCCTCGAGGTCGTTTGCTCCCGCATGGACGAGATTGCGCTCAGCGAGGTCGAAGTTGGGGCTTTGATTTCACGAGAGCTCGCCAACTTGGCCGAGTGACGCAATCTGGCCCGAGGCGCCGATCCTTAGCCGTAAGCGCCGCGTCACTGGCCACCAGACTGTCGAGAGCGCCAGCGCCACCTTGGCCGCGATTTCCGAGCAGCGCGTGCGAGTTGGAAGAATGCCCAGACCATTCCAGCCGCCACGATGAGGAGTGCGAGGCTCGAATTCCGGAAGGACGCGTCGGCGCCGGTTTGCCAGATCAGCGCGGTGGGGCCCGAGCCGGCCTGCCATTCCGCCTGACCGTGCAGCCACAGATCGAGATTCGAATAGAGGTTCCCACCCGTGTGCAATACCACGGCGGGCAGAATCGACCCTGTCAGGTACGTCACGGTGCCGTAGATCGCGGCCACGGCCAGGTAATACGGCCAGAGGATCAACGTGAAGTCCAGGTGAGCGATGGCAAACATCGTCCCGGTGACCAGAATGGCGACGGCCAACCCGTGGCGCTGTTCGATCGGGGCCCTGCATGTAGCCGCGGAACGCGGCTTCTTCGACGATGCCGGCGACCGGAGCGGCCATAAGAAGCAAAGCCAGCACTGTGATCTGCGGCACCTGCGAGAGATCCGGAAGCTGCTGTTGAGGTAGCACGACCAATCGATTCGCCACACGGAGCGCCAGGACCAGGGCGACGATGCCGAGCCCGCCGGAGAGAAGTGCCCACGCCCATACGGGGCCCACTACCCGGTTGGCGCGAAGACTCGCGCGCCGTTCTTCCGCCGTCGATTCAGGGGGCCCTGCGCCGTTCAGATATCTCCAGAAGAACCAGAGATACACAGCAGTCAGCGGCACCGCCCAAGGCACGCTCGCGAAGTACCGCAGATTCGCCGCGAAGAGGAGGTTTCGCGGGATCGTCCCGGCGATGACAACCAACATGCCGATGAGCACGGCTTGAGCGGTGGCTTTCAAGCATCCTCCTTAACCCGACAGTACCGATATTGACGAGCAGTAGGGAGTCGGTGTAGCGTATCTTTGTTCCATAGGATGATCTTGAGGTAAATACCACTTCGCGCGCCATGTTCAGATTCGCCATCATCGCTTGCCTGTTTGCTCTCACAGCGTGTAGCGAGAGTAGCACTCCCAAGTGGTCGGTATCTGAGGTTACAGGCAGCAACGCAGAGCGAGTCGCGCGTGTCTCCGCCATCATCACCAAGGACAAAGCACCACCTACCACCATCCTCGATGCTCACTTCATAGAAGAGCGGATCGGAGACGGCTATTTCGGTCCGTCAGATTATCGGGAGTTTTACTTCGTGGAGGTAGCGCCACAAGATGTTTCGCAGTGGACACAGATTCTTACGCCACTCGCCGAGACGGCAGGGTATGGCGCGCCAGCTCAGCCTCGTGATTGGTGGATCACTCGTGAGACTTTCGCCTCGCTCCAGTTTTACAAGCCGGGCATTCTGACTGGCAGAGTTCACGGATGGATTGGAGTCTCACAGCAGGCCGGACGCATTTACATCGCCACTTTTACGATGTGATGACGTACCGTGTCTGAAAGTTTCCCCCACCCGAAGACCCTCACCCCTGCCCCTCTCCCGACCACCCCCCCCGCCCCGGGAGAGGGGTCCTCGGTTGGGGCAGTGTGGGATCGGTCCCAAGATCCCGGCAGGCTGTTCTCCCTCTTCTCCCGGGGAGGGGGAATGGGGCGGTCGGGAGAAGAGGGCCGGGGTGATGAGGGTCTGGGGCCTTGCAGTTCGTTCTCCCGTATCCGTCCGACGAGTCGTCGGCCCTCTCCGACGCAACGCCGGGCCCGACCGACGAAACAAAGTGCGTGCGCGATGCCTCACCACGCATGCGCGATGCCTCGCCACGCAAGCGTGATGCTCCATCACGCATGCACTTTGCGGTAAACCGCACGCACGTTGCGGCATTGCGCTTGCACGTTGCGGCGAAACGCATTCACCTTGCGGTGAAGCGCGCGCGTGATGCTCCATCACGCATGCGTAACGCGACACCACGCATGCGTGACGCTCCGTCATGCGTGCGCGATGCTCCATCACGCATGCGCGACGCGACAAAGTGCGCGCGCGATACGCCGCCACGCATGTGTGGCGCGACGTCACGCATGCGTGATGCTCCGTCATGCGTGCGTGATGCTCCATCACGCATGCGCGACGCCACAAAGTGCGTGCGCGATGCGCCGCCACGCATGCGTGACGTGACACCACGCATGCGTGACGTGACACCACGCATGCGTGACGTGACACCACGCATGTGTGACGTGACATCACGCATGTGTGACGTGACATCACGCGTGCGTGGCGGGGCATCACACGTGCGTGGCGAGGCATCACTCATGCGTGACGTGACGCCACGCATGCGTGGCGGGGCATTGCGCGTGCGTGATGAGGCACCACGTATGCGTGACGAGGCATCGCGCGTGCGTGACGCTCCATCGTGCGCGAGCGACGCTCCGTGGTGCGGGCACAGCGCGCCATCGCCCGTGACCGAGGAGGCAATGTGCGTACCCGACGAGCCATCATGCGTAACCGATGAGGCGAAGTGCGTAACCGACGAGCCATCGGCCGTGACCGATGAGGCGAAGTCCATGACTGATGAACCGTCGTGCCTGGCCGACGAGGCACGGTGCGTGACTGATAGGTCGGCGCGCATGACCGATGCTCCATCGGTCGTGACCGACGAGGCGATGTGCATGACTGATGAGCCGCCGGTTGCGGCCGATGAGCCGTCGTGGGTGACCGATGAGTCAGCCTGCAGGACCGATGCGCCAAAGTGCGTGACCGGCCAGCCATCGACGAGGTTCGCCGTCAAGCGGCATCCAAATCCACCACTAAAACGCTTGGCGATTGATCGCGCAGGTTGTCCCGGTGCCGTCAAGTGCCAAACTGAAACGTGACGCGGCCGCTGACCCCGCGAAGCCCGTTGAAGATGACGAAATTGACGTCATTCAACTCGTCGTTGTTCGTGATGAGTCCATAGTCGCGAGCGTACTGAGCGGCTTGGAGCAATCCGGGTATGTGCCAATCCCGATTGAGCTCGTGAGTATTGAGAATGTCATTGATGTCGATCATCATCGCCTTCCAGAACTCACCGGCGCCCATGTAGTTTCTGAGGACAGTCCGATAACCCCGACTCACATGGCTGCTGCCGGTGCTCGTGGCGGCGCCGCCGACACGGCCGCGAGGGGTCCTGTGATCGCGGTAGGGGAGGCTGTGAGCGGGCATGTTGTTTTCCGGAACCCATGCATAGGGCGTTCCGTGATACACGTCCTTGGGAGGAACGTGATTGCTTTCCCGTACGAACTTTCCGGAATGCTGCTTTACATCTCCATGGCGCCCCCCCACGGAGACGGGATCGGTGGCTTGCGCAGGGCCGAACGGGACGTACGGGCCCGGGGCCGGGGCCGCGGCCGGAGGAGCCCCACCGCCGCGCCTCCTCCTCCAAGCCTCGGAACCGTAATGACCCACCAGGGCTCCCGCGCTGCCCAGCCCCAAAGCCAAATAGCCAATCCCTCCCGTCGCGATTCCGCCAGCGATCAAACCTGCGCCCAGACCGATCGCTCCCCAGCCCAAGCTCGGTTGCGCGACGGACGGACCTCCCGGAGGTGATCCGTGTCCGGGCGCTTTGGCGGCCTGGGCCACGGCGGACTGAACGTGCGGAGCCGGAAGGCGCGCTGCCGTCGAGGAAGGCAGTGCCTGGATCGACCGTGGCGATCGAGCTGTCGTGACAGGCTTGGCCTGAACGGGAGGAGAGGGGGCGCCACGCTGCGCACTCCGGAGGGCCGCTTCCACATGCGGAGCCGGACGGCGGGCTGCCGGTTGGGCAGGCAGAGCCTGGATCGGGCGCGGCGACCGAGGTGTCGCGACAGGCTTGGTCTGAACGGGAGGAGAGGGGGCTCCGCGCTGCGCACCCCGCATCGCCGCTTCGACATGGGCAGCCCTCTTCGGCTGAACGATGAGCGGAGGAGGTAGTATCGGTCGCACGGATACCCTCGGGAAAAAAGGACGTCGCGGGATACTTTACCTCAATTCCAAAGGGACCGTCTCGTCGTGATGGCGATCTGCTGCCGCGTACGTGGCACCGACATTGCACTGGTTTCACCCGTCTAGCAGGCGGGGCGGGAAAACGAGATTTGAAGGCGCCATTCGAGCTTCGAAGCAGACCAAAGCCGTCTTCCCTGGTTCTCCGCTACAAGTTGAAACGAGGGGACCCGTTCGGGGTTCCTTCTCGGAGGTAACTTGTAAACTGAGAGGAGCTTTCTTATGAAGCGTCAAATTCTTTCGCTTGCAACGGCCCTGGTTCTGATGTCAGCCGGCGCTGTTTTCGCTCAGAGCTCACTGAACACCACCGCCCCGGGCCCTTCGCAGGAGACCAAGCCGGGCCAGACCAACAACAACCTGCAGAATCCGGGCAGCCATAACCAGCAGCCCACGACCACGACGACGACCACCACCACCGCCACGGTCCCGAGCACGGCGACGGCGACTTCCACCGACATGAACAACGACTCGACGAGCTCGACCGCGACGCCGCCGGCGGATACGACGACGACCGGCACGGCCAGCACCTCGACGGATACAACCTCTTCTACAACCACCTCTGGCACCCTGCCGAAGACGGCGAGCGATCTCCCCACGGTGGCCCTGATGGGCCTGCTGGCGCTGAGCGGCTTCTTCGCGGTTCGTGTCTACGCCAAGCGGAATGCCTGATTGGCTTCTCGGCGGCCGTAATACGGTGGCCTGATCACCTGGCACCCCTGCGGCGCCAGGTGATTTCGTATTTGGCGCCCTCTATCTGAAATCCGCAGTACAGCGAGGTTTCAGTGACCCCAGACCTGATCCCACACCCTGCCGGTGCCGCAAATTGGCACTGGCATTGCACACATTTCAGGCTGTGTAGCTCGCGGGGGCGGGGAGGTGAGGTTTGACAGCGCGCTTTTCTCAGCTTCGAAGCACCAAGTCTCTCTTCCCTGCCGCCGTTCAACTGAAGGAGCCTCCGGGTTCCTTCGCGGAGGAACCGCAACCGTAGACTCACGAGAGGAGCTTTCTATGAAGCGCCAAATTCTTTCCATCACGGCGGGCTTGGTCGTTTTGATCGCCGGCGCCGTCTTCGCCCAGAGCTCGCTGAACACGCCGGCACCGGGGCCTTCGCAGGAGACCAAGCCCGGCCAGACGAACAACAATTTGCAGAACCCGGGCAGCCCGCAGATGCAGCAGCAGACCGACAAGACCGTGCGCGAGAACGGCACGACCGAAGGGACCGCGGCCGAAAGCAACGCTCGGACGCAGGCCACCGAGAGCACTACGTCTGCGCCGATGGATCAGCCGAGCGGTGACCAGACCAGCACGGTCCCCCCTGCGGACACGACGAACACCACGGCTCCGCCGGCCGATACGACCAGCACGACCGCGCCGCCGGCGGACACGACGACTACGGCGCCGCCAGCGGACACGACCACTGCACCGCCGGCGGACACGACAAGCACTGCACCGCCGGCGACGACGACCACAACAACCACCGGCTCTTACAATGGCAGTGCCAGCAGCTCGACGACCGACACCTCGACGGGCTCAACCGACGCCTCCACCACTCCCAGCAGCCTGCCGAAGACGGCGAGCGATCTGCCGACCCTCGCCTTGATGGGCTTGCTGGCGCTGACCGGCTTCTTCGCAGTGCGCGTCTACGCCAAGCGGAATGCCTGAACGGCTTTTCGGTGAAGGTGGATAGCCTGATCACCTGGCGCCCAACGCGCCAGGTGATTTCGTTATTCGGGATTGGTGAGAGAGTCGGGATTGGCGAGGGATGAGAGACTAGAGGGGGACCTTCAGGATCATGGCCGCGACATCCTCCCTGCGCTGGCTGGAGCGCGTCCTGCTCCTGGTGGCGATTTTTTGCATTGGCGGCTGGGCCTGGGCTTGGCTCGACGCGAAGTACACGCAGGCTCGCGATTCGCAGATCCTGGACGAGGCCCGCAGCAGGTTGCCGCTCCGGCCTGCCCGGGAAACCGACCGCCTCGACACCTTCCAACCGAGCGACGGCAAGCCCGAAATGCCCCGCCGGCAGCCTCTCGCCGAGGGTTCGCTCGTCGGCCGCATCGCCATCCCCCGCCTCGACGTCTCCACCATCGTCCTCGAAGGCGTGGACGCGACGACCCTGCTGCGCGGCGCCGGCCACATTCCAGAAACCGCTCTCCCCGGCGACCATGGCAACGTGGGAATCGCGGCCCATCGGGACAGTTTCTTCCGGGCCCTCAAAGACATTCGTAAAAATGACACGATCCGCCTGGAAACCATGGAAGGCACCTTCCGCTACCGCGTGGATTGGACCCGCGTCGTCACGCCCGAGGACACCGCGGTGCTCGACGACACCGGCGCCCCGGCCCTGACCCTCGTCACCTGCTACCCGTTCTCTTACGTGGGCTCCGCGCCGAATCGCTTCATCGTCCGCGCGATGCGCGAGCTGTAAATCCTCTTCACACAACGAGCATGTGGCGGTCACCGCCCGTCGCCGTGCCGGGCTGGCCTCCTTCGATCCACTTGGGCGTAGTCTTCGCCTCCGGCGGAATGGGATAGCCGGCGGGCCGGCCCGGCGCGCCGGCGTCGCTCTCGTCGCCGAACTCCACGAAGGTGACCGGCACCAGCGGCTGATTCCCCGGCACGGAGAGGTAGACCATGCCGAAGATGTCCGGAAAGCTGTCCGCGTCGCCGCCGAAGTCCGGATGAAGACCGACGTTGCGGCCGATGAAGTCGATGTAGGAAGCGCTGCCGGCGTCGACCGGCGCCGCGCTGACGTCCACGTTCCACCAATTGTCGGCGGGAAACAGCGGCAGCGGCGACGGCAGCGGGCCGCCCGGCTGGGCCATGGTCCCGGCGCCCCAGAGAACGCCCAAGGCCAGAAAACGGAAGGACCGCCGGAGCTGCCTATTCATCGTTGAGAATAGTGTACCCCATGCTACGATCGACTCCTTGAATTCCGTACCAGAAGGAGGTTCGCGATGACCGGAGGTCGCGGGGTCTGGTTTTATCTGATCGTCTCGCTGGTTTTGATCGTCTCGGTGTCCGGTGCCGTGTTCGCAGCGGAAACCGGCTCGATTTCAGGCGTTGTTCGCTCCGCCGACGGGGCGGGATTGCCGGGAGTGACGGTGACCGTCAAAGGGCCGTTCCTGCCCGCCGGCCGCTCGGTGGTCACGGAAGCGGAAGGCGCCTTCAGTTTTCAGCGCCTGCCTCCCGGCAACTATGACGTAACCGCCGAGCTGTCGGGACTGGGCAACGTCAACCGGCCGGCCGTCGTCGAGCTCGACAAGGACACCCAGGTCGAGCTCTCCCTCAAACCCACGATCCAGGGAGAGATCACGGTCAGCGCGGCACAGCCGACGATCGACGTCAAATCGACCGAGGCCCAGGTCAACTTCACCGCTCAGCAAATCGAACAGCTGCCGATTCCCCGCAGCTACAGCGGCCTCTTTCAACTCGCACCGGGAGTGAGCCAGAACGGGCGTCTGGCGCCCAACGCCGGCGGCTCGCGCCTCGACAACACTTTCCTGGTGGACGGCATCAACGTCACCAATCCGGATTTTGGCGACATTTTTCCGGATATCACGGAGCTCGACATCTCCGAGGTGAGCATCGTCCGCGGCGGCATTTCCGCCGAGTTCGGCCGCTCGGGCGGCATGGTGGTCAACGCCATCACCCGCGCCGGAACCAACAAGATCGGCGGCGAGGCGCGCTATGAATATCAACCCTCGAGTTTCGTTTCCGCCAACAAGAGCTCCACGGTGAAGAACACCACCGATCAGGATTTCGCGGGCATTTCGCTCGGCGGTCCCCTGGTGAGCGATCACTTCTGGTTTTACGGTTCGGCCAGCCGGCCCAGCGTCACCACCACCGACCGCCTGAACAACCTCGGCGCCGTGCCCGACGAAAACCTGATCACCAAGGAGTATTTCGGCAAGCTGACGGCCAATCCCACCGAGCAGCACTTCCTCACCTTCGCACTGCGCCGCCGCGACCGTACGGACGAGAACGCCAGCGTCACCTCCATTTCCAGCCCGAGCGTGGGGAGCAACGACTTCAAGAACGTCAGCCTGGGTACTTTCACCTGGACCTGGACGCTTTCCGCGGACAGCTTCACGGAGCTCAAATACAACCGCGACCGGGAGAACAACGGTACCGATGCGCTCGACAAGCTCGGCTACCAGCCGGCTTTCAACGCGGCGCGGCCGGACCTCGTGGGACAGTTCACCAGCACGCCCGATTTCCTCGTCGGCGGCGCCACCGCCGCTGGCCAGACCGTGGGCGGCGCCAGCCTCGCCGTCAACAATCAAAATTACCAGCGCGACGAAATGCGGGCCACCTTCCAGAGCTTCAAGGAGTGGGGTACCTCGCGCCACGACCTGCGGGTGGGCGGCACCTACGAGATGGACCTGGAAGAGCTCGAGCGGCGCGCCAACGGCTGGGGCACCGTCACCTGGGATCCCATCAACCGGCAGTTCACCGCGAACTACGTCTCCGCGCAGCCGCCCCACACCGGCCGAGGCCGCTCCTACGGCATCTTCGGCCAGGATCAAATCTCCTTCGGCGAGCGTACAACTGTCACCGCGGGCCTGCTGGTGAACCAGGACGAGTATTTCGGCGAAGTGTTCAGCCCCGAAGGTACCAAGCGGGAAAGGAAAATTCTCAGCTTCGACTGGGGCCAGGAGCTCCAGCCGCGCCTGGGCATCGCTTTCGTCCCCAACCTGCAGCGCGGCGACAAGATCTACGGCAACTTCGGCCGCTATTACAACACCGACAACAAGTCGCTGGGACGGGCCGCGTCGCCGACCCGCATCTTCAACAGCCGCGCCATGTTCGACGCGGCGGGAAATCTGCTGTCGAACGTTCCGGCGGCCAACACCCAGAGCAAGACGATCGACGCGGGTCTCGATCCAATGTACACGGACGAGTACCTGGTGGGCTACGCCCGCCCCTTCGGCACGGCTTGGACGGCCGAGCTGTGGGCCATGTACCGCACCGTCGGCAACATTTTCGAGGACGTTTCCGCCGACGGCCTGGGTCACGGCCCGTTCCACGTCGCCCTGCTCCCCAACGCCTACCGGCGCTACAAGGCCGTCACGTTCCAGGCGACCCGGCGGGCGATGTCTGATCAATATCTCCGGCCGTGGATCAACTTCAGCTATACCTGGAGCCAGCTGACGGGAAACTGGGACATCGACTTCGGGGGCGACTCGCCGTTCTACAACTCGTCGTTCATTCAGGACGGACCCGGCGTATTGATCACCGACAATCGCAACGGCATCCTGCGCGGCGACCGCACGCACGACGCCAAGCTCTTCGCCACCATTCACCCCAGCGAGCCGTGGACCATCGGCACCTTCATCCATTTCCAGAGCGGCGGCGCCTGGGAAGCGCGCGGCCTGCCGGATCCCACCGTCTCCAGCAGCTCCTTCGTGCGCTACCTGGAGCCTGCCGGCTCGCGGCGCATGCCCGACTGGACGAGCGTCGATCTCCTGACCTCCTGGGACTTCAAGATTTCGCGCCTCGGCCTGCAGCTCGAAGGACGCGTCACCAACGTCTTCGATCAGCAGGTGCCCCTGGCCGTCGACGACCGTCTGATCCTCGGCCGCCCGGCGGACAACAAACCGAACAATCCGAACTTCGGCAAGGGAACCGCGTTCACCGCGCCGCGGACCTTTGTGCTCTCGGCGATCGTGCACTATTAAAAGGAAAGTGACCAGGGACAGCAGGGACTCGAAGGACAGTAGGGACAACAAGAAAACTACTGTCCTTGAGGTCGCTGCCGTCCCTTTCGTCCTTTTACGTCCTCAGTCTGCCAAAGTGGGATACTTCCCATCATGGAGATCCGGGACTTCGCCCGCACGGTTCTGCTGACGGAGGATCTGGACGTCAAGCTCGCGCCGGCTCCAGGCGAGCTGACGGACGCCGAGCCGGGGCCGGCCTTCCGGGCCTCGGCGCCGGGCCGGCCTTCCCATCTGCGGTCCCAGAAGGTTGAGGTGCCGTCGATCGAGGGCATGGGCGATCCGGCCCAGCGGCCGCGAATCCTTCACGCCCTGGCGAATCACGAGCTGCAGGCCGCCGAGCTGTTCGCCTGGGCTCTCCTTGCCTTTCCCGACACGCCGCCGGATTTTCGCCGCGGCCTCCTGCGCATCCTCGACGACGAGCAGCGTCACACTCGCATGTACATCGCCCGAGTCGAGGAAGCGGGCGCCCGCTTCGGCGACTTCCCCGTCCACGGCTATTTCTGGGGCAAGGTCGAAACGATCACCACGCCCCTACGCTTCCTCTGCGCCATGTCTCTCACCTTCGAGAACGCCAATCTCGATCACACCGAAGAGTATGCCGAGGCCGCACGGCAGGCCGGTGACTTGAAAACCGCCACGGTGATCGAACGCGTTCATCGCGACGAGATCGATCACGTCCGCTTCGGTTGGACCTGGCTGCAGATTTTCAAAGAGAAAAACGTTTCGGCCTGGGACACCTTTCGCGCCAATCTCACTTGGCCGCTGCGCCCCGCCCGCGCCCGCGGCCGGATTTTCGATCGCGATGGACGAGAAGCGGCGGGGCTCGATCCCGAGTTCATTCGCCGAATCGAGCACAGCGAGCCGTGAGGCGCATCCTCGCCAACCTCCTCTGGGAAGACGATCTCGCTCCGCGGCGGACCACGCCGTCTCGTACTGTTCTGGATACCGCCTCGGGCTTCGCAACCCTCCTCCGCGCCTTCGCCCGAGAAGGCGACCGCCTCTGGACACCGTCGCCGGTCGATCCCGGGCGAGTCCTGGAAGCTCCGGGCCTCCCTATCCCAATCCTCGAATCGGGACCGCTCGACGACCTGCCGCCAGCCGAGGCAACCTTGGCCTGGGGCACAATGTCCCCCCCCACTGTAGAGACGCCCCGCGGGGAACCCCGTGGGGCGTCTCTACAGTGGGGGGGGGAAGCCCTTCACGATCTCCTTTGGCGCCTCCCTTCGTCGTCCTCGACGGTCGCCGCCGCCGTCCATCACCGCGCCTTCTGTCTTCAGGTCGCCGAAGAGCTCGGCTGCGATCTGCCCGGCTCGCAGATCGTGGACTCTCTCAACGACCTCGACCGGATTCTCGCCTCCTCGCGCTGTCCGCAAATCTGGGTGCTGAAGGCGCCCTACTCCGCCTCCGGCCGCAATCGATACATCGAACGCTTGGGACCCAGGATTTCCGATCCTCGATCGAGACGAGCCGTCGAGCGTCTCTTCGAGCTTCACGGCCCTCTCCTCTTCGAGCCCTGGATGAACCGCACGGCCGACTTCGGCGTCTCGGCGCTTCTCGATCCATCCGGGCTACGCGTCGTCGGAGTCCACGGCCAGCGAGTGGATATCAAAGGCCAGTTCGCGGGAATCGATCTTCAGCCAATCCTTTCCAACGCCGAGCGATCTCGCCTTCTGGAAATCGTCGAAGCCGTCGCCGCTGCCTTGAATCGAGCTGGCTACGCGGGACCTTTCGGCATCGACGCGTGGAGATATCGCAAGGAGAACGGCGAAGAGGTCTTTCATCCGCTGGGAGAGATCAACGCCCGCATGACCTTCGGATTGGTGGCCTGGACTCTCGCCGAGCGCGTGGAAGGTATTGTTCGCCTCTGCTTCGGACGCAGCCTGCCAGGGGCGACGGGAGGCCAGCCTGCCGCGACCGTCCCTCTCCTTGCGCCCGGTTCAGTAAGGGGTCCGGCGGCGTGGGTCGAGCTTGGGGAATGGCAGGGGAAAGGGATATTTCCCCTGCCATGAAGGATCGCGAACCGATCAGGCGCGGCTACGGCGCCTGAGGGCCACGAAGGCCAGACTCGCCAGGACCACCGCCAGCAGCAGCAGCCCGAAGATCGACAAGGTCGGAACCGCGGCCACTCCGCCGGCCACCACGAAGGCCGTCGGGTTGGCCGCGCCCGCGGTGGACGGATCGTCGGTCTGCGCCGTCGCGTCGTTGGTGCCGTTGCCATCGGAGTCGTAGGAGATGGTGCCCTGGTTCGAGACCGTGCCCGTGGCATTGGCGTTGATGGTGGCGTTGATGGTGATCGTCACCGTGCCGGCGATCGGGATCGCACCATTCCAGGTGACGGTGTTGGTGCCGGTGTTCGCCGCGGGAGTGCCGCTCGAAGCCGTCGCGGAGACCAGCGTGAGCTGCGACGGCAGGACGTCCGTGAATTCGTTGCCGGGATTATCCGCCTGGGCAGCGGAGCCGTTGTTGGTGAGGACGATCGTGTAGGTGACGGCGCTGCCCGCGCTGAAGGCTCCGGCCGCCGTCTTGGTGCCCGACACCAGGGCTCCCGGAGGGGCCTGGAGCGTGTCGGTGTCCGTGCCGCTGTTGTTGCCGGGAGTCGGATCGGTGACGCCGGCCGGGGCCGTCACGGTCGCCGTGTTGCTCAGCGTGCCGGTGGCAGCGGCCGAGATGGTGCAGCTCGCCGTGTAGGTCACGCTGCCGCCGGAAGGCAAGTTGACGGTGTCGTTGATGTTGCCCGAGCCCGACGCCGTGCAGGTGCCACCGCCGGCTCCCACGCATGTCCAGGTGCAGGTGAGCGAGGCCGGGAAGGTATCCGCCACGGTGGCCCCTGGAGCGTTGCTGGGGCCGGAGTTGCCGGCGGTGATGATGTAGGTCACCGAACCGCCGGAGGTCGCCGTAGAGGCGCCGTCGGTCGCGGTGATGGAGAGATCGGCGCTCGGCGCCAGCGTGTCGCTGTCGGTCGCCGAGTTGTTGCCCGGGGTCGGGTCGGTGACGCCGGCCGGAGTCGTCATCGTCGCCGTGTTGCTCAACGTGCCGGTGGCCGCGGCCGAGATCGTGCAGCTCGCCGTATAAGTGACGCTACCGCCGGAAGGCAGGTTGACCGTGTTGTTGATGTTGCCCGAACCCGACGCCGTGCAGGTGCCGCCACCGGCGCCGGCACACGTCCAGGCGCAGGTGAGCGAGGCCGGGAAGGTATCCGCCATCGTCGCGCCCGTCGCGTTGCTCGGACCCGCATTGCTGGCAGTGATGGTGTAGGTCACCGAGCCGCCCGGAGTGACCGTGGTGACGCCGTCGGTCTTGGTGATCGCCAGGTCGGCGGTGACTCCCAGCGCGTCGCTGTCGGTCGCCGAGTTGTTGCCGGGAGTTGGATCGGTGGTGCCGGCCGGAGCCGTCACCGTCGCCGTGTTGCTCAGCGTGCCCGTGGCCGCCGCCGAGATCGTGCAGCTCGCCGTGTAGGTCGCGCTGCCGCCGGATGGCAGGTTCACCGTGTCGTTGATGTTGCCCGAGCCGGACGCCGTACAGGTGCCGCCGCCCGCTCCCACGCAGGTCCAGGTGCAGGTGAGCGAGGCCGGGAACGTGTCGGCCACCGTCGCCCCTGTCGCGTTGCTCGGTCCCGCGTTGCTGGCGGTGATGGTGTAGGTCACCGAGCCGCCCGGAGTGGCCGCGACCACGCCGTCGGTCTTGGTGATGGCCAGGTCGGCGGTGGCTCCCAATGTGTCGCTGTCGGTCGCCGAGTTGTTGCCGGGCGTCGGATCGGTGGTGCCGGCCGGGGCCGTCACCGTCGCCGTATTGCTCAGCGTGCCCGTGGCCGCGGCCGAGATCGTGCAGCTCGCCGTGTAGGTCACGCTGCCGCCGGACGGCAGGTTGACGGTGTTGTTGATGTTGCCCGAGCCCGACGCCGTGCAGGTGCCGCCACCCGCTCCAACGCAGGTCCAGGTGCAGGTGAGCGAAGCCGGGAAGGTGTCGGCCACCGTCGCGCCCGTGGTGTTGCTCGGTCCCGCGTTGCTGGCGGTGATGGTGTAGGTCACCGAGCCGCCCGCGGTCGCCGTGGTCACGCCATCGGTCTTGGTGATCGCAAGATCGGCGGTGGCCCCCAGCCCGTCGCTGTCGGTCGCCGAGTTGTTGCCGGGGGTCGGATCGGTGACGCCGGCCGGGGCCGTCACCGTCGCCGTATTGCTCAGCGTGCCCGTGGCCGCTGCCGAGATCGTGCAGCTCGCCGTGTAGGTCACGCTGCCGCCGGAAGGCAGGTTGACCGTGCCGTTGATGTTGCCCGAGCCC